>Ga0056133_10000371_pt1 | contig 10673 bp, 4 predicted proteins | sample WorMetGr2BELIZE1_FD_67351 | JGI IMG/M metagenome (GOLD analysis project Ga0056133, IMG submission 67351) | Marine gutless worms symbiont microbial communities from Max Planck institute for Marine Microbiology, Germany - Inanidrilus... ... | reverse complement strand
TGGCTATTAATAGTACTATATTCATAATGATGCACCAAGCTCTAAGTCACAAAATGATTTTTGCAGTTTTAGACGTGTGATTTGGCTTCTAACACAATGTTTTAAACTGATAAGTTTTTTTACATATATTACAACTAACAAGGTCACCATTGACCACAGCTGGAGTCTTTGTATTTGCTATTTCCTTTTCCCTGGTTGGGGTTAGTGCTTTGTTTCTTTCAGTGATTTGATACTGCTGGTCACCCAGCCTATATAAAACCTGTGCCAAAAGTTCTCTTCTGGAACAAGTAAAAGAAGACAAGAGCTGAAACAGCTGACTGTGGCTCGAATGCAGACATAAATGTAATGTGTGGCATAAAGCCGCAATACACCAACGTCACAAACACAAAGACAGAAACACGCATACAACCCACAGGATGGGACAAACCATCACCGCAGTTAGCTAATAAAAACAAAGGTAGAACAGCCATTAACAAGGATCTGGCGACGGCAGCTAATTCAACTAGGCTCAGCAAACCTCCAAGAATGCATTCGTTGGGCGGCTGAACAACCCGACTGCTGTCCAAGGATTTCTTTTAGACAGCAAATGATAGCATTTCGTCTGCAATAAGCATAAATATATATCACATATATCAATCTTCACAGCAAAGCATATCGCCCACAACTTAAGCCACTTTTCCTGAAAACAAAACAAAACAAAAGACGTAACGAACTTAATTTTAACTAACAAGCTACATTTTATCCACAAATGTATGATACAGTAATCTCTATAATTTAATTAGAGTTTCTCATAGCAGAGATAAAAATGTATACAAACAATACATCACAAAGATACTTAAATTTAATACCAAAGTGATGAGTAAACTATCCAGCTAAATAATATCATAACACATACTCAGCTAGCAGTGACTTCACATCGGCTGGGCTGATGGCATTGTAGATGAAAGTCTGACTGCCAATACTATCGCTGCCGCTTCTGTTATCATCATGTTCCGACAACATGTCATCTGGATCCTCTGCCTTAATCACCATTTCACGTTTTGCTCGAATTTTCTCCAAAACCTGCCTTCGACGTCCGGAACTCTGAGAAGCTACAACACACATCAGACCAAACAGTTGCAGATGACACAATGCAACGTCCTGTATATCGCTTGAAAAGAGACAGCCAGTCTGCTTAATCTAACCCAGTCTGTGACGATGGTAGTAAGAAAAAATCAAGACATAAAACTCAAAGAAAAAGAAATCCAATGACGAAGACATTACTTTCTATTTTCATTTAATCAGCCTTTTTCAGGGTTACTCCAGCACGAGCTGGGAAATGAAGAGAACCTTTCATATAATTGCAGCAGTTGCCCTTCTTCTCACACAATGCAGTGAAAGCACTAAAGAGACAAAAGATGAGGAGGAGACGTTCCAGACAAATATGAAATACGTACCTGCAGCTTACAAACTGCACGTACAATATCGTCATCAACTAAGGCATGCATAGGTCCCTATATTTTTATCCTGTAACACTACTCACAAGTTGAAAATGTACAACTAAAATACGGTCAAATTACATACCTTGAGAAAAAGACACATCACAGTCTTGTGAAAACATGCTAATTACTGTTGTCTCCGTAGCAGATGAGGACGGCTGAGACGCTGAATTTGATTCACTGCCAGATTCAGTAAGCAAGTTATCATAACCAGCATCACTTCCACTGTCATTCTGCAGTAACGTTGGCAACACTGCCTCTGCAACACTGCCGGATGCAGCAGGTACATCATCCACGTTATGACAAAGCCGCTTGCACACTGTCTGCTCTCCGCTATCACTTCTTGACACATGAGAACGTTTACGGCTCAACCGGGATGCAGAGTGTGTCGGAGTTTCTTTAGCGGCGCCACTCCCTTCATGCAACAAGGTGGTTTCTTCTTCCAGATGACTAACACTCACAATGTTGAAAGTAAGTCCTTCCGAAAGGCTGGTATCACCCTCACAGACCTCCAAATAATTGTCAGACTCATCATCGTTTGTAGCATTCGATGTCACGGCAGTATTAGTGACTCGACAGCGGAGAGCAGTGTCCAGTCCAGCTGATAAACAAGGTCCATCTGCATCAGCACCGGCTTTATCATCACCCAATGGCAGGGTTCCATCGCTGTTCATCTCAGCTTCCCCGGGCGACAGCGCATTGACACAGGCCCAATCCACTTGCGGGATGCTGAACTCATCACTTTCACTGTCATCAAACAGAACATCACGCTTATCCCTGTTCAGCGACGAATCTTCATCTCTGGACTTCAGATGTTCCATTCTGACGGGAATCTCTTCTGAATACTCTTCGCCTTCATCACTGTGGTCCGACAGAACAACATCATCGAACTCTGGAGACGAAGAACGCATATAATTGCTCACCCTTGACACATCAGCACCTAAAACACGCAGATAAGCAGTTGCAATATGGCATCCAAGTAATGCCTGTTTACGCTGCATTAGGGCACTGGTGTCAGTGAGCAAGTGGATTGTGGTCCACTATTTTGAAGGTCCTCTATTCCGAAGGTACACTAACCTCAACCCTACCAACCCTAGACCTAAAGCTACTAACCCTAACCCCATCTCTAACCCTAATCTTCGGAACAGTGGACCTTCGAAAGAATGGACCTTCAGAATAGTGGGACAGTACTGAGCCAGTGTAAAATGTCAGGAATCTCTTCCCTCGTGAGTCAGTGGTCGATGAAGAAAGAACCAGGTTAACCGGTGCATCCAGGGCTGGAGTGACTGCTCTGAGTTCCCTTCAGAACTTTGACATCGTTGGCTGGATGGAAGGCAGGCATCCAGTCTGTAGTGAAACGGCTCCAGTAATTTCTAAAGGTTCTCTTCTGTGGAACTCGACCCAACCTGCAGTAACTCTAAAAAGATGTCCAGTTAAATAAAAATGTGTATGCATGGATGTATTTATAATTTATCGTTTGACGTACTAATAAACTGGGTTTGCTTATAGCCTATATACCTGCCAGAAAATACCCTATTTAAACTTTAATCGAGATCATTTAAAAATTGTGCCAAATTAAGATGCAACAGACGGAAGACTGAAGCACTCTGACCGTACAAGAAATTACAGAAGCTCTACAGCTGCAACACTGCCATTTACACAAAACAGGCTCAAGTCTCGATCACCCACCTGCTGCCAGTTTACAGAACAAAGAACAGTGTACACAAGCATATGATCTCCACTGATTCATTACCCGTTCCCAATGCTGACATAAAAATGCACTTTTGTCAATTTTTCTTTACATCAGAATCAGCCACCAAATAATACCAGCACACAGCACAGTGGAACTGTTACCATTCTTAACAATGACAGACAAACATCATGAAAAAATGCACAAGATGACATTAAACGATATTTACCTGCAAAAGATTCCTCTGACTGCACATCACCAACTGAACCAGGATGCTCAGTCAACAGTGGTTGTATTAACTGTGGTGACACTGCAGAAACACCGTCACTCCTGCCTGGAGCATTTTCCTCAGTGTCTGAGAGATGACCTACATCTGAACCAGCACCAGATATACTCGCTGTTACATCCGAATCGCTGTCATCGTCATCGTTATCATCGTCATCATCACTGGGATCACCAACATCAGCGGCAGCAACGCAACCATCAGTTTCCACTTCACATGAATAAACGGCGGAGTTATCAGATGGCCTTATCACATCCACGTCTTTATCTGCACTGCCAACAATATCCGATGTACTTCCTGCCACACCCAAGCCATTGGTATCATCTTCACTGTTATCGCTGGAATCATCAGCAGAAACTGTACACACAGGTGAATTAACAGCTTTCTCACATTGCTGTGTGATGTCTACATCTTTTTCTGAAGTACTACCGAAGCCAGGTACACTTTCCATCATTCCTGCACCATCATTATCATCATCATCCATAGCAGCATCTGTATCTACATCACTTTTCTCTTTCTCTAGTGGTGAACAAATGGCCTTCACATATGACTCCATGACACGCACATCTTTATCTATACTACTGTCGGCACCAGATATACTTGCTGTTACATCCAATGCATCATCATTTCCAGCATTACTATAACTACTAGTGAAGTCAGGTACACTTTCCATCATTCCCGCGCCATCAACATCCTTAGCAGCATCAACAGCATCATCTCTGCATACATCGCTTTTCTCTTTCTCTAGTGGTGAACAAACGGCCTTCTCAGATGACTCCATGACATCCATATCTTTATCTACACTACTATCGACACCAGACATACTTTCCGTTACATCCAATCCATCGTCATTTCCGGCGTTATTGTAAGTGTCATCACCATCAGCAGTAGTGCCAGCAACAACTACACTTGCATCACAATTCACTGGTAAACACGCCTTCACGGTCATCAGTGTGACTTCTGCATCTCGAAGTGTACCATTGTCATTGCTCCTGTCAACCTTACCCATCACATCGCCATCACTGCGAAGTCCTTCTGTCCCGTTCCCATCACAATCTTCTTCTTCAGCAATTACAGACAGGGCATGCCTTTCGGCTGACTCCTCCACGTTGTCATATGAGTTAAGAATTGCCGATTCACAAGGAATGTCCGTCATGTCAGACTGAACACTCACACTGTCAAGTGTGTTCCCAGTAACACTAGTCCTATCTTCCTCGCTGGTCATCTGCTCCTTTACTCCTTCATTTTCTTGACAACCTCGTAGTGTACTTTCACTTTCACAATGACGGTATTCCTGTCTTAAACCATGAGGCAGTAAACTGTCACATGTCCGCAAACGTACATCATAACAATTATCCTCACCCGACTCCAAGCCTGCATCGTCCATCTCTCCAGTGGTCTCCAGTCCACCGGCGGTACTCTGGCTCGAAATTCCACCATCTCGAAGTTCCATCAGAATGTCAGACTCACCAGCAGTTATCTGACTCTCCTCTCCATCTGTTGACACCTCGTCTTCCCTTTCAAGCAGCTTCATATCCAGAGAATTTTGCTGCTGGCTCGGCTCCAAATACAAATGCAGCACTTCAGCATCTGAGCTAGTGGTGGTTTGGCTGCATGAGATATCAACTTCATTCTTTGCTGCCTGTGACGTGAACTGACTACAAACTGATGTACCCAAAATACTTGGCTCCTGGCTCAACTCTAAGTACAACTTCAAACCATCGACATCTGGGTTAGCATTCACTTGGCTGCCAGCAACAAAAGTTTCACTTCTTGATACCTGTGAAGGGAACTGGCTCGGAAACGCATCACAAACATCAGTGGCTTGAGAAGGTGAAACTTCATCGCTCAATGCCTGTGATACACACTGACTAGCAAAGGAACCATCAGCAGTCAAAGCATCGGCAGTGTCAGCCTCCGTAGCATGCATCTCAATGTTGCATCTTTCGGAGTCCAACTGTATTGACACACCACTATTACACGATGGCTCAACAACACATGGTTCGTCTGCCTGCAGGTGACTATCACATGTAATTTTGCTAGAGTCAGTAACACAACTAGAATGCTCTATTGACAATGGTGAGACAATGCTCGTACAAGCCTTGTGCATACCAGTAGATACGCTACACGTCAATTCATTGTAAGAGCTTGTCATATCCGTCACACAGTCCACTGGGTCTATGTGTGCATGTGTTGTAAGTGAACATGAACCTGAAGAACTGGCTTCAACAACACTAGCAGTGACGCTGCTAACACTCGGCTGATTTTCACCTCTTGCTTCATCCATCAGTAACTCCTCACTCCTGTCTGCATAATCACCAACACACCGATCACGGGAAGTGTGTGAAGTAACGGAGCTTGACGATGCATCATCCGCATCAGTTCTTGTCATGCCATCACATTCTGGTGCCAGATCCACATGCCGTACAGAACTGGCTGACTGTGAATGGTTGACTTTTTCCGCAGCATCAGCAACGGAAATCACAGACTGTGGCTGCACAGCATCCATCAGTGACGAAACATTATCATTATCGTTGTTTACTGTCAAACACTCGTCACCATTAGTTTCCATGCCTTCCACTACTTCAGTGTCAATAGATATATCAGTATTCATTGGTACAAATTCCATGCCTTCCACTACTTCAGTGTCAATAGATATATCAGTATTCATTGGTACAAATCCTGGCACTGTATCCTCAACCACATTTGGTCTTCCTGATTCCTCGGCATCTGAATTCAGATTCTTGCTGTTAAACAAAACACGGTGACTGAAAGCCGTATCCTCCTGACATGATGGAATGCCGCTGTCAACAACCGAACCATGATTGTCAACATGTGCATTGCCTTCGTTGCATACAGTAACGTCGGACGTGACTGCGGAGCAGTCATCGCAAGGCAATGACCTCACGGGCTGGGACGATGAAGTCGTGTTGCCAAATTCAGTTCCATCTGGATGCTCTTCACCAGCTGCAGCAGCAGTCTGCACCAATGTGCCCACTACATTCTTCGTTGCGTGTGACACATACTGGCTACCCAACATAGTTGGCTCTTGGCTCAACTCTAAGTACAACTTCAAACCATCGACATCTGGATCAGCATTCACTTGGCTGCCAGAAACGAAAGTTTCACTCTTTGATGCCTGCGAAGGGCACTGGCTCGGAAATGCATCACAAACATCAGTGGCTTGAGAAGGTGAAACTTGATCACTTAATGCCTGTGATACACAATGACCAGCAGTCAATGCATCGACAGTATCAGCCTCCACAGCACTGGTCACAGTCGCATTCTCACTGTCACATCCTGAACTGATGACGACATTCTCAGCTGACAAGATGTCACACTGAGTGACGGCAGTTGCATTATCACCAGCAAAGTCAGACACAAGACTGCATTTGGACATGACATCCGCATCATCAGCAGAACGTTTCCGTTTTCTTAGCTTCTCGCCAGAAGATGAAGCGGCATTCACAACATCTATTGCCGGATCACGTGGAGAGTTGGCACGAACATGAGAACTGGCACCAGATGGGTGTCCTCCAGTCTGTAGCATTATTGGCGACTGAGGAAACCTTGGTCTAGTGTCGAGCCTTTCAATATTCTGGCCAATGGGCGATGACAATAGTGGAGAATACCGGGGCATCCGTCCAGCAACAGCAGACATTGTGTTACGCCTAGTGACTGCAAGCGTGCACGAAGAATGCCTAGAAGTGGGAGTGCCGGCTGGACTGCGGGTAAATGATGACGGACTAACAGGAGGTAGACTTCGACGAACACCGGACACGTGACAGGCAGAATAACTGCCTGCTCTCAATGTCGGACTTGCACGATAAAGATGGCAGTGACCACTCATTGGCGTTGCAGGTTCAATGTTATCATCTGACTCCACGTCGTCAAACTGGCCTTCTTCCACAGTGCCGCTTGATGTCTGGCTGTTGAACTGACTCGCGGCATCTGCCGTAATGTCGCCGGCTTGACGTGGGTCAGCTGCTGTGCAAACGTCAGTCAACGCCGAAGTCATCTCCTTGCACTGACCAAGATCAGAAGCATCGCTAGGATCACTGGTCACCATCGTAACATCTCTGTCTGCCACAGCAATCATAACTCCATTCTGTGACATAACCAGAGAACTTGAAACAGTCACTGCTGTATCATCACCTGTTGCCGAAACCCCGGCTCCACTCTGAACTGGATCCGCTGCACTCTCACCATGTACAGCCATGTCATTATCGGCAGCAGAAATGGTATCCCTACTCTGCGGTTCATCCTCTAAACCTACAGCATTTTCAGCAGAGCTGTTATCTGCCATGTATGTTGTCATTCCACTAGGCATGATATTTTCTGTACCTGCAGCATGTACATGCAGGTCCTCATCATCTGTGGAAATAAGAACGTCTCTCTGAACTGTATCACACAGGTGTACAGCTGTGCCTTCATCTGCTACAGAGACCACGTCTCCACTCTGGACTGCTGACTCTGATTTATCGGTACAAATGGTTACGTCTTTCTGCGCTGTGGAAACTGAATCTACATCCTGTGCCACAACCTCTGAACTGGCAACAGGTACAGTTGTGTCTTCATCTGCCACAGAAATCATCAGTTCACTTTGAACCATATCATTGCAACTCGCAGCATTTAGTGAAGTGTCTTTCATTGCTGCAGATGTGATAACCACACTTTGCACTGTATCCTCCAGACCCTTAGCAGATACAGCCGCATCTTTACCCACAGCACACATAACAGTATTTTCAACTCCTGTGAATACTGTAACTCTGCTCTCCACATTACCCTCTGAACTCATGGCATCTGCGTCTGCACTCTGTACCATTTGCTCTGAAATATCGGCATTTTCAAGCACGTCCGTAAAAACCGGGGACCTTTTAACAGCACTCTCCACTGAATTTTCTGCCCCGTCAGAAGTAACTGCTGCATCCCCATCTCTTGTGGATATCATGATTTCACTGTGCGCAACTCCCGTGAATACTGTAGCTCTGCTCTCCACATTATCCTCTGAACTTATGGCATCTGTATCTGCACTCTGCACCATATGCTCTGAAATACCGGCATTTTCAAGCACGCCTGCAAAAACTGGGGAGCTTGAAACCACACTCTCCACTGAATTTTCTGCCCTGTCAGAAGCAACTGTTGCATCCCGATCTCTTATGGATATCATGATTTCACTCTGCGCAGTATCCTCCTCCACGCTAACAGCAAGTGCATCTTCAGTGGAAACTGTAAGTTCACACAGTACCGTGCTGTCTGAACTTGGGACACGTATGGCTGTGACATCATCCGCCATCGAGGAAATGGTATCTGCATGCTGCAATGCATTTTCTGAACTTGCAGAACTGACATCGATTGGTGGTGACGGGTCTGAACAACACCTGTCAATCTTGGGTTCGTACTGTTCCACAAAACAGACAGCAGACTGTGCCTCGGTCTCTGAACCTTTAATGTTGTTTGAAGCGGCTACCACTGCAGACACACTGACTTCTTCACTGCTGGAGTCCGAAACCTGTTTACCAAGCCGGTCTACCGCATGTGAATTAGATGTGATCACATTAGATGTGACTGTCTTTTCATCTTCTGGTGTACATTTATCACACTCCATCTCTTCATCTTCAAGTGGCATGCTTACATCCGTAGCAACATTCGATGCTGTCATCACCTCATTTTCTTCGTGCAACATTAGCTCCAGTTCATCAGTACGAGATCTATCAGTACACGGACCTAACTCAATGACAACTTCAGATTCAAGTTCTGATTCTGGAATACATGATGTACTGGGTACGACAGACCCTTCCACAGCCACCGATTCAGGAACTAGTGCAGAAACAGGTGCAGTGGACTCATCAACAGTTTCCAATTCAAATTCAGATTCAGCAACTAGCGAAGAAACAGGCAAAACCGATCCTTCCATAGCTTGTTCACATTCAGGAACTGGCATTGACATGGGTATCACGAACTGCTCCATAGTGTTTGATTCAGGAACCGGCTCTGAAGTAGGCATGGTAGACCCTTCCACAACTTCTGACTCTGATGCAGACTCAGGAACTAGAACTAGCAGAGAAACAGGTACGGCTCTAGCATCTTCTGATTCAGACTCGGGAACTAGAACTGGCAGAGAAACAGGTACGGCTTTAGCATCTTCTGATTCAGACTCAGATTCAGGAGCTAGAACTGAAACATGAACACTGCTGACAGATTCATGTTCTTTCACAACGGCAGACTCATAACGTTGGAGGCCGACCACACTGGCTGTTTCTAAGGCAACATCTGGTGACAAACCACTGGTTGCTGTGGTCACTGCTTCATCAGCAACATTAATCTCTCCATCAGACAGTGCCGTAACATGTGCAGTGTGGTCAACTGCTGCCTCTAAATGTACCCGAACATCATCAGCAGGATCTGTAACTGAGTCCTTAACAGTAGGCTCCACAGCATCACCAGCTACCATTTCCATGAGACTCGTTTCGTCATCTCCTGGTGGCTGCTTTAACTGCTCTCTCTCATGCGGTGAGGCTGAATCACAACTGTCTGACTGTTTCAATGTATTTCCATTAAGTTCTGTAATGGAATCCTCAGTGTCCAACTCAGCATCTCCTACAACTGGTCCAACATTATCGGTCGGTTTCTCAAGTTCTAAGCTATGTTCAAGTACAGAATCAGCAGTGCCGGACTCTCTTTCGTCTCCAGTACTGCACACCTCAGTCTCATTCACCGCCTCACAAGATACAGTTACGTCAGTCGAAGAACAGAACTTTTCAGCACGCTGATCCTCCATTTGCAAGAATTCTCCATTTGTCTTTACAGCCAGTTGTGGTGGCAACAGTTCGTCATGCTTCTGCATTTCGTTTTCTGACGTTTCGGCCTCCGGTCCTCCATCAGCATCGGTTTCACATGATACGACTTCAACTGCTTGAACTTCTTCTGCACAGTTCACGTCAGTAAGCAATGCTGTCTTGTCAAAATCGTCCATTGATTCTTCGTCTTTATCAAACACAACTATCGTGCAGTGCGATTCGGAGTTCTCTGATACTTCTACAGAAGCTTCATCACCAGAAACGGACAAAACATTCTCATCTGATGCATCATTCTGTACCTCTACATTCATATTTCGCACACAAATTACTTGCGTATCCATTGCCGGTTTGTCATATGCATTCACTGATTCCTCCAACTCTTTACTGCATTTCACCACTGAGAACCTGGACTCACATGTCAC
>Ga0056133_10000370_pt1 | contig 10702 bp, 5 predicted proteins | sample WorMetGr2BELIZE1_FD_67351 | JGI IMG/M metagenome (GOLD analysis project Ga0056133, IMG submission 67351) | Marine gutless worms symbiont microbial communities from Max Planck institute for Marine Microbiology, Germany - Inanidrilus... ... | reverse complement strand
AAAGGTCTTGGGTACGAAAAGTCTGTAATTCGACATTTCAGCACTAGTGTGTGGGCACTTCAGCACTACAGCAGAATGCCGCTGAGTGTAGATTCATTCCTTATAGTTGAACAAAATGACTTTACGGACGAGTCCCTTACAATTTTAAATAATATCATAAACAACAAATATATCTAAAAAATAGAGATCTATATTATTTAAATAACTATTAACTGTAATACAGTTAAATTTGCCAAACAGCCATCAGTTCTAATGTTTATTATCAATATACCACACCACACCACAACCATTTTAAGGCCCTTTTTCTGGCACCTCCCGGGTGAGCCAGTGCCAGAAGAGAACCTGTGGACTTTATAGTGCACGGGAAGATTATCACAGGCAAACACACCGACCATCCGGCTGGACGCCACTCCATCTGGACTAAACTGTGTCCACCTCCACCATCCCTCCCATATTTTACAGGCCAGATGCCCTTCCTGCCGCCCAACCAGCAGTGTCAAAGCACTGAAGGCAACTAGCACAGTCGAATTAGGGAGAAGACGCTAGAGTTCTCCTTAACGGTGTTACCTGCAGCTGGGTGGGTATAGGTACAAATTTTACTACCCGTGCACATCTCTACATCAGATTGCATGCACGATGCAGCATACAGATGACTGTCATTATTACTTTGCAGTGTTCTCTTGGAAATACTGAATGATTAGGCCTTACTGTTTTTGCATTAAGATGACTGATTCAGATTGTTGCCACTTGGCAGTAGGGTTTGCCTTCTTACAAGTGCATTAATTTGCATTCTTAAGATACAAATCTTATATTCGTATTTTGTCACTGGCCAAACTAGAGATTTCACTTAGATTTAGATAAGTTGTTTTGATATTAATGTAATGTTTTTATTGAACAGCGTATTTTTGAGTGAAGGCAGATGGTAATACTGTTCTAAATGTACTTGTCTGATTATGGTGTAAATAGAATTTTGAAGTCTAATCATATTCAGTTTTTTAACTTTTTTTGTAGATCTTACAGAAGTTGACTTAATGGAGAAAAATCTGGCCGATTTAAGAGACCGTCTTCATTATGCGGAGTCTTTGAACGAGGAACGCGAGAATGACATCCACAACTTGCGTAACCAGATAAAGCTATTCATGGGCGTTCATCGTCATGGCAATGAGTAAGCGTAACAGTTTGTTGGTTGTTTAAGATCATCTTTTTGATTGCATAATGAGCAGACATACATGAATTAAAAGTAGTGACTCATTGATCAATTACAAGTGGTTTGTCGTAAGAGTATTATAGTGTAAAGTGATGTTAATGAGTGGCCTGGATTAGTTTTATTGTGTCATAGTAGTAATTCCATAAGTACACATGGGAAAGTGGATTTTGTTTGGCGTGTTTGCATACTAAGCCTGTATGTGTTTTTTTGGAATGAATCTTTCAAATCAGATGCAGAAGTATAGGCATTTTAGCTATGCAGAGCAAAGCTTGGCACTGTCATTACTTATTTAGTTTTTTGTTGTTGTTTAGTATTTGATGTATGTGTTTGCTGATTTTGTTCATTTTTCATAAAGATATCATGTGCATGTCCATGGTGCATAAATTTTCCTAAAGCTGTTCATTTGCATGTTCATGGTGCTTACAAAATACAAATACAAATAAAAATTTGCATAGCGCCAAATTCGTTGATAAAACGAGACAGAGGCGCTAGTAGTGATGCGCATTTGCCAGGAAATAAAACGATGAGATTCGATTTGATTTGGTACATCCAAATTACGAGAAGGGCTGCTATACCAGAATTGGAAATGAGATTGATAACTAGTCCATACTGATATCAGTATACACCTGTCAACAACAAAGATGAGGAATAAAGATGAGTTTTCATTTGAAGAGGAGTGAGACAAGGATGTGCAATCTCAGCAATACTGTTCAGTGTGTAAATCGAGTATATGACGAAAAGATGAAAGATGCTTTGGAGAAAGTACAGTACAAGGATTTAAAATAAATGAAGTTGGGACAGGTCTGAGATTTTAAATACCTGGGCAGTTGGGTTACAGGAGATGGAACGTCTGAAAAGAGGTGAAAGCCAGGATAGATATGGCTAATGCAGCATTCTGGAAGCTAAAGATCTTGTGAGAGCAGACGTAAATAAGTCGATGAGAAAGCGTGCTTAAATTCTGACGTTTTTTGGAATAAAATATGAATGTGAAAGCAAAATGTTAGACAAAATTTTGGAAAGCAGAGTTATTAGAGAAATTTTGAAAGGAATTTGGATAAAAAAAGAGATGCAGTTTTATAACCAAATTGCACAATAGAAAATGGTGTTTTGTGGTCATATTCTAAGATGAAGCAGTTGGACAAATGCATTTGCAACACTAGAAAGAAAAATGTGTGGCAAAAGGCAAAAAGACCAAGGAGAATGTGGTTGGATGACAGGAAGTGTTGGAAAAGTCTCGATCAGTACGAGGAAGTAAAAAAGAAGAGCTGAAGGTAGTGTTAGGTGCCTCCTACATCAGAAGGTGACATGATGATAATGGCAACAAACTTGCAGTGTTTGTTAACTGAACCTTAATTGAGCTCCTTTCATTAGTGAAGCCTGTTGTTTGGCAATGTCTGTATTAGTTCTGTACAGTATAGTGACATATGTGTGCCCAGTTATATTGCTCACAACAGAGAAAAGGCACGTTAAACTCTAAAGATAAAAACAGCATAAGAAACTGAACTGAGAAGGCAAGTTAAGCCAAGTTTTGATATTCCCTGACAATCTAACTGCTGATTGTACCAAATTGCAACTATCCGTTCAGTTCGGTGATGCGAATCAATTTGGTCTGGCAAGTTGATCTGAATGGATTTGAATTGATTTTCCCATTTCTGTCTTGCAGCTTTGTGATAGTAATTGCATTTCAGGTTAATGCTAAACTGTTGATATTTGCTAACTACTGTTTTCCCCCCCAAACATTAGTGAACCATGTGGCGTTTTCAGTTGAGTTGCCATGTATTTATTAGTGTCCTGTTGCTTTTCCACGGCTGATTACTTTTAGGACGCAGATGACTAATATGTCGACTACTGATTTAAGTAATTTTACTTACCCAAGGTATGAAATTGTTGTTTCTTTGTGCTTTGCGTCGTGTTTTCTCTTCCAGCATGGGGTAAACTATCTGAGATGTTTCCTAGCACATTTAATATTTTTTCTGTGCTAACCTTGCTTACTAGCAATTATAGGCCTAATATGTCGTTGGGATGAGCTACATTTATTGCACAGTCACCAGTTATAAAGAAATGGACTTTTGATTCTGTGAATAACTGGTGGCATAAACAAGGAAATTGAGCCAAAATTGTTTCAGTGCTACAGAAAAGACTCAACTGATAGGTGGGTACACCTGAACTATTGGATATGAGTGTGCACAGGTTTCATTTTAAAATAAATAGCTTGGCTCATGTACCAGGGCATGGTACACAGTTTTATTTTTATTTTCACATGCAGTTATGACACTCTCGAATGTATTTGTGTGAATCTGCTATGTGGCAGTGAATGACATGTCTATAGGAATAATACACTTTTGTGTATTATTTTAATAGAGCGATATGTCACTTGATTGACTTGAAAATAGAACACAACTGTTTATTAGAAGAAACTATGGACTGAGTTCTCAGTTGTGTAAAATTTTAAGGCGATGACAAGCTTTTCGTTCAATCATAGAAGAATTTGGTTTGATAGCAGAGATAGGAGGTCTGTGTAGTCCAATTCAGTCTTAGTCAGCAACATCATAATGTAAGTTTACAGGCTTTCTCCAGTCATCTGCAAGACATGTCTAACTGCTAGAGGCGTTAAACTCCAACTAACTAACTAACTGCTAGAGGAAGCTCAGTTGAATTTTTCAATTTTTGGTCTCGTGTGATAATTTTCCATTTAGCAAATCAGCAAACTGGATTAGTGGAATCAGTAGTCCTTTACTGTTTTCAAGTCGCTGAGTTATTTCTTCTGTGCATACTAGCAACGTTTATGAATGGTTTTAGTTTGCTTGTGCATCTTCAGTCATTTGGTTCTGTTCGTTTGGTGATGGGAAATCATCTTATCTGCAAAAGCTCTGTAGTTTTTATACTGTTCTTCAGCACGTCTTCTTTGTGGAAAATGAAATTTCCTCATCTTCCACTTGCGATGAAAAACTACTTCAGCTAAAGAACTGTTAACTGCATTTCCATGATATCATGTGTAAATATTGTATAGACTGCATTTTGTACCAAACTGACTTCTAAATTTGTTGCTCCCAAGTGTCAGTAACATAGTAATAGTGTCAACCACATAGTAACGACAAGTGTCAAGTTGTCAACCACCACATCGTAATAAATGAAGGTCTGTGTACTATCAACTGGTAACATTGTGTATCTTTGGTGTATAACACCATTAGCTGACTGCATATGCTGTTTAACAACTATAATACGCTGGTGGACTTGCAACTGCAATGTAGACTGTATATTTGTCTTGGAAAGGTGCGTAGCAGTGCTTAAATTTATAAATGACAAAAGAAGGGGGACCCTGTGTTTACAGTTCTACAGCAGGTGACTACAATTCAACTGATATAGTGCATCATGTGGTTCTGTGCGATACCTGAGCTTCTAGTCAACACTTCTGTTACTGTATTTCATCTACTCACTAGAAATTATTTATAACTATTATTTATTTATAATTAAAACAACAGAAATGAATTTCATACTGGTAAATTGTTATCACTGAAGTTTTACAAAACTTGACACTGCAAGTGATATTGAAAAAGTAGATGAAAATAGAAAATGAATGTGGAGAAAGAAGACATGGCTGTTAACAGTGCTACCAGAATATATTTTCTGCAGACAAGAATGCCAATATGTACACAGTCTGATCTTAACTGTCTCAGTACAACCTCCTTCTGACTGCATACTTAAAATTTTAGCTTACACAGATCTTGTTGACATCACATATTAATTGTTGTTTAATTTCAATGATGCTGTCACATGGCCTGGGTTGCTATTGCACAGTAATACAATATTGGTAATTAGACTTTCAGTCATTAAAATGTCAGGATTAAACACTTTGTATGTATGTTTTAGCACTGTTGACAGAATCTTTTATTGTTACTGGAGAAATGTTCAGAACTCTTTCATCATAATGTTCAGTGTGGTTTGCATTTAGCACATGGGGATCGTGTTTTTTACAGAGTATATTTGTTTTTGAGTATCGGAAGTTAGTGCAACAGTTCTGCTGACGTACCACCGCCACAACCATTTTACGGCCCTTTTTCCGGGACCACCCGGGTGAGCCAGTGCCAGAAGAGAACTTCTGGACTTTATGATACAAGGGAAGATTAACAGAGGCAGACACACTGACCATCTGGCTGAACATCACGCCATCCGGACTAACCAGTGCGCACCACCATCCCCCCATTTTTTACAGGCCAGATGCCCTTCCTGCCGCCCAACCAACATTGTCAAAGCACTGAAGGGCAACTAGCGCATTCGGATTAGGGAGAAGATGCTAGAGTTCTCCTCAACGGTGTTACCTGCACTGTCTCCGTACCTCTGCTGACATAATACAGTGAAATTAGTCTAAAGTTGTTTTTGTTGCATTACTATTTGTCATTTGTTATGGCCGCCCTATGTAATAGGGCAGGCCATTATATTTTTGCCCTGTGGTTTGTTTCTTTCTTCTTTTTTTTCCTTGCCTAATCTCAGCCGCCGCGGATTGGATGTCTATCATACTTCCACACGTGGTGTGGCCCTAGTGCGATTTTAGAATGCAGGTCTGAAATGTGCTGCACGCGTCTCACTGGAAATACAGGAGGCAAAAAAATTGCCATTTTGGCACCATCGCACAACTTTGTCGGTCTATATCTTCGAAACTAAGGCATGTGTCGACAATCCGAAAAAACTTGTTAAACAGCAATACCTCCACCACATGTCCTGATAATATGGTGAACTTCGGCCTACTAACGGCTGAGATCTGTTGGTGAGTTTGGGGCACCCCTGCAAATTTCAGCGGGTTCGCGTCTTGGCAGTGTTACTGCATGGCACTCTAGTAGTGGGTGTCAGCCAAACTGCGGCGTTGGACAGAGGGCGCCACCTATATTCGGCAGGGCGGCCATCACGTTGGGCATTGGCCCACATTCTAGTTGTGCATAGTTATATACTTACGCACTTTCACCATGGTGCATAAAGTGTTGAGCTGTTTGTTGGTCATGTTTAAGTTAAGTGTAACTTTGTCCCTAATATCTGATGCACATTTGATTTGATGAGCATCAAGGTAATGTTTGTAATCGTGAAAGTGTTGTGAGCAATTGATCATAAAGTACTGTAAATGATTGAAACTGCTGATTTCTTCAGTTTTGAGTGGATAGAATAGTTCTGTGTTACAGCATTGGTCGCTGAGTCCTGTTGCTGATGAGATTTTTACCCATTGCTGCCCGGCTCAGAGCTTGTTCTCGCATGCTTGTGAGTTTAATATGCAGGGCAACGTTGGATGCTGCAACTGTTGTTGCTTTCTTATCGGTTCTTACCAACTGGTCTGTAGTCTTTCCTCATGATTGGCAAACTTCTGGTGGAGTACCATGCCGATAGTGAACGTACTGTTAAGTGGCATCAGAGAAGACGAGCTTATAGTTGTTGTCTCTGTTTATATTTGACATCGTGTTTTAGTATTAAAATTGACTCAGGCTTTGAAATCCATCATTGTCATCATTGGTGCGGTTATGAACATGTGCCTTCAGTGCTTTGACGCTGTTGGTTGGGCGGCAGGAAGGGCATCCGGACTGTAAAAATTGGTGGTGAGATATTGGCGTGGTTATCTGTCTAGAGCGAGGTGCAAATGATTTGCATATGGTCCAGCTGACGCCACTGCCACCCCATCATGTCTTGCTCCAGTAAAATGGAGAATGGTTTACCTTTCTGCTGGTTAAATGGATGTAGTAGTAGTAGTTAAAATATGAACATAGCTTTATTGCAAAGTTGGATAAGAGTCAGCTGCTGTAAAGCACATTATCGAGGTTGTTTGTTACCGCTGCTCATCATGGTGATTATTATATTCTGTTGTATTCTGATGTTTCTGCTTCTAAGCTAAGAAATAAATTTAGCAAGCCATTGCATTAAACTGAACTAATTTTATTGATCTTGCACGTACATTAGTGGTGTAACATTGAGAGATGAGTTAGTTATGACAGTTACGAGATGGTAGGAAGATGGGATAAGTCCATAATTAATTCTAGAAACGGAAATATGGCATGTTTATTTTTAAACTGAAACTGATATATAGAGAGACTGTTAGAACTGACGTATAGAAAGTGTTTTTTGAATTCTGAAATTCTGCAGTGTGTACAAGCATTTATGGTCTTTTTCTTCAAAAAAGGCAGAGAAGTACTAATTTCTGCTGTAATGTTTACATTTAGATATATTGTTACTGACTGTATTTACAGGTAATGCCCTTGGATGTTATTCAGTTAATTGCGATTATGGTTGCATAACGTTAGTTACATATGTCGTCAATACAGAGTAAATTAGTTGTTTTGATCAGCTGTTAAGTTGTAGATGATGTACACTGTAGAACGGAATCTGGAAGTGTTCTGCTGCCGAAAGCTGCTCAGGATTTGCTTCTCAACATGTCAGTAGGAAATGGTGATATGAGCATTCCAAGTGTTTACCACTACCTTCCACATTTGATTGGCAAGCCTTCATCACTGGCACCTGCTATTAAACTGTCCAAAGGTCGTGCAGGCGGTAAGTACATCATTGTCTGGATGTTTGTCTTTGTTTCAGCTTGAACTTAGAAGTTGTTTTGAGACTGTTGGACAGCAGAAGGTTTATAGTTGTGCATCCGTATTCAACTTTGACTTTTTGATGCTAGCTGGTGCCACTAAAGAATGTTGAGCATAAAAATATGGTCAAATTTGGGGTTTTTCACCCTTCAAGGCAATACGGTGAATAGATCCAGGTGAAAGTAGGCGTTGAAGAGTACACCATGGGCCTTCTCTCGCATGCTAAATTTGACCTGATTGGCAGAGGGGTGGGCTCAGGAAAACCCAAAATTCATAATTTGGTCAAAGCTGCGATTTTTCAGCATTTTTTTGCCCCGCAAGATGAAGTTTTACAGCCAAGAGCACACGATAGGTACAGTCTTGTGTGCAAAATTTTCTGCTGATCTGTGAGGCAAGAAAGAGCCCCAGAATTAAAAACTTTGGATGTGTAACTGGCTATCCATATAGCTGGTTTTACAGCGATTCAGCAGTGCTGGCGATTTCCAGTTAGACCAGCTGTCTCTTCTTTGTGTCAGCAGCATAACTTAAAACATCATGGATTGGCTTTCATGAAATTTGGGGAAGGAGTTCAACATGGTATAGGTAGCAACAGTCCATTGAAATGAAAGGAACGCAGACTTTTGTTGCAAAGTATGTCAAAGTTTACCATACATTTAAAGAACAAAATGTTTGTGTTGCTGTCGTTATATGGTATGGAGATAGTGTAGTTGACACCATTGAGAATATTTCTAGCATCTTCTCCCTAATCTGAATGTGACAGTGACTGTCAGCAAGGGCATGTGGACAGTCAAACGATTTAGTAAAATTCTACAGTTCTTAACTAGGGGTGTCGGTCAGCTATCAAGGGTTGACCCATAAACAGTTGTTGCTGTGCTGTTGTCGTTTTTGTTGTTGTTGTATTGATCTTTATGCTTGCAACATATAGCACTCTGTGAATCCGCTGATTGATATTTGTGTCAGTTGTTAATGCTGTTGCAGTTTCGATGGTATTCGGTGTTCCAACAATAAAGCGTGAACGGGAGAGCTACCTCAGTCGAACGCTGCTGTCGCTGATTGACAGTCTGAATGACGAAGAAAGTCCTGACTGTCTGATAGTTGTCATGGTTTGCGAGGTTTGTGATGCGTCCGATTATTTTTTTGCTAACTCCTTCACTGTACAGCTGTTAAGTTCTGTCAGTTTCGCTGATGCCGATCACTTGTCTGTGACGCACAGTAGCAAAAGAACCCGCGCCATAGACCTCTGTGAGTCAGAAAAGATGCCACTGTAGTCGTCTAACTTTGCCATATAGTGATTGATTCTTACAAGACACTTAGCTGTCTCGCAAACATATCATGTGTCATTGGCAGCGCGTAAGTGCTGCATGGCTGGCAAAGGACACGCTAAACACTACTGCAGCACAACTGTACAAAGCAGTGCATTTGAAATCGCAGTAGGTGAGTGACAGTGAAGGTCACTCATGGTCGTCAACAGTGGTGCTATTTGATAGGCCGTGTATGACTTCCTATTAGTTGTCTGTAAGAACAACGTCACTGTCTTACATCATTTCCGAGATATTACAACTTTTACAGTGTATGTGAGTGTTATGTGACTACCTGTGACGTTGGGCGTTAGGAAATCCTTAATTTTAGTTTCAGTGCCTCAGTTAAAATTACAGCTATGTACGCTTTCTGGTTCGTGTGTAAATATATTCTAGCTAATATGTGCTATATTTTCTAAGGTGTGAGATTTAGTAAGCTCTCGTGCATCGGAAGTGACCATCACAGTCATTACGTTTTGCGTGAGTCGTAGACGACGCAAAATATATTGTGGTCACGCACGTCTGTGTGTGTGTGTGTGTGCGTGTGTGTGTCTGTCCGCAGCCGTATGCCCACACTACTGCACGGACCCCGATGTAACTTGGAGCCATGGTAGAGGCTGCCCCCTAGTTGTGCACTATTGGGCAGATTTGCAGTTGGTGCACGGGTTGCGTCAAATAGCACAGGTTCATATACACTGGATGCCTGTCCTGTTATCCAACCAACAGCGTCAAAGCACTCAAGGCAGCTAACGTTTATAACATGTTATAATGGATATGAAACAGTGCATTTGTTGATGTGCATCAGTGGACTGTTTGTGATTGCAGAAGACAGATCAGGTCTATATCAAAGCCACTGTCGACGAGATAAAATCACAGTAAGATATTATCTTGTGCATTAACTACTGACCATTTTAGTGGTCCAGTTAAGCAGCTGGTCTTGTGTCTGTGTGTATCATGTCTGCACAGTAACTTTTTGAACAAAATGGCCTTTGACATAGACATTTCGCATGCTGGTTCACCTTGACACTCTAGATTGGGTTCAGGAGTCAAGGTCAGAGGTTAAAGTTCGTTGTCACAGGAGGAAATAAGCTCAGCAACCACTTGGATGGCCATTCACTGCTTAAAAGCAAACCTAAATTTAAAACTGTAAATAAGTCACAGCCAGCTGAAAATTTACCATAGTCCGCTAAAATGTTGCTCACATAGTTGGTGTGACCTTATAGAGCTTTCTACTTTGCAAGTGTTATTTCTATGTCAGATTTGAGAATGCCTACTATAGTATACACTTGGTTGAGAACCAAATTTTCTGCTGTGACATAAGTTAGCATAGAACGTGTGAAATTTGATGTAAATAGCACTATTGTTTCTTTGTTTTGACTACTGATGGTTTTTCATTGGTGCTGTTTTGTGTATATGTCCTGTTGCCCTGACAAGTTTTTATTATGGTCGCCCTATGGAATAGGGCAGACCATTATATTTTCATCCTGTTTCTTCTTTCTTCTTCTTTCTTTTTTTCTCGCCTAATCTCAGCGGTCAGAGATTGGATGTCTACCATACTTCCACACATGGTGTGGCCTTAGTGCGAATTTAGAATGCAGGTCTGAAATGTGCTGCACGTGGCTCGCTGAAAATAC
>Ga0056133_10000368_pt1 | contig 10724 bp, 4 predicted proteins | sample WorMetGr2BELIZE1_FD_67351 | JGI IMG/M metagenome (GOLD analysis project Ga0056133, IMG submission 67351) | Marine gutless worms symbiont microbial communities from Max Planck institute for Marine Microbiology, Germany - Inanidrilus... ... | reverse complement strand
CTATAATAGTGAATGGTATTGTTGGTCAGTTAGATTGTGAGAATCTTTTAATGACGTAAATAAATTTTGTATGTAAGTTGTGTTTTTTAGTAGTTGATTGGCTTCTACCACTTGCATAAACTTACGCTTGTCTGTTGACTCCAGTTGATTGCATCCAGTTCAGCAGTATGTACCCCAGAGACTGCCAGCAAATCTTGTAATCTGACACTTGTGGACAATGTGGATCATTGTCTGGTGACGACACGTTCACAGTTTGCATCATCTGAGACATCCCAGTCTTGTAGACGTGCTGCATACCAGCCGTGACCACTGTGATAATAATTTAGCACAGCTGAATTATAGCACTCCAGGCCAACTCACCCTCCTACCCTCGGTGGGATAGGAAATGAGCACTAGCCAGTGGGCAGTGGCAGAGCTCTACAGCTGAGAAGGCACCGGTCATGCATACAGACTCCGTGATATGTCCGCCTATTGGCTTAGTGGTCTCAGAAAGGTAGTGTAGCTCTCTGCCTGTGCTTCTTTCAGAGTATGGCACCCATACCTTTTTAAATTATAGCACTCTAATTCAAAGCTAGGTTGACAGTTGTTGGATCTGTGATATGCAACTGGCTGGAAACTTCTCGGTTTAAGCAGTCCGCATTCAACCATAATGACAATATAAACTCTTGATTTAATTAATAATTCATTTTGTTCTTTTTATGCTGTTTTATTCTGTTTGATGTCAATGTTTGCAATTTTAGATTTTCTACACAAATCTGGAATTATCTACAGAGATTTGAAGGTATGATATTGAATGTATTGGATACTGATAGTAAATATTTGTGCATTTCTTCATGATAATCGCTGTATTTCTCATATTTGTAAAATGTAATTTTTTACTGAATTTGTGGATGATGTCATTTGATGTTGTTATGTTTGTAGATGGAAAACATTCTTCTAGACGAGCGAGGTGGGTAAATCAAGATGATAGTAAATAAAACAATGTATGTTGACATTGAGCTGTAATTTTGATTGTTTTAACTCATTTAAAGGACACACAAGGACTATTCAAGATCGCTGGCAGTTGCGTACTCTTAAAGATGATATGCAATGATTTTTTGGTTGTTAAAGTAAATTGCTGGTCGTATGTCCTTAATATAATCAAATCTATTTGAATATCAAGGAACATCCAAAAATAAGAAAATTGGAGAGAAAAAGCATCTGAAAGTTCGCACGATGAGTTGTTTACTTTTTGCAACTAATGGTGTCATACCAGGAAAACAACCAAACAGCTTGTTGAGTGTTGAATGTTGACAACCGATTATGCAACAAAACAGGCATAACGATAAACATAGAAATAGGTTCTTAAAACATAAACGGGTAAAATAACTTCTTATCGAATCTTAATAAAATCCAAACGAAACAAGTGCATCCTGATATGACGTCACGTATGACGATGATTTCCAAAGAATAGCTATACTAAAAAGACCACTAAACTTCTTTTTCTAGCATTTTGCGGTGTAATTTATCAAAATTTGTTACATAGACTGGTATATATTGCAGTAAGCAGCTAGAAACTACTTTTTAATCAATTTTGTGAAAAACCGTTGCATATCACCTTTAACAACTTTTGATATCTCAGAAACAATGCAAAGTAGAGGATCGGTTATTATGGTTCTATCGCTGATAGGTTATGGCTTGCTGAATAATGCCATTTCCAATGAGTGACCTTCAAGGTAATTTCACCTATTGCAAATTTTTGTAAATGCAGTTTCTCATAGCGGCTCATTGGTCTTGCTGCTGCTGCACAATCTGTTTGCATCTTGAAGTTGTCAGTGTAATGAAGAGAGTGTGATCTGTAAGGCTGAAACCAGTGGCTACAATATATCTTGAATTTTAGGAGGTCAGGCAGTCTTTTTAAAAGTGTCGGGTATGTTGCCATCTGAGGTAAGTTTAGGCCTGTTTGTGCAAATACGATGTCGCATTAAGTTAAAACCTATATGAATGTAAGGTTGGATAACACTAAGTTATACTGTTGTAGCTAAGACATTGCAATGCTAAGATATCGTAGCAATTTTAACTTTTTATGCAAATCAAATAAGTTGAAATCAGAGTGGCACATTAAACAGTGCATTGCGTCATCCACATGAACTGTCTATTCACACAATGCACGAAAATCATCTTTTGTTAAAGAGTTAAGTGAAATAAGTTCCTCAAGAACTGCTTTGACGTCAACAGTACGATGAATAAGCATTGACGATAACTTACCCGATTGATAGTCTTAAAGCAACTGAAACAACCTTATCGACCCTCTTGAACCCCTTGTGCTGGCGCCGCTAGCTATAATGGTGGTAGATTGAAACCTGCTCTTCATTTGATATTCTGTGCTAACAGGTGATAACAGTTGAAATTGTTTTTATTCAAGGTATGATAGATTAATGCTGTGATGCTCCAGGAGTACTCGCTGTGATTGACATTTCACATTTGCACATGAACAGTGCTATGTGCAGGTCATCTGCATGTCACTGATTTTGGTCTGGCGAAGCGGCTTAAGATTGGTCAGCGGACAAAAACTATTTGCGGAACTCTGCAGTATATTGGTATGTTTTGGCATTTATGCATACCAGTCTCTTTGTCAGATGATATTTATTGCTGTAATTTTGTTTATGAGTAACACGTTTCTGCACAAACAGTCAACCAAAGGTTTCGTTTAGAAGAGCATTTGAGTGACCAGTCCTAATATCCAGTAACTTTGTAAAAGTAGGCCAGTTGAGTAGAAACCACCATAAATTGTATTATTTCTGTATTGTTATACGTTATTAATGATAATAATGACCACTATTAAAGTGTGGCAGTCAAATGTAATCTTCATGGTTGTGTATGTAGATATTTGAGTCAAGAGTTAAGACGATCATATCGCCTATGTTACCTTCAGACATGGTTTTTGTTTATCATGTATATTTTTCTGTGTGTGTATATGTGTGTGTCAGCTCCAGAAGTTGCAAGTATGCGTCCATATGGACATGCGTCTGATTGGTGGTCTCTAGGCATCCTAATGTTTGCTCTTCTCGTTGGACAGGTCTACGTCAGACGTTTCTTCACCAATACTTTGATGCATTGTTTTTTCATAATAATAGTGATAGTGATAACACTATTACACCAGTGGCATACGGTGGTAGTAGTAATGGTGGTCTGGTGGTGGTGATACCCGTGACCATAGCGTAGTATTAACTATCTGCTTCATTGTATTTCTGTAATATCAACAGATGAAAGGTTGTAACTTCTGTGGCTCAGTGGCATATTTAATTCCAGGATGTTGGTGGCAAGTTGTCTGCATGCTATTAAAAGTTTAACAAAGCACAAATGTATTGAGGTGTATTTAAAAAACAAAGAGTTTACAATATATATCATGAAGCTTAATGATCAAACAGATCGGCTATTGCAGACAAACTGTGTGGCATTCACAGCAGTGAGTGCGGCATGAAATTGGTGCTAGATGTCACTCAAGATCATTGGAAATGATGCCGTTCACTAGCGTGAATACTACTACTGCCACTTACATTTAATGGCCGTTTTACCGCATGAACATAGGTCAGCCGGTTCCACTTCAGGTCCTTCTCCACCTGTTCCAGAAGAGAACCTCTGGAGGTTAGTGGATCAGGGTTTTTTTGCAGGCCAGATAACCTTCCTGTCACCCAACCGTCCGTATCAAAGCACTGAAGGGAACAGAAAGTGTCGTTCTTTGTTCATCTACAACTGGACTCCTGGCGGAAGGGGCATTGCTTTCCTTATGCCAGCTTTCTGACTTCATTACCTATAGTAAGGTGGATATGAGGTGCTATTAGTGTCTGTACAAACTTAGTCTGCGTCGTGTACCATTTACACAATATAACCACAACTTTGTGTGAAAATGCCACTATGCCACTTTGAAGACACCCCTTCCATTTGCTGTCTTCGGTGAGGGAATCTCTAGTGCAAAAAAGTGTCTCTGGACTGCAGTTTAATGTTGATAGCTTGATGATGGATTGTGCCATTTTGATACAAGACCTGAGTGTGCCATGGCGTAGAGCATGCTTGCTTGCAGTGCCTTGTAGTAAGGCAAAAAATTGTGAGGCATACTGTATGGTAAGCTCCAATAAAGCAGTTATTGATCGTTTCAACTTGTTCCAGTGTTGTACATTTGGATTGGTCGTCCTAACTTTGTTAACTTAAAACTTGTTTTTGTGCATGAACAGTTTCCGGTGTCACGAGCTTCAGATCATGTTGAAATGTCAGTGAAGATGTCCAGTGCCTGCTATGATCTTCCATCATCTGTCGTTGTATCTATGCCAGCACGGCACTGCCTTGCTAAAGTAATTTAATGATAAGCTGTAGTTACTTGTGTTTGTGTAGTTGTTCTTTGTAGGAAGGTCAGTTTCTTGAAAATGTGACTCTTGTACTTATTGTAAATAATGTTTCATAATAATAATCCAAAGTTTTAACAAGAGCTCAGCAGTTGCTGAGATGGGCGACCACTTGGCCACAATAGTCGTGGGCCGAAAAGTGGGGAGCTGCTGTGCCCTTTTCCGTGGGGGAGAGCTGGGTCTCCATCTAACACAGTGTTGCCTACCTCCATACCAGGTGATATCCTGACCCATTCAGCCTTTTGGCCACAATAGACATGGGCCAAAAAGTCAAGGAGTTGGCTGTGACATTTGAATTATCTAGTTGTTCAAACTTCAACAGCTGCTTAACTGGACACAGTAATAAACTTGTGCTAGGTGGTCATTCAGTACTAACATTGACCACTGTCAGTGTAAATATAACAATTCGAATTCTGTGATTTTTGAGAATTTTTTAAAATTTTTAAAAAGGCGTCGCGCGGTCCCTCTGTGGCCGATCTGGACCATTATGGTCGCGGCCAAACTAGATCACAGTAGAGTCCTTGTTACCAAGTTTCGTCAAAATCGGTCAACGTTGAAGGGTAGAAGTGCCGGTCAGAGACACACAGACAGACAAACTCGAAGTGCCGGTCAGAGACACACGGACAGACAGACAGAAAAACTCGGCTGAAAATAATGGCCCTTTAGGTTTGCAATCAGGCCAACAACATAAAAATTATTATCATTATTATTAAGCTTCATTTATGGATGTTTATTATGATTCTGACTCCACTGACAGGCACCCTTATTGCTGTTTTTTTTATACTTTCTCACTGATGAAGCTGATTAGCTCATTAACTAAGTTACGGCTTGTGTTAATGTAGTGGCATTGCGTCATGTCCAGGTGATACTTAGTGTGCGTGTATGTTTTTAGACCACAGCTAGACAGCACACCACAACCATTTTACGGCCCTTTTTCCAAGACCACCCGGGTGAGCCGGTGCCAGAAGAGAACTTCTGGACTTTATGGTGCAAGGGAATATTAACAGAGGCAGACACATCGACCATCCGGCTGGGTGCCACTTTATCCGGACTAACCAATGCCCCCTCCATCATCCCCCCATTTTTTTACAGGCCGGATGCCCTTCCTGCCACCCAACCAATAGTGTCAAAGCACTGAAGGCAACTAGCTCATTCGGATTAGGGAGCAGGTGCTAGAGTTCTCCTCAACGATGTTACCTGCACCGTCTCCGTACCTTCCACAGCTAGAGAGCAATTGCACGTAAACTAATACTCCATAGTTCATTAGGAATAAACATTTTAAAACAGCTGGTTGACTTTTGTTAAAAGAAGATTAAAACTTCAGCCTGACATTTGTGCCAGCATGATTTGTCTGCATGCCAGTGCTGTGTGTGGTCGTGTTGTCCAGTTGTTAGACAAGTCTCCGCAGAAACGACTTCACAGTGTTGAATCATTGCGGCGACTTCCTTACTTCCGAGATGTCAACTTTGATGGACTTTATCATCAACAGGTTTCTTTCTTGATGTTGCCTAGCAGTTTTACTGATGTAGAATGCCTTTAGTCCATTAAGACTTCATCTTCTTGTCAGTAAATCCTGGGAAATTGTTTTGTTTCATAATCTTACTCATTCATGACCATTCATGAAACGTCTGTCTTTGGTGGTAAATCTCATACCTGCAACACTGTCATTGCTGCCATCTTTATTAGGTTGATATTCACAAACAGCATGTTACTATTAGACAAGTGATTTTAGACATTTAGAATCAACACTCTGTCAGCTATATTGTGTGCATTTTTTCATTATTATGGTTAATTTTTCTGCAAACTGCGTTTGAAGAAGGCATATTTTTTCTGAACACAGATTACGTAGAAAGTACCTCTGCAGTTATGTGAATTATAAATGCAATACGTGGTTGATATGATGAACTCTGTCTGTGCATGTTGGATTTGATGATTTCCCCAAACATTAGAGAACCAGCAAACCATCAGGAGTCCAGTGGTGGATGTAGAAAGGATGAAGCCAGGCCACTGGTTGGGAGCAGTGCTTTTTATGAAATTGCCTGCTTGATGGCTGCAAAATTGCCTACTTTCATGCAGACCCCTCTGGACAGACATTCATCCAGCAAACGTCATCTCCCAGTGGTGAGATAAATGAAAGTCGGCTCCAGTGGTCAATTCCTCTCTAGTGGATGACCCCACTATCTGGCAACCAGGATGTGATCTACATAGACGCTACTGGGCACTCCTGAATCGCTTCTGGACCAACCAGGGCCACTGTGCATCCTGTCGAAAGAAGTGTGGCCTTGTAGCAACCGACGCGTGGCAAAAGCCAAACAATGTCACATATTGTCAGTCACAGTCCAAGCTGGAGGAGGGGCTGCAGTGACTGCACTCAGCTGATGACGTTGATACCAAATGGCTGAAGACATACGGCTCGTAAATGCACTCGACAACAACAATGACAACAACATTTCCTTCAGTGCTTTGACACTGTTGGTTAGGTGACAGGAAGAACATCCAGTTGTAAATAAAACCTTGTCCTCAAAGGTTCTCTTCTGGAACAAGTAAAGGAAGAAACTGAGGGGACCAATGACCCAGGTTTGCCTGGAAAAGAGCCGTTAAAATGGTAGTGGGTAGTCATTTGGCCAACCTTGCTGCAGTGTTTCAGAAAAGGTCCCACATGTAGTTGGTCACATTGGAGCACTTGAAAGAGAATGCACATTGTGTAAAGGTGTTTGTAAGTGACGTGACTGTGAATATGTGTAGGTGAGCCCAAAACAGCTGTTGGGAGCCAGCGAACTGCAGTATCACGTGTGTGATCCTGTGAAAGACTCATGGGAACATGATGAAGTCGGGGCACAGCCTGCGAATACTCGGTCGCCGCATCGTGATTCAAAAACCGTGGAACACTTAGACGGTTCGCATGGTCCCAGCTCTAATCCGTCGACCGACAGTCATTACTCGCGTCAACAGAAGCGCGATAAACTGATGAAAACTGGTCTTCAGTACCTGCGTTCCGTAGCTGCTCGTCCGTCGAACGATCAGAGCAACCAGGCCGGAATCGGGAAACATCCTCAGACAGTATACAGTCAGTATCAGCACAGGCAGAGTGAGTGGCAACAGACTCGTGATCACGGACAACAGGCAATACAAGGCAGTGTTCACAGGCAGCATTTTTATGAGATGGTAAGTATCAGTTTTATTTTTGCCTCATATTTGAATTGTTACACTGCGAACCAAGCCACTGGGTATGCAAGCCAGCATATTTGGTGCCTGTCCCAAGCCAGGATAAATTGGGAGGGTTGGGGCAGGAAGGGCATCTGGCGTAAAAATGGGGGATGATGGAGGTGGGTCCATCCAGATTGTCGGTGTGTCTGCCTCTGATATCTTCCCTTCCACCATAAAGTCCAGAAGAAGATTTCTTCTGGCACCGGCTCATTCGGGTAGTCCCAGAAAAGGGCCATAAAATACTTGTGTGTGTGACTGTGTGTAAGTAAGTGTTCTTCTAAGGCGCCGCATATCAGGAGTCACAGAGCTCCAAAATGGTGTGTGTGTGGCATGGTTGCACTGCACTGTGTTAACATCATGCTGCAGTCATATTGGTTCACCAGTGAAATGTGTCAAGTATGGTTATTTCTCAGCACTTCCGAGGTTCATTGGGTGCCAGATTGTGCAAGTTTGGTGTATGACTGCCACTTGACTGAGTGAGTAGTGACTTCATATTGGCCATGTTTTTGTGGCATGCCGTTGTTGATCAAATTCAGTGTTTCTTGATTGCTTTGAAGCTGGCCATCCTTCCTGTCACATAGCAGCCTCAGTTCACTGTATTCAGATGCTTATGTATTTCCATTAGTTCAGTGAGCCACTGATATTGCCTTCAGTGCTTTGACAACGTTGGTGGGGCATCAGGAAGAGGATCCAGCCTGTAAAAAATCGAGTAATGAGGTGCTGGCATGGTTATCTGTCTGAAGTGAGGTGTAGATGATTTGCATATGGTCCAGCTGATGCCACTGCCACCCCGTCATCTCTTGCTTCATTAAAAAGTCCAGAATGGTTTTACTTTTCTGGTGCCAGCTAACCAGGTTGTTTGAGGCTGTTAAACAGTTGTCTGCCAGTGAGCCATTGAGATACACCAGTTACTGTTATTGATAACTTCACTGCTTAGTAGTTGATGCATGATAAATTTTAAAACAAGCGAGTTGATTTTACTTTGTTCTTGGACCTGTGCATACTGCTCGCTTGTCTGTTGTTTTGTTTTCTGCAGAAAACTGATCCATCAACAGACCACTTTGCTTGGAAGAGGCAAATTGCATCTCTCGACGGCATGCTAGTATAACTTTTTCCGCCATAGGTTTTAGCACTGTGAGATATGCTTATTTTGCAAAAATCGATGAGCAGAATGTAGTTAAGTAAAAATCATTGTTAATACTGATGTATTTGTAGGTCTTTATAATTTCAAGTTCACGTGTGTTTAGGATTTCAGTTTTGTGTCACTACACTGTGTCCCAAAAAATGTCACTACTTTATCTCACTTGACATATATGAATCAATTCTGATAATTTTTGGCACAAATGTTACTGAGAAAGTAGGCAGTCATAAGGTACTTTATTTCCCACCTCAGCTAACTAGTTCTTCTGCACTACCTGGAGAAGCAGGAAACTCAGAAATTGCGTCTTTTTTACTTAAATGCTGCATGCTTTTTTACCAAAAACACACAAACACATTTGAAATATCACCTGGTGACAGTTGAACCACCCTTCACTGTCATAACGATTGACTGTGTGCACTAAACAGGACCTAGTAATGGAGGATAGCATCCTGCAGTATGTTACCCTCACACTTGATATGTGTCAAGCATTGGAATGAAAGTCAATGGACAGTATTGCTGGGATATTTTACTATCTCAAAAAATGTTATGGGATCATTTATAACAATTTTGTCTTTCAGCAAGAGCTCATCTTGAATTCAGCACAGCCCAACTGCTGCAATGCAAAACTCTCAACTTCCTGTCTCATGAGCTATGGTCCAGTAACAGTCCAGAGCTTAAGTTCAATTGACTATGAGATTTAGAGAGTCATATAGCTGCATAAGCACGAGTTTCAAATAAAGACTGAATAAATTCAGCAAGCGACTGGTTGAAGTCTGGCACTGCAACAGTACAGCATTTGAGTGAAAGGATGCTATTTTTGTCTTTCTTTATTTTGCCAGGTAGTGCAGAAGCACTAGGTAGATGCGGTGAGCAAATAAAGTACCTTTTGAGTGCCTACTTTCTTAGTAACGTTTGTGCCAAAAAATATCAAAATCGATTCATGTGTGTCAGTTATAGCGAGAGAAAGTAGTGGCATATTTTTGGGAACACAGTGTACCTATCTTTGCAATCACAAGAACTGTTCGTTTCAACAATGTATGCAATATGTTTTGTTGTGTAGTGAGTTTGGACTATATTTCTGTAATTTCTTTTGATGTCATCAGGTATTTTAGTGTGTTGATGTACAGATACCCATTTTATTTGTTACCTCTGCCAAGGAGGTTATGTTTTTGTTGTTGTTTGTTAGCAACTTTGCACAAAAACTTGCAAACCGATTTGCATGAAATTTTCAGGGAAGGTTGACAGTGGGCCAATGAACAGATGGTTGAATTTGGAGGCCATCTCGAACCGATTCTCCAAATGGCGGGACTCATATTGCGACACTGGTAAGATGTACCTTGGAGGATGTATAATGGTAGATGCAAGTCTGGAAACCTCGTGCTTCGCAGTGAATTGCAAACTTGCACACAGTTCACACTCGCAAAAATTACTAGGCCTACAGTGTAGAGATGTATGGCATGTCTGCACAGACAGATACTGCACAAATACATGATATAATAATATGCTTCCCATCACCAGTAATTACACAAGATGCACAAAAATACACCTGGTCACATGGCATATTAAATAATCACTAGAAATGTGGGCCAATGCCCAACGTGATGGCCGCCCTGCCGAATATAGGTGACGCCCTCTGTTCAATTCCGCAAAGTTTGGCTGACACCCAATACTCGAGTGCCGTGCAGTAACGCTGCCAAGACGCGAAACCCGTTGAAATTTGCAAACTAACGAAACGATGTCAGTCGCTAGTACGCCGAAGTCCACCATATTGTAGGACATCTGGAGGAGATATTGCTGCTTAACAAGTTTTTTCCGATTGTCGATATGTACCTTAGTTGTGAAGATATAGCCCGACAAAGTCATGGGATGGTGCCCAGATGGCGATTTTTTAGGTCCTGCATTTCCAGCGAGCCGCGTGCAGCACATTTCAGACCTGCATTCTAAATTCGCACTAAGGCCACACCATGTGTGGAAGTATGGTAGACATCCAATCT
>Ga0056133_10000365_pt1 | contig 10734 bp, 5 predicted proteins | sample WorMetGr2BELIZE1_FD_67351 | JGI IMG/M metagenome (GOLD analysis project Ga0056133, IMG submission 67351) | Marine gutless worms symbiont microbial communities from Max Planck institute for Marine Microbiology, Germany - Inanidrilus... ... | reverse complement strand
GCCTACCTCTGTACCAAATGGCATCTTGATCCATCCAGCCGTTTGGCACAATAGAAATGGACCGAAAATTGGGGGCTCTGCCCCCTTTTTTGGCTAGGGCAGCTGGGTCCCCATCTAGCACAATGCGGCCTGGACCAAGGTCCATCTCCATGCCAAGTGCCACCTTGATCCATCCAGCCGATTAGCCACAATAGACATGGGCCAAAAATTGGGGAGGCTCCACCCCTTTTTGGGGAGGGGAGCTGGGTACCCATCTAACACAAAGTTGCCTGGACCGAGGCCTACCTCCGTACCATGTGACATCTTAATCCATCCAGCCATTTGGCCACAACAGATATGAGCTGAAAATTGGGGGGGGGGTTATGCCGCTTTGGGAAGGGGGAGCTTGGTCCCCATCTAACACAATGTGGCCATGGGCGAGGCCTACCCGCATGCTAAGTTTCATCTTGATCCATCCAACCATTTGGCCACAGTACGCCAACGTCACAGACAGGACAGACAGACAACGGTCTGATAGCATATGGCGAACCGTTTTACAAACGGTTGCCCAAAAGAATCATTACCGTAATTATTAAACTGAATGTAATAACTACTGATTTGCTAGATGCCAAAAAATGTCACCTATGCTTGCAACGTTTCACTAACATTTGTGGCAGAATGTATCAGTGGGATCAGTTAACAGGCTAACAGCTGAATGTTCCTAACAATTAATGACCACAGGGAACGATCAGATTACTGAATGCAATTAGCACATTCTGAACAGCACAGTTAGTCAATGGAAATGATTTGTGTTAACAGAGATCTCCTAAAATCTTTTAGAGTACATAAAAAGGTCTACCTGAAGATAGTGGATTACATTTACTAAGTGACAAACAAGTACCTGACAGCATTCATTCAGCTTGCCACAGGTCTGCAGAATAGGATGATTGTCAAGCATTGCAGCATACAACACAGTGCGTATAACACGCCGAGTGTCACAACCCATTTCTCTGACATACGATGTACGCCACATCTGCATCACTTCCATGCACCTCTAACAACACACAAAACCATCGACTGCCTTATACATACCAGCATAATCTTATGTGCAAACAGCCCACACTTCCATCAAAAATGACTACTACACACATTAAAACAGAAGTGAGTATACTGATAAACGATAAACTGGTACTGCTGGCATAAACAGAGCAATGCCCCTTCCATCTGAAGTCTGGTGGTGGATGAAGAAAGGACGAGGCCAGGCCACTGGTTGAGGTAAGTGCTTTGTGTTCTCTGCAATGCTTTGACACTGTTGGTTGGGTGACAGGAAGAACACCTCACCTGTAAAATACCCATGCCTCTTATCCACCACATGTTCTCATCTGGCACTAGTGGAGGAAGAACACAAAAGGGTAACTGGCTAATCCAGGTTCACCTGAAAACTGCCCTTAAAACAGAGATAGGTAGGCAGGTACTGAGGTGATAAAACTTTAACATGTGGTCAAAGTAACCTGACATAAGACCGCATCGTCGCCGCAGACGGACGGTTCAATCGTATTCGCCAGGTGGCGCCAATATTAGTGCCACCTGGCGAATACGACTGAACTGAACGTGTGCTTCCTTCGGCCCACCTGAGTCCACAACCCAAACTGCAAATCGATCGGTTCAGCCGTTTCCGCACAGCTCATGGCAGAAAATCCCTATACTTTACAATGGGCGACCCTTTCCCCAAAATTGCCCCTTCTCGTGGGGGGGATCTGGACCCCATCTAATTCATCATTCCTTGAGTCAGACTGAGCCCACAGTCCAAACGGCATCTCGATCGGTTCAGCTGTTTTCGTACAGGTGACCACAGCGTGTCCCTATACTTTACAATGGGCGCCCCTTTTCCCCAAAACTGTCCCTTTCCAAAGAGGATGTGGACCACATCTAACACATGATTCCTTGGGCCAATCTGAGCCCACAAACCAAACGGCATCTCCATCGGTTAGCTGTTTTTGCATAGAGGACTGCAGAATGTCCCTATACTTTACAATGGGACGCCCCTTTCCCCCTCAAAACTGCCCCTTCCCATGGGGGATCTGGACCCCCATCTAATATATGGTTGCCCGGGCCCACCCAAGTCCTCAACCCAAAGGGCATCTCGATCGGTTCAGACGTTTTAGCAGGGCTCACTAGTGTGACAGACAGACAGACAGACAGACAGACAGACAGACCGACAGACCATGCTACTCGGTCGGTAACAACAGACCACATCTACGTACGTAGTACTGTGATGCGGTCTAAAAAGGTCTTGAGTGACAATGCATCAAGAGATTTTCATGAGAACACATTAGAGAACACATTAACCATGTATACAAAGTGCAAAGAATATTAAAGCAATTGATAATCAGAAGAATAGTGTCAAAATATGCATGGGAATATGCAAAATATGCAGTATCATGCGATTTGGAAGACAGATTTTGATGTGGGAAAAATATACAATATGCATAATTTTTGTGCACATCCTGCAATAACATGTTCTCAAAGCCAAACTGCCTGAAGAAGAACAGCCAGCAGCAACCCAAACAAACCTGTCGCAATGCAGTGCAGCCAGAGAAAGTCCTGTCAGTGACTTTGCTGATATCCTGCTTCTCACCAACTGGCCGTGTGTCAGCAATGCTTCGACCCATGATGTTGCTAGTGCCAGCGTGACCATGGAAGTTATTACAATGGTCTAAAGATGGCATCTCGTCTGCAGGTGTACTGCTGCGCGGGGCATTATTGCAGCAGTCCCACTCTTCAATATGACTGTGTTGCAATGACAGCCTTGTAGCAGCAAAATTACAGTGGTGACCATGGTCATCTCCATGTCTGCAGCAGCACGGCGAATGACCGTTGGACCACGGTCTCGGGTGATGGACATGGTTAGGGTGGTGGTGACAGCATGCATGACTTGGCACTGAGGACCTTCGTGTCTGCGACGGTGACAAATCGCAGTGGGATGGGCAATGTCGTTTCAAGGCAGTGCAGCAGGAATCAGAATGACCACAGCTCACGGGGTGGTGGCAGCAGCTGCAACAACTGAAATCAGAGCCGCAAGTGCAAACCTGACTTGAGTGACTACTTGTGGGAACAGCATCCTGCATCAACGTGGCTTCCAATCCACCTCCGGACAAAACATCAGACAATAACTGTGACTCTGTTTCAAATTTTTCTGGCGCCCATTCACCGACTGCACCGTCCGTTCCACCAAAGTCGTCATCAATATACAAGTCTCCCATTCCATCATCCGTTCCACAGCCGGTGCTCGCCTCTGTGCAGAGGTCGGAATAGTTTCGAGGAAGTCCAGTCCGGTGCAAGACGAAGTTGCCGGACGACGATGGTACGACGGGTCGCAGTGCAACGAACTGATGGCCAGCACCTTCTGGTACCAAGTCTGATCGATAGTCCCACATGTAGTCGCTCTGCTGTCGCTCGCTGCTCAGGTCTTCATCTTCCGGCTCCAACGGTTTGCCGCAAGCCAACTGCGTGGCACTCTCAACACGGCTCTTCTCTGCCGCTGACCAGGACTGGCCGTGGTCCGCGTCGACGGCGGCCGACGACCGAAGTCCGTCGAACTTCCGGTTCATCTCGTCGACGTCGCGCTGGATCTGCTTCAGCGCCTGGTGCAGCGACTCCATGCCGGCGACCGTCAGTCCGGCGCCCGGCCTGGTGCTCGGCGGCGTCACGATGCCGTCGAGGTCTTCGCCGAGGTCGACGCTGAAACCCTTGCTCACCAGCGACTCGCGGTACTCGTAGTCGTCGGACGACGCCGCGCTGCCGGCGAGGCTGTAGCGCCGTCGCGACCTCCATCGACGCGCGTCGTCCACGCTGCACGGCGTCGACATGCGGCGCCGACGCACGCACGGCCCGCTCACCAGCTGCAACTCGTCCAGCAGGTGCGACGGCTGCGTCGACACGTTCAGTCGGCGCCCGTCGTCGTCGTCGTCGCTGCTCGCCGGGAAGATGGACGACGCGCGGTTGGTGGCGGTGGTCAGAGCGAGTCTCGACGCGTCCAGCTCGGCACTCTCGGTCATCAGACCCGATATGAAGCCGTGGTCGGCGCTGCTGCAGCGCGACACGCCGCTCTCGTCGGCCGCCGCCTCCATCCTCGTCGCCAGGTCCTCCTCCGCCGCCGAGCTGCTGCCGTCGTCGACGCGTACTCCGGCCAGCCAGTCGGCGACGGCCAGCGTCCTCAGCAGGTGACGGTGATGCTGCGGACAGCGGGACGCCGGCACCGTGCCCAGCACGTCCTCCAGGCTGCCGGCGTACGAGTTGCGCCGGTGAAGACCAGCGACGTCGGAGAAGCTGCGAGGTAGAGGCGGGCGCGCCGGCGAGCGACCAGCGACAGGCGTCGCCACGTCTTCCTCGTCGTCGTCGTGTTCGGACTTGGCGACCGCGTTGTCCAACACCACGCCAGAGTCTGGAGTCTGCATACACAGCACGCAGCACTCGGTCTCACCGCGTACTCTAATCTAACATACCCACGTTGATATACTGACAGACATCAAAACCTACAGCTTGTACAACACACTGACTTACACACTGAGTCGAGGTTTTTACGTCCCACTCGACACAAAACAGGTCATTTGAGAGACGTTCCCAAGCCAATCTCTTGGCTTGGTATGGCAAAACTAATACAACTAAAATGTGGGCCAATGCCCAGCGTGATGGTCGCCCTGCCGAACACAGGTGGCGCCCTCTGTTCAACGGGGCAAAGTCTAGCTGACGCCCACTACTAGATGCCGTGCAGTAACGCTGCCAAGACGCGAAACCCGTTGAAATTTGCAGGGATGCCTCAAACTACCGGATCAATCTCAGCCGCTAGTGGGCCAAAGTTCACCATATTGTGGGGACATGTGCAGGACATATTGCTGCTTAACAATTTTTTTTCCGGTTGTCGATGCGTGCCTTAGTTGCGAAGATATAGCCCGACAAAGTTGTGCACGGGGCCAGCTCAAAGGCACTGAACTGTTAACTTCCGTTAATGTACAATATATTCACGAAACGACATGCAAAAACACTGATACGTTCTTTGGCGTCGTGATGGAGCTCGTTGGGCGTTGTGAAGGACACCGGGACGGTTAAAAATGTTCCTCCAATAATCGTAAAAGGTTACGACAGGGAGACCTTTAGAAGACTGCAGGAAGCAGATAAAACACGCTCCACAAACTAAGCACGCACTAGTGCTGCACCATCTACCGAAATTCGAACGGATTTGTTTCGAAAATTATCGATTCGTTCTGCTAACACAAACACGTGTTTTTTTCTGACAGAAAATACTGCATACGTCATACTGTACAAACTGTGACAGTACTTTCTTTGGTCAGTTGTGTATTATTATAAGCAGTCTTTCAGCAAGTGCTAAATATTCATACTGCCTTCGTATTCCGGTCTGCCTAATCTTCACCAGGACACCACGAAGCAGCGGCCTACCAGCTACAATGCCTTGGCGACATCTGCCGGCGTATCGGCATAAAACGTGCAATTCGTCTCTCTCACGTATCCTGGTGCGACTACTGTAACGCAGTACTGGCTGAGTCGACATACACAACGGCTGCACCACTGCCATAAGATGTTGGATCTTTCAATCGTATCATAGGAGGGCGATTAGTCTTTGTCAACTTCAAATGCACTGGCGCGTCCAGTTCAAACCGTGCCGCATCACACGCACTCATCTTACAGCAACCGTCCAGCTGAAACTGCACGGCCGGATACTGCAGGAGGGGACACTGAAGGGACGGACTGGGCAATGACTGAGTGGACACTGACAATGACCGACCAACTTTGTCCGCTACAAGTTGAGCAACGGTGGCCTGTAAGCAACAGAAGCCTTACTCACACCCAATATTAGTAAGTGTTTACACGTTTTTGACAGTAATATAAATTACTAACTGGAACTGCCAGTAGTAAACTAAATTTCTTATTGCAAAGCAAGCACCTTTTGCTAACGTCAATTAGATTACTTCAGTATCGTATAAGAATGATGAGCGTGCATGAATAATTTCACAACGACATAGCAGTACATTGTAGACAGTTGTTCCAAATTTCCAATCCTCAAAACGCAGAAGCCGGGTTAAAATTTTCAACAGCAAATCATAAGTCACCACAATTTACGTAGACCTACTTTACACGCAACGTAAACCAAAAGCAATAGAGCTTTCGTTCGAACGCAGCACGAGCATTGCGTGTACTTCGTCCGTCATTTGTCCAGTCCTGCATTTCTCAGTCAAGTGAACAGAGTAAAAACTGTCCGTATCAAACGACTGCGCTCTTTCCGGTCAACGCTGTCGACCGCTGCACAGTCATCGGTTATATGCACTAAGTTCCGAGAGCGTACGTACTACCAATATTTTCTCATAAGGCCGTCACCGACTCAGCACAGAGTCGACTGTCTGAAGACACTGCACAATTCAGAAACCAGCCTTCAATGTTGACTAATTTCTCTCTACAGTTATTACTCTACTGACATACACTGTAAATGCACCCATGTTAACATCGAAAGACGCGCACTTCAACCCACTGCCATTATTATTATTATTAGGCCGCATCGCAACATCAGCAAGATGCAGCTTATTGTTACAGACCAAGTAGCGTGTTCTGTCTGTCTGTCTGTCACAGTCGTTTGAGCCCTGCAAAAACGGCTGAACCGATAGAAGTGCCGTTTGAGTTGTGGGCTCGGGTAGACTCAAGGAACCACGTATTAGATGGGAACCCAGATCCCCATAGGAAGGGGCAATTTTGGGGGAAAGGGGCGGCCCATACTAAACTATAGGGACTCTCTGCCGTGAGCTGTGCAACAACAGCTCAGCAGTAGCTGAGATGGGCGACCGTTTGACTACAACAGACATGGGCCAAAAAGTGGGGGGCTGCTGTGCCCCTTTGTGAGGATTAAACCTTTCATGTGCGGCGGCGATGCGGCCTTTGTCAAATTACTCTGTCCACTTGTTATTAAAATCCATATTATTTTCTGTCTTTCAAGCAGCACAAGTACGCCATATGCTGTGACTCTACCAGCAGCTATAATTGTAATGTATTACAGGCGTCAGGCGGGCGTCGACAGACAGGAGTCGACGTGCTGAGGCTAAAACGACTCGAGTGCCGTAAATCAGCCACCGATGGATTGGCCAGAGGCAGCGCGGTCGGCATGTAAATGCTGCGCGTTGCTGTACTGGAAAACAGCCTCGGTGGCATCCACGACCCACCAGCAGTTGCACGCAACAGCAAAATACCACGTACCGGTATAGGTTACAGCCGGCAGCCTAGGCAAGCGTTGTATGAAAGGTGACCACAATTCAGGACACCATGAAATCGCCGCGACAGTCTACTACACAACGGCGTAGCCCCCAACATGAAGTCAGCAATCATGAATTAACTGTTTTTCGTGACGATATTTTGCAGACACTTCCCAGACATTTCGCCTGATATCTGTCAAATCGAATTCCGCGACATTCGAGGTTTTCATCAAGCGCATGAAAACAGGAGCATAACGCATTCAGACAAACAGGCCGTCCAGACCCACGGCAATGGTTTGTTCAGTTGTAGAGAACTTTACATCCAGGGGCGTAGCTGGCAGGCGGGCAACCGTCCAGGGGTCGGTAGCCACGACCAGAGTGACCTTGTTGCACAAATCCGTTGAGAAACTTCTGACGTAGTGGGTACCCCCATCCCACCCCCTCCCCAATTGCTGTGGTTTCATGCTTGAGTCATGGTGAAAAATACATAGTATACGTTGGACCACCTATAGACAGAGATTCCCGGCCACGCCCCTGTTTACATCGCCGCGAGCATCTCGGACGTCTTCATGTACAGTAACCGAGACTCAAACGTTTCCTGCTTCATTTATTCTCCTCTCATTTATTCTGATTACTGGCGTCCGGCTTAACGGGACCAAAGACCCTTCCGCCAGGAGGCCGATGGTGGATTAACAAACAATGAGGCCACGTTGGTGACTTTCTTTAGTTTTTTTCAGTGCTGTGAGTCTTTGACACTGTTTAGGTGATAGGAAAGACATATGAACTGTAAAAATACACAAAGGAAACCATATAACCTGATCATATTGCGCCTAATAGCCTTTCATGAAACTGCTCAGTCACTCGCTCACAAACGAAAAACAACGTGAAAGTGAATAGGGAAGACAGTAGTAGTAGTAGTTTATTGCAACTTTGCGGTCATGCGACCGAATTACTGTTAGATAAGACATAATCAATGAAATATAGGCAGTTTCAGCACAGACACGGGCAGACCTAACTGGATTTTAAATACGAATGTATGCTACTGCGATAGCAGTTCTCTTACAGGATTATTGGTTTCACTGCCCTTTACTGCATTCTCAGCTAATCAAATTAGTCTTGTCTTCTACAGTAGGCATTTCAGTGGCTTCAATGCATTAACTAAGTGTTGGTCGCCGTGGACTGACGTTAACAAGAGCACACGGTGGCTAGCAAAATCCTCCCCAGCAACTCTCACGGGTTTTCCTACACTGATTAGCTCACAATAACTTGCAGTACATGCGAAAAAGAACAAACACCGATAGTGTGTGTGCTTCAAAATGTTTCACACAATTTTATCGTAAAATAAATCGTATCCTGTCACTGCTTCGCTTAAGCTTGTAGACGAGGAGATCCAACAGGTCTATGCACCTGTCGTTTTGATGCAGATTTCTTATCTAGTAATTGTACAGCGCTGGAAGCCGCTGTTTACCGGACGTCAGCAGCCACTAAAATACGGCACTTTATCGACCAAGCAGCGGTCATTCATCAAGCGCCAATATCCGTCTACGCCCGGCCCCGCCAATTGGCCGGCGACGCTACAAACGGTCTGGCGCACGACGCCGATCAGAAAATAATCGAAGTGAGCCGCATCGAGACTCCGGGCGCCAAACGCACGCACGCTGGCAGACAGCGTGCACGCAGCATGGACGGCCAGCGCCCGCTCTAACGATCGGTCATTCTGTGACGTCATCTACAGCGCGAGCGCCAGCATCAGCACCAGTTACTCTAACCCGACCGGACATCGCTCCATTAGCCCAGTCGCAGTGCACACAGCTCACTTACGCCATACATATAACGCCTACTCCTCCTATTAAACCACGCACACAAGGACTCGCAGACATTTCGCCTTCGGCGCTATGTTGTCATAGCAACGACACCTGTGCACCGATTGCAAATGCGCCCAATACTAGTGCTCCTCTACCATTCCTCACGTTACATCCGGGTACGTGCAGTAGTGTGGGAATGTGTCCAGGGACAGACACACAGACGGCCGTGACCACTACACATTTCGCATACGACTCACGCAAATTGTAACAAACATACGGTGGCGTAGTGGCGCAAAGGGTTGCGCGTCGAACTTGCGATCAGGAAAGCGTTGCTGTCCCGTTGTTACCGATTAATTGCACGCTAAGACTGAGTGACGCTGCCCGCCGTATAGACGCTCTGCGTAGCCGCGGGTTCGACTGACGGTCGAGGTGCAGCTGCGTAACAGTAACAACTCTGGGCAAGTTGTTCACACCCTTGTGTCCCTGTCACCAAGCAGTATAATTTGGTACCGGTCAATGGGCCAATGGGCGGTGCTGCTCTGCGGCTGGGAAGGTAACCGTAGACTGGCATCGCATGAACTTCAGTGGTCTAACCACCCACGTGCTCAAGGCCATGAAAGCGAGATAAACATCCCGCCTACGCTACAACGGAGTATGGCACCTTTTTTAACTTTTACTCCTACTACGGTGGGCAGCGTCACTCAGGCCCAGCACGCAATTAATCAGTAACAAAGGAAAAGCAAGGCTTTCCTGAGACGCACTCCTTTCTTGTTTCATAATTAAATCAAAACCAGGAGCAAAGTAAAGGGATCAGAGACGTCATGTACAGCATTGGTAGCATTGGTGATATTAATATTATTTGACACAGCAGGTTAGAAGCAAATTCATCACGTGTAACACAGAAATAATCTTCTCAGTCAAATTAATCAAACAAACAGCAATTCTTATCCTTCTCACCAGCAGTCCTAAAACGATGTCAAAACATTTTCAACCTTAATTATATCTCACAATCAGAGCCGAAAGGTGGCTCTTGATTAACTGATCAGAATTTCATTGAGAAGCACAGTGTTACTGATATTGTCCAAAAGCTGTAACATTCTGATCAGGTATGACAGATAAGGCACTTAGAAGTAGAACCTGATCACATCTAAAGTTAGGTTAAATTTAGTACATGCAATGTCATTAACAGAAACACACAGACTGCCAAGCAGTTCGTCACTGCGTCTAAAAAAATCGAGTAATTTTAAATGTAACTGAGCAATTATTATCCATTTCAAGTTTTTGGCAGAATTGTTACTTAACGAACGTGATGGCCGCCCTGCCGAATACAGTTGGCGCCATCTGTTCAACGCCACAGTTTGGCTGACGCCCACTTAAGGTGCCATGCAGTAACGCTGCCAAGACGAGAAACCCGCTAAAATTTGCAGGGGTGCCCCAACTCGCCAACAGATCTCAGCCACTAGTAGGCCAAAGTTCACCATATTATGAGGACATGTGGAGGAGGTATCAGTGCTTAACAAGTTTTTTCCGACTGTCGATACATGCCTTAGCTGTGAAAATACAGCCGGACAAAGTTGTGCGATGGTGCCAAAATGGCGATTTTTGGGTCCTGTATTTTCAGTTGTTGTTGTCGTATGCTTCACGTGCGATGTGATGTCAGCCACTTGACAGCTGACTCGTCGGCAGAATGAAGC
>Ga0056133_10000364_pt1 | contig 10740 bp, 4 predicted proteins | sample WorMetGr2BELIZE1_FD_67351 | JGI IMG/M metagenome (GOLD analysis project Ga0056133, IMG submission 67351) | Marine gutless worms symbiont microbial communities from Max Planck institute for Marine Microbiology, Germany - Inanidrilus... ... | reverse complement strand
ATTTGCAGCGAGCCGCGTGCAGCACCTTTCAGACCTGCATTCTAAATTCGCACTAGGGCCAAACCATGTGCCAAAGTATGGTAGACATCCAACCTGCGGCCACTGAGATTAGGCCAGGAAAAAAAAGAAGATAGATAGAAGATAGAAAGAAACTACAGGGCAAAATATAATGGCCCCCTATTACAAAGGGCGGCCATAATTGTGGGGACATGTAGAGGAGATATTGCTGCTTAACAAGTTTTTTTCAGATTGTCGATACATGCCGTAGTTGCAAAGATATAGCCCGACAAAGTTGTGCGATGGTGCCCAGATGGCGATTTTTGGCTACGTTTTTGGGTCCTGCATTTGCAGCGAGCCGCGTGCAGCACCTTTCAGACCTGCATTCTAAATTCGCACTAGGGCCAAACCATGTGCCAAAGTATGGTAGACATCCAACCTGCGGCCGCTGAGATTATGCGAGGAAAAAAAAGAAGATAGATAGAAGATAGAAAGAAACTACAGGGCAAAAATATAATGGCCCCCCTATTACATAGGGCGGCCATAATCAAGCAGCTTGTTGAATTCATTTGAGGGAAAATGCAATTTTCGCGTTTCCGGTTTTACCAGCTGCAGAAGCACACGCTATTTGATGTGGCATAGTAAAGTGCTTTTGATTGCTTACTTTATCGGTCACATATCTGCCAAAAATATCAAAATCTGTTCACATGTGACGTGTCAAAGTCATAGCAAGCCAAACGTGGGACGTTTTTGAGACACGGTGTACTTAATGCCTCTTGCGTTCCAAATAATCGAATATGTCTGCCTAATTCTGACAAGAAAGTATGGCTAAAATTACAAAAATGTCACTAAAATTTGGCTATAACATACAATACAATACACCCGCAAGTTTATAGTGCGCTAAAAAGCTGACGGATAGTCAGCTAAATCTACCGCACTGAACTAAAAATAAAAAAAAATACTCCTGATTTCTTTATTTGGTGGCTAACGGCTATAGTAAAAAATTAATTCACCTACACTGAAAAAATTTGGTGTGGCAGTTGAGTCAACCACAAATCCATGGTGTCAGCAATCAGTAACATATTTTTACTTTGCCAACAAAAAAAAACCACAACGGTGGTAGGACATAGTAACGAGTCACCTAAAAACCAAGTTTTAGGCAGCAAAACTACATGCCATGTGTGTTGAAATTTTATGATACATAACTATTCACCACAAACATAAATATGCATCACACAAACACCCTGTACAACGCTCACAACAAGCCAGAGTGCTGGCTACGTCATGAATCAGTGATGAAATGAATGATAAAACAGAATACAGCAGCAGTGTGTACAATGACAGCAACAGGAATGCAACGCGAGAGAGAGTAGAATGCAGAATCAAGGCTGCACTCAAGATACTGTCAATTCCCATGTCCCAACAAATATCATCTGCTTCGGTTTAACATCAAGACTGATGTGCCTCAAGCTGCAAAAAAGGTTGACATGTGCCTGCAGCTAGTTGTTGTTTCACAATAAATCTCAACACAAAACCAGTTAGAAGACAACACTTGGCAACTGACTTCATGTAACTAAACAAATTAAACTAATGGCCGGCGTCTATGTCCTTCTCAGAGAAAGACATCATAACATAAGTCAGACTACCAGCCAGTCAATCGTAGATATCAGACTTCACCCGCGCTGTGAACTCCCATCAACTCAACCCCTTACCAGCCACCGAGAGGCCGCATCGCCTGTGCTTAGAATTTTCTGGAATCCTATTTGCGCTTGCCGGGCATACTAAGTGATTCCTTCTGCTGCATGATGTTATTGGCAATTGAATGATCCCTTCTGTTGCGAACACGGCAGCGATGGCTGCAGCGAAGATCGTCAATGGTTTTGATTGGCCTGGACAACCCCCAAAATTGCCCCTTCCCCTTGGGATTTTGACTTTTTGTCACCCTGCCAGAGGAGAACCGAGCCACGGCCATAGGCAACATGCACACAAAAACTGGTAATGATCGCGCGTGTGGTTCCGGAGACACGCTAGCTGACAGACAGACAGACAGACAGACAGACGTGCTCGTCACAATACTTTGCCACTGCTCCTGTGGGCGAAGTAAAAAATATACATAGCTGCTGATAGATGAAAAAAAACATTTATACACATGCAAGTCGTCAGTTTTGTGAACGAAGTTGAATAACGTTCCAAATATTTTTCGATGTTCACAAAATATCGAATGGGCAATTTTTATACCAGGCAAGTGTGGCTGGATTGTGTATGGTGTGGCCAAGACATGAAGGACGAAGAACAAGGTCCACGAGTGACAAGTATGTGGGTATGATGTACGTAGGATCTCAGTTAACTGCAGTCAACGTTCATCATATGATGATAACAACTACAAGATTATATCCTGATTCTAAGGTGCAAATAAGCAAAGTCAAAATGCTCTGTGGTCAAGTCGTTCTCACACAGAAATGTTTTCAGAAGCCACAGTGCATCAATGCATCACAACTGCTGCATTGAGATATCAGTCAACTTTTACATACACCTAACTATCACAAGTAATAATGGCTGCGAGTTTAATTACATTAACAACTAAGGCGTTAACATACAAATTAACTGCAACTAAATTTTAAAGTATTTTTATGAATGGTAACATTTAACAAGAAGCACAGCTATTCATGCAAACAGACCGTGCATTAGTGACACTGCTCAAGTGCCACACAGCTGAACCAGGGATCACGTGCGATCGCCTATGTTAGCTACATTTCACGCGAGGCATAGCCGAATCAAATGCATATTGGTCTGTATGTCTGTCAGTCTGTCTGTGTGTCTCTCCGTGTCTGCCCCTTGGTAAGGGGTGCCCTCTAGTTGTGCACTATTGGGCGGATTAGCAATTGTTGCACGGGTTTCGTTCGTATGACAACATGGCGCTGAACGTGAAATGTCAGCTAGTGCTTGTACTTGCTCTATGCCTGGTTGTAATCTTCCCAACTACTGCATAACTGTATGAAAAATCGCATTGGAAAAGGCTAGCAATAGGTGAATGAACGTGGTCACTGAAAATAATCAAAAATGGTGCAATTCTATAGGCATATACCACTTCATTGTATGTTGTAAGTTGTTATCTTGCACTGTTTCTGAGATAATACAACTTTTACAACTGACTGCCTATGACCTTGAGAAGTCCTTCCGTTTCAATACGTCAGTTAAAGCAAGGCAATCGGTGACAGCAGCCTTCACCCCAGCTGCACATTCAACCAAATCTTCTGGTGAGTCATGGAGAATGCTACATCGCAGACTCTAAATAAATAAGTCTACATATATTTAGTCCATTATGTGAAACATCATACACAAAACCTGAAATACATAATGTGCTGCACTATCATCAGAGGTGGACTGAGCCATGGCACAGGCAACGTACAGAAAATTTCATGAAGTTTGGACATGCAGTTTTCAGACATGCGAGCGGAGAGACAGACAGACACACATTCATACAGACACATTGATTGCAATACTTCACACCTATCCCAGGGGCGAAGTAATTATCAGCCACGTATGCATTCTGACTCGTATCAAATATGCACTACATGTATGAGATTTAGCAAGTTCTCAAACAGCTGAATTGACCTTCAAGGTCACTGAAAGTCATCGATATTGGTGCTATTCGTCTTTTGTCGACAGTAGACCCCATAAGACATCTTATTACTGTTTTACTGTAACTATGTGACGTCACTATCCAGACAGTGCAGGCAACACAGCTCACACAACTCTAGCTCCTTCTCTTTAATCAAAATATGTTAGTTGCCATTAGCAAGGTCAGTACAGCTTTGCTCCAACAAAATCATCCAGTTCTTAACTGGGAGAGCCGGCTAATGCAGCTTGACCTGTAAAACAGTTGTTGTTGTAACTATGTAACTACCTGGCACAACCTTCCAAGTTATTACCACTTTTACAGCATAAGTGACTGCTGATGACCTTCAGAAGTCCTTCAGCATCGAGAAGACATTTAATATTAGAGGACATTATAGCTTAGTTAATATATGCTACATAATTCCTAAGGAATATAAATTAGAATTTACACTGTGTATCAAAAAACGTCCCACCTTGACAACTTGCTATAATTTTTAAATACATAGCTCAATTGCGACAATTTTTGGCATAAACATTGCCAAAAAATTAGGCAATCAAAATGTATTTTATTTTCCCACCATACCTAACTAGTGCTTCTGCACTACCTGGGGAAACAGGAAACCCGGAAATTGCGTCTTTTCACTTAAATGCTGCATGCTTTTTCACCAAAAAAACTCGAAACACAATTAAAAATATCACCTGGTCAGAGCTGAACCACCCTTCACTGTCAAAACGATTGACTGGGTGCACCAGACAGGAGCTAGGAAGGCAGCATAGCATCCTGCTGTCTGTTACCCACATGTTCTGTGTTAGCCAAGTCCGTTACAGTGTCAGTCGCTGTGTAAAAGGTGGGAGTTGTTCTTTGTCAAGCCTAGAGTAAAAGTCAATAGACAGTATTAATGGGATATCTTACTATCTCAACAAATGTTAGACGCTATCAGACACATCACAGATGACAATTTTTCTTTCAGGAATATAGCGCGCAGGTGCACTGTGTGTAACACAATCCAATTGAGTGAAATATGTGATTTTCGTGTTTCCACATTTTGCCAGGTAGTGCAGAAGCAGAAGTTATTTAAGGTGGCATAGTAAAGCGTCTTTTGATTGCCTACTTTATCGGTAACATTTGTGCCAAAAAATATCAAAATCCATTCATGTGCATCAAAGTTATAGCAAGCCAAAGGTGGGACGTTTTTTTGAAACATGGTGTAGAAAGGTTTCAAACATACAGTATGACCTTTAGTTCACTAAAGGTCATTGGTATTAGCACCATTTGATAGGCACATGTGCAGAAATGGCTGTATTTCTACATCCAGTGCGAAATCTGATATTACCATCTTTCTCAGCAGTGTTGATTTCATGTAAAAGGATTGAAATTTGGTAACTTGGCAACTGATCGAGTGATTCTCAGCCACATTTTCATTGTGCATGCAGAGAAATGGCTTTTGTGAGCCTCCTGTCAAAATTCTGACAGCGCAGTTCAGAGAGCACAAATTCCTTACAGGAAGTAACATTTTTGGGGGGATGTGATGACGTTTTCAGTTAATTTTTTGTCACATAAGCTGAAACTACAACATAAATCTATTTCACGTCTAGTTGACCTATTGACCTAGGAAGTGTGTCACACATTTTGCACAGAGTTACGATAATTTCCATGAAGTATGAAGTTGTTGTCTGTCATAAAAAAACAAGTTTGGTTCTGCGGCAAAATTTTGGATTTCACAGGGTAAAAGGGTTGAGTGTTAATTTTAGTTTTTCTAATGCCCAAACAGGTACACCCTTGGGTGATTCCGTATCATTTGAGCCATGATGCATCAAAGTCAGGCGAGGGGTCTGACTTCTAGAGATGTTTCAAAAAATGTATATATAAAAATAAAAATAATTTTCATTATATTTCACTCATTTCCACAAAAGCTGCAGTGAACGGACTTCCACCAAATTTGGCACAGGTCTACTGTTCGTTGACATAATCACTTGTGACAAATTTTTTGTTAATTGGTTTAGGGGTGTTGATTCTGTAGGAGTCAAAATTTGTCCTTTCCCACTGACAAGGCCAGTTGCCGTTACACAGGGCTGGTGCTACCATGCAGCCCGTGATTTGTGTTTCATTGTAACCATGTACACTATGTCTAAAAACACACAAAACACTTGACTTCTGATCATAAGCTTGGCAAACGCAGACCAGTTTTCAAAATTCTTTCAGTGACAAATTCTTAAAGAAACTGTCTATGTACCTGTGACAGCGAACCTGTGACAGCGAATTCCATCTTACCCCAACTGTGTTACTAAACTATCTTGTAAAAATTCAAAATAACCGTCAGTTTCTAGCTTCACCAGTTTTGAACACACCATTCAATAGATCACACACAACTTCCTGTTAGCTATCTATAGTAATTCTGTCCCTGTGTTGCACTGTTTCCTATTGGTTAAAAATCGTCTTTTTCCACCCATCCATGTTTGGTGCCCCAGCTGGGGTGTGGCCCCACTAGAATTTTACCTAGATCTTTGGCATCATAAAAACAGAGTTACCATGCTGCATTGATTGCACAATGACCTGTTCAGTCATACTAATACAATACCAACGTGTGACAGATGGACAGACAGAAATGCTAGAGCAGTATCATGCTCTTCATAGCTGTGCAATGCTGATGCATGATAAAAATAACAAATTTTTCTATTATCTGACAAACGTCAATTTGTCAGCAAAATATACTCAACATGTTGCTACACGACGTTATATTCTTTACTGTGTGACGGATTAGTGTAATTACACAAACTAAATGCATCACAGTGCTGCTAATAAGTAGTACGTGTCAAACATGTGTACACAAACACACACATGCAGCTTTCATTCAACTGCCTTCTTTTCACGAGCTACTTCTGTCTGGGCCAGCTTTCAACTGACAGGCGGGACGTCGTTCCTGCCGCTCAACAATGTTATGGCACTCAAGCCAACTCAAAGTTCTGACGCCAACCATCACCCACTTGCCTCAACATTTCTTGATCTACCATCTGACTTCTGCAGGAAGCAATGCCTCCATAGCCTTCACTTCAGCTCTCCAACATAAAGACATAACTTCAAACATAGCACAAGATCATGATAAACATTCACCGACACATCCTGTGAACAGGAACAGCCAAAGCCATAAGTACAAGTACAGTAAATGTCAGTCAGAACACAATGTGCTGGACTGACATGCTGCTGCAGTAGTGGAACTGACACTAGAACACAATGCAGCAATGTGGGTCAGTCAAGTGTGGCTTCTCCAGCCGGCTAGCAGCCAGCAGATGTCTGTGACTAGTGGCACCAATGGGCTGCTACATCAGGCTGCTAATTCATGTGTCAGTCAAAACTGAGATAGTAGTGTATGAAAGCAGTGGCAAGCGAGGCTGCCAGCGAGCCTATCAGCATATCCAGCCTGCATCAGTTGAAGTTGAAAGTGCTTCTCAGCCACTAAAAGTTACTGTTCACTTTAGTAACTACACTCTGCTCTTTACACTTAGAGCTTTCAGATTTAAGCTATATACATGTAGTGTATGTAACGGTACAAGCCAGCTGAACAGTCTATTGTAAGACTGGCAGGCCTAGTTACTTGCACCTTATGATTTTGCAGTTTAAATCAATTAAGGGTAAAATGACGGATGGTAAGAACGTGAGTGACGGTCACAACTGGTCCATCACTGCTGTCACTTGAATACATTAACAACAAATTACGCATACGTGTAGGAAAATCGTATAACTGACAAGCAAGTGATTGGCAACAATTATACAAATACATTTATACAGCTGCAATACTGTATCATGTTTCATACGTTAAGTAGTCTCCATGTCATTCTATCAGTTCTGCAGCATGCAGTCACTGACTGCCTCCTCACAGGCCGCTATCAGTCCATAAATGAGAGTGTGCAGTCATCCACTGCACCGCCTCAGTACACCGTCATACAGCACATTGCACTAAGCGTATGCATCGGCACCCAGGATTGTGGGGAATTGCATCAGCCATTCCCATTCCAAATTCCCGGGAATAACAAGTAGCTCAGCTGCCGCAGAGAGACCGCGCGAGCCCTTAAGTCAGTTGAAATCTTGTCACCTGCTGCACATCTGTACGAAAAATCACATTTGACTAGAAGAATTGCCCTTTCATGTGGTATAAAAATATCGCCGGTAGGTTCTTTGGATTAGTCAGAAAGCACGCGTGTGACAAACGGACAGAATTATGACTCCCAAGACTGCACTAGCATAGCTGCGTCACGCGGTAAAAGCCATTTCTTCTGCTCAGCCTAGGTGCTGAATACAGATCTCGATGGTGGATGTGATCAACATTGCCGCCGACCGTCAGAAGTTTATGACACTCACCAGTGAACTAAGTTGACAGCGCTCGATCAGCCGTTCAATGGATATTGGTCGAAAATCGCAGTTTTAACCTAACCCACCTCTATTTGGCGCCCCCGTTTGGGGTGACCCCGTTGGAATTTCGCTGAGATCTTTGGCATCAGAAAACTAGAATGATTGCCCTTTCGTGTGGTATAAAAATATTGCAGGTCGGTTCTTTGGATTAGTCACAAAGCACGCGTGTGACAGACAGACAGATCGAATTACGACTCCTAAGACCGCGCTAGCATAGCTCGCGCAGTAAAAACATGTGGAAACAGATTCCCTACCTGTAACATATGCTGGTAATGTTACGATGTTTGTGCTGTGACATCTGCTCAAACAATGCAACTCTGATCAGAGAAACATGATGCAGAAAACATGGGACATGAGTGGAGACAACTGCTGAGCTAGTAGCTGCAGCAGCAGTTCACAGCATGACATCAGTGAACCAGTCCATCATCATCAATACAGCATGCTACGCTGTTCACTGTCATCATCATGAGTCAACATCATCAACGTCACAGCCGTCTTGTTGTGGGTCATAGTTGAGGCTCGGGTTTAGACGATGAGTAAGACTTGCAATTAACCGACGGATTGCACGACGCTTACTGATCGCTTCATCATCAGGAAACCAGTCCTTGAGGTATCTTATTGGCAGCCGGAAGTCGTGCAGTGGATTCTGAAACATGACATCATACGTCTCATACTGTTTGTAGTAGATTATCCGGCACATTAAGCAGCAAACAGTTAATTTTAAGAGAATCAGTTACAAACTGTTTCACAGAAATCTTCAATCCAAACATAACATGCTAGCAGACTGCAGATAGGAGCAATAACAAAAGAGAATGGCCAGAGCCTGTAGCAAGAGCATGTATTACACTGACAATGAAAGCAAAGAGCCATGTAGCATGACACCATGTTCTACCTGAAAGAAGCTCTCAATGTACTGGAGAATGAAGACACCACAGTCAGAGGAGTTGGACTGCTGAGGACAAGCAGGTGTAGCACCCTTCATTGTCGGCTTATCAAACGACCTCGGCCCTAACGTAGCAGCCTTCTTCTGATCCCACTCTATCTGCAGATATCTACCAATAGCACAACATTGCCAGCCATGCAGTTCAATAACGTAACATACTCCTTGGGTGAAAATAACACAACGTTAACACATACAGGATGTCAAGAGGTTAAGCAAACCACTAAGACCATGACACAGACTCTGTAATTCCAGTTTGTCCATTTGTTAGAGAAACATAAATCAGACAACGAATTAACATCTGCACTTTTGTTTCTGATAACAGTTAGTAAGAGACTGACTGGACCAGCTTTGTTATCAGCTTTTTCTGCTCCCACTTATAAGTGAGACAAAACTAGTAATTGAGGAAATAAACAGCTGGTAACAATAAAAAAATTTAACAATTAATATCAGTGCTCTGACACTGTGGGTTGGGCGGTAGGAAGGCCATCCAGCCTGTAAAAAATGGGTGGAGGTGGAGGTGGGCACTGGTTAGTCCAGATGGAGTGGTGCCCAGCCGGATGGTAGGTGTGTCTGCCTCTGTTAATCTTCCCTTGCACCATAAAGTCCAGAAGTTCTCTTCTGGCACCAGCTCACCCGGGTGATCCCAGAAAAAGGGTCGTAAAACGGTTGTAGTAATATAACATAATTTCTTAACAATTAATTAGTAATTTAGATTTACAACAGAAACCAATCTAACTATCATATTTTGTTAAAGTCTGGCTACTCTGTTTGTACAGTATAAACACTATGATTCATAAAAAACGTGGTAGTACATTTGTGATCATAACTCTGGAAAAACTCGTTTCATTTTTATAATTTTTGCACTGCTGTAAGCAGGAAGAACATTTTTATACATACATGAAAACATGTTTACCTCGCCTAAATAATGTACTTACACTACCTTGTGAAAATGAAACATCACATTTCACATTTTTATAATGCACTCTTAGAATATTACCCACTGCATCAAGTGTGGTGTGAAACAGTTCATCAAGTACAGAGAAAACAAACTGAAAGTCACAAGTTACATTCAAAATATCCAGCACTGACACGAACACAAGCATTCAAGCGTGTTGGCCACTGGTCAACTGCGTCATCAATCAGTGACTACTCCAAGCCTCGCACACATGCAGCAGACACTTTCGCAGATCATCAAAGTCATGAATGTGACACTGACGTCATATTTATGTCACATGTAAAATTCTCCTAATGACATCATCAGGTCACGCCCACTTACACCGTCATCATTATGACATTGCAGCATGCCGTGATGTCGCGCCCGATGCAAAAACTTTTGGGGTAGATTTCTGGCGTGGAGTGTACAGGCCAGGGGAATGACTTTGAATTGATTTCAATGGTAACAAAAAGGCCAGCATCCGCTGACAGGACAGCGCGCGCCGCCAATTTCAGGCGGGACTTAGAGGCGACATAGGACTTTAATTGATGGCTACTTGGAAAGCCCGTTTCTGATTGCATGTTTGCTGTAATTAAAATGGAGTTATCTGGCAAAACAGTGTACGGCCCTGTGTTAAAGACCACGCAGCTCTCTGCACATGCGCAAAATCATGCCAGTCCGGAACGTTGCCGTAAATCTTACCGTCATCTTTCTAGGCGACCACGATATCCCGTTAACCGATTCAAATTTTGGCAATCTGACAGCATTTAGGGCAATTTTTAGCCATATTTTCACTGCGCATGCGCAGAGAGCTGCGTGGTCTTTAACACAGGGCCATAC
>Ga0056133_10000363_pt1 | contig 10741 bp, 4 predicted proteins | sample WorMetGr2BELIZE1_FD_67351 | JGI IMG/M metagenome (GOLD analysis project Ga0056133, IMG submission 67351) | Marine gutless worms symbiont microbial communities from Max Planck institute for Marine Microbiology, Germany - Inanidrilus... ... | reverse complement strand
CTTGTTAAGCAGCAATATCTCCTCTACATGTCCCCACAATATGGTGAACTTCGGCCCACTAGCGGCTGAGATCGTTTTGTTAGTTTGGGGCACCCCAGGTAATTTCAACGGGTTTCGCGTCTTGGCAGCATTACTGCACAGCACTCTAGTAGTGGGCATCAGCCAAACTGCGGCTTTGAACAGAGGGCGCCACGTACATTCGGCAGGGTGGCCATCACGTTGGCCCACATTTCTAGTTTGTTAGTAAAATCATACATGTTTCCTTTGCCCATCACATCTGCCATTCCTCATATAGGTTGATGATGATGATGATGATGAGTGGATTTGTAGAGCGCATCATAAATAGTCCTCAGACACGCTGCCGATCAGCCAATCAGGTGGGTCTTCAGATGTCGAGCGAACGTCAGAGGGGAGAGAGTTGCAGTTCGCAAAGCGAAGTTATATCATTCTATGAGTGATATACACCGTGGGCCATAAAAAGAAGCTAAAGTATTTTTTTCTGTAACTTCGTCAAAAATCAACGAATTTTAATACAGTTTTCACTGTTAGACTTACAAATGTATGTCGCATGTGATGGTATGACCTTCACCCATCTCACCTAATTAGTGTTGCTACACTACCTTGTGAAAGTCAAAACACCGAAAATGTAATATTACAGAGGGATATTACCAATGAAAATTGCATCAGATGTATCATAGCTTTTTCAAAGTTGACCAGGGTCATCATGTGCCTTAAATTAACTTATTAGGGGTTTTAAACAGCATTGCATGTATGAAACAAAGATTCATGACATCGACGACCTTCGAAAACACTTGATGCAAACTTGGTTTGACTTTGACCAGGACATCACTGATGCTGTGATTAAGCAGTGACATGACCATCTGAGATCATGTGTGCATTCCGGTGGTGGATGCTTTGAACAGATGTTCATTTATATGATTCACTGGAATGCTTTATCAAACTGTCAGTGTAATTTGATGCATATAACGGCTATTTTGTAGTTAACATTATAAGCTGAAGTTGTGTTCACACTCATTTTCGGTGTTTCATATTTCAGAACCTTGGTAGTGTAGCATCATTAATTAGGTGAGGTGGGTGAAGTTCACACTTGCACATGTGTCATTCATTTTAAAATCTAACAGTGAAAACTGCATTAAAATCCGTTGATTTTTGACAAAAGTTATAGACCAAAAAAATTAGTTGGCTCCTTTTTTATAGCCCGCGGTGTAGTACTGTAATGTGCAGTCAAAATACATACTCTTGTTACATGCCATAATTCATATTTAAGCATCTGATGTTTACTGTCGCAGAATAGTTGCGCATGTGCTCTGTACTGAAACTTGCCACATTTTTTGTGATTATGATTATTTGTCATAGTTTTGTGTAGTTCATTTTGCACTGGAGAGCTGACATAATGGCTGCATCGTGCAGTCCCGCGTGAGTCAGTTGGTGGGTCAATGAAGAACAATCTCCAGTGGGTGATACTGATTGTGCCTGGTGGCTAGCAGTAATTGATTCCCTTCCGTGTCACTGCTGAATTAGCGACTAGATGGCGTCTGGCCTGTATAAATTGAACCACTCATGTCCACAGTTTCTCTATTGGCGACGTGGCGCGACTTGAGCAGCAGTAGGCATGTGTGGTTTGTTTCAGATTTGCAGCTTTGTCGTGTAGCAGTGCGGACGGTTGTTGTAGATTGACATTAAAGGAGCATTTTGTACTGTGTTTTAGATACTAAAAGTTAAGACACTATGGCTTTGTCAGGATATAAAAATATGTGCTGCATATTTGCAGCATTCTAGTCATCTGTGTGCCATTCGTATGTAGGCTGTTTGCCTTCAGTGCTTTGATGCTGTTGGTTGGGCATCAGGAAGAGCATCCGGCCTGTGAAAATTGAGTGATGTGGTGCTGGCGTGCTGACCTGTCTGGAGGGAGATGCAAATACATATGGTCCAGCTGATGCCACTGCCACCCTGTCATCTCTTGGTTCATTAAAATCCAGATTGGTTTAAGCTTTCTGGTGCGAGCTTACCCAGGTTGCCCTGGAAAAGGCTGTTAAACGGATGTCTGTCAGTCTTGTATGTAGGCTATGTATGTACCGTTGTACTTCAGTGCAGGGTGCAGTGTGACCTAGTTATGGCCGCCCTGCACAGTTTGTGTTTAAAGTGCTGTTAAGTCTCAACCAAACACTTCACTGCTGACATGTGGTGCTTTGTGCAGGTTGTGTGGTTTCCAGCCTTTCTGGCATAACACCAAGATGGAAACCGTGCTAGCGATTTTGAATGGCAATTACTCGTTTGACACACCTGAGTGGCAGGATCTGAGTACCTCTTCTAAAGACTTGGTTTGTTGTTTTGTTTGGTTTGAAACTATTGTTTAAAACTTAAACTTAAATGTAAGATAAAGTCTCGAAGTGCATTAGAGCACAAGCAGTAGGCAGGTATGACAAAGCGGCATAGTGAACAGGATGTGATGGAGGTCTTACTGATGTTAACATCATAATATTACGAGCCCTTGACTGAAATGGCTGAAAATTCAAAGTGAACCATTCTGCTATTTGCTGCAGTCCATCCAGAGCAAAAGTTTACTGGATAATAGAAATTCAGTCACACATAGATTAATGTTTCCGATAACTGTCTGTCCGTCATTAGTGTGTGTACTGTGGTGGAGATTAGATGAGACGGGCATGTGATGTGGCGGTGTTGTGTCAGATCTCAAAGTTGCTTGCACAAGACCCATACATGCGCATTACAGCTGCCGATGCTCTGCGTCATCCATTCATCAGGCAGGATGACAGCTCCTTGCCTTCACCGCGGATCATTATTGACGAGGTGAGTAGCAGACGTGCAGGTTCTTAGCTTACACAACACAAAATGTCATGCACTGCCGTGTTTGAGAGCTCAGCATGCAGAGTTGTATGACAGGACGTTTCTAGACCACTGAGGCAGTTCTGGATGCTTCATGATGCCACAGCACACACGCATACACGCACACATGCACAAATCAGTTTTTCTTTAACTTGACTTTTTCCTAGAGTCTGTCTGATTGGTCCGGGTTCCCAAAAGGGAACTTTTGCGGAGATTTTTATAGGTCAGATGTCAGTGTCCGAGTGCTGAAGAGATGTTACCAGTGAGGTTGGAATCAAACCAGACTTGTTTCAGGGAGAGTTCGTTGCTGTGACCACTGGGCCACACGAAGTGAATGAGCAAGATTGGTTGTACACATGACTGTCCGATTTTCTGAGAAAATTGAAGTCTCAGCCTATTTCTCTGCTCATAGTGTTGTCTGTTGATTTATTATTTTATACATATTAATTTGATGTCAAAAACTGTGTTTCTGCATTGTTGATGTCAACGTGTTTTTTCTCATTTGATTTGGTTTATTACATAGCTTAGCTTGATTCATACATTCTGCTTTACAAAGCTGACTACTGTTATGCTTTGTAGGTCAAAAACTATCCACTTCGGCGGTTTAAGGTATATTCCACCGTGATTTCCTGTATGTTGTAACATATTTTTAATGACTTGCTAGATAGTCAGTTTTTCTCGCCCTGGCTAAGTTTTGTGGAACAGCTTATTGTGATTGGGTTTGCATTATGCATGTAATGTAACATTTTTATATTGTATATAGAAATATAAGAGAGTAATAATAATGAGGCATTTGAGAGCCTCTTTAAGGGAACAACACATTCCGTGAGGAGTGAGTGATTTACTATGGATTATGTCAAGGCTTTGAGTTTCTTTAGTGCTTGAACACTGTTGGTTGGGTGACGGAAAGAGCATCCAGCACATAGAAACCTAGTCCGCTTATACCCAGAACATGTGGAACAAGTCAAGAGAGAACTGGCGAAGCATGGTTCAGCTGTAAAACAGCCAAGAGAAGAGGAGTGGAAGGAGAGCAATAGCAAGAATAATATAATGCAGTCGTTAGTTAGTTAGAGTTTAACGTCCCTTTTCAGCACAAATATGGCTATATCAGAGACGATAATGCAGTCGTCAGCTAGGATGAAGATCTTTGACTAATTAAGGCATTTGCCTATCAGCCGATAGTCACTGATACACTGCTGCAGCAAATATCGACAACGAACCCTAACCATGAAGCTAATGCTAATCCTAAATTCATTTTCATTTTTCCCCACTTTTCCACAAACAATCCATCGTTGTCATAAAGTCCCAATGGGAAGTAAATATACAGCAAATGATGTCAAATTTTAAGGATGTAACGGATTTTGTCGGCTGATAGGCTGATGCATTAACTCGTCGCACCTGATTTTTATAGATCGCATTCTTTTATGTTTCTTAACTAATAGGCTGTTAAATTAATGCGTTAATGAATGCATTACCACATTAAGAAATTAGTCGTGATAAAAAATTTGATGCTACTAAAAATTTTATCACTGGTGCAATCATTGCAACCCCCAAAAGGCAACTTCTTGCACAAAAACACGTCATACAGCATATATAGTTTGTTAAGATCGGTCCATCTGTTTTTTGCACAGCTCATCCTTTTACCAACCCCCAAAATTCTATGCTTTACAATGCTTTTCAATATTCTATACACCCCCAAAAGTGCCCCTTCCCATGGGGTATCTACATCCCCATGTAATGCGAGTACATGTTCCCTGGACCCACGTGACTGAGCATTCCAAACTGCATCTCAGTTGGTTCAGCCATTTTTCGCACAGCTGACAGCAGAGAGTTCCTGTACTTTGCAGTGTGCGTTAAAATGCGATTAGCATGCGATTGAAATATTAATTGCCGCGATTAACACGATTAAAACCCTACTCAGTAACAGTACCAGAACACTAAATGTAAATGTGGATGCATCTTAAGTTATAAACTGACGCGTGATATGTTGTAGAGTGGAGTTCTTGCTGTCGTCGCTGCACGCCGGTTTGCAATCAGCCGACAGGTTTCCACGCAGCGCACCATGCAACATGTTCATATCTCGCGGCTTTCAACGGAGCCTTATGGTGTTCGTGCATTCCGGCATGCAATCGACGCCGGGGCGTTCCGTATCTACCATCACTGGGTTAAGAAGGGTGATACGCAGAATCGTGGTGCTTTGTTTGAGATGGAGCCGCGGCGTGACATTAAACGGGCATCATTATTATCAGTTCAGCCACCACGCCGGTGATGCTGTTGACTTACTGACAGTTAGCGTACATGTTATAATAGATGATATGTATTTTTATGGACGGAGATCAGGGTCTGGTGAACTATACAGTGTACATGTCTTAGGTTTGGGGCAGTTTGTAGTCTAGCAAATTCCGCATCTAGAAACATTTATAGAGCAGTTTGTAGTAAATGTATCACAAACGTTACGGTAACATCGTTCAATTATGGTAGCAAATTACTGATTACTCAGTTCATGTTTTAGCCTAGATTTAAAGTAGTTTAATACATCAGCAGTCCACTGTAAAACGAGTTGCAGATGCTGGCTCCAGCATTGTAAGTTCTTTGCAGTGTTTTTGAGGAGGTTTGCTACATGTTGCATTTATACTTTTGCATTCGTTAAACCGGTGCTTGTGTTCATATCGATGTCTGGGGATTTTTGTCACTTGATAGTTACATAGAATGAACGATTATCTCAAATTTATAGCAAAGGAAATCTGATTGTTCTCCTGCATTGCTGTTCAGTAAATTATGTAGAAGGCTGATGTATAAGTCACGAATATCATCATGTGTAAATCTGAATCTGATAGAATTAACTGGTCAAAATTTTACATGTGCAAAACCTATAGGCCTCACTGTCTGCGTCTGCATTTAGATTCAGTATTTTGGAAACAGATTCAGTCCAACCTGATTCTCATTTAATATGATAGATAACATTTTAAAAATTATTTATAGTTAACCTTCCAAAAGTTAGCATAATTAACAACAAAATATTGCATACACAGCTAGAGCTTTTTTTACATAAAACAGAATTTACAGATACAATAACAGGTTTAAAGTACAAGTAAGCAACAGAAACAGTTTTCGTTGGCTAATGCACAGAGAAAGGATATATACACCGTGTCTCGAAAAAACCGCACATTATTTAATTTGCTGTATATTTGAAACTAACGATTCAACAGCAAAAATTTTTAGCACAGAGAAACTTTGTTTTACAAGTAGCAAATATAACATATGATGACAAACAAGTTCAAACAATGAGAACCAGCTTATTAGTTACCACAGCATCCATCACATTAGCAAAGTTCAAGCGAAACCAGAATGTTCATGTTTATACATTAACAACATGGGCCTACTGATATCGAGATGAAGGCGTCCAGTTTACAAATGTTTGAAATGATATCTTTTGCATGGACACATGCCCGAAGTCGCTTTGTTTTAGGCTAAACACCAGTTTGTCACCATCGATGTTGGCGGCTGTTAGTGCTATTCTTGGCCTACCACTACCTGACTATCTTGTTATCAATCCAGTTTGTTTTGTTTCAAATGCTTAACGAAGTCGTTCAACATGCTTTTCTTCCAAACTGTAGCAGGAGATTCATTTATTAGTCTAACTGCACCGTAATCTTTAGCAAAATGCAAATTTCTGATAAAAATTCTGTCCGCTGCACTTAAACCCTTCGTTTTGCTATCTGTTTTTGTTATCTGTTTACATGGGAGTTGTCGTCTGCTTCGTTGTCATGGCAACGGCTGCAGCTGGTTCTCTGCTATATTACGGCGAAGCATCAAGCATTTATTGACGATTCATTGTGTCAAAATTATTGATAATGTTCTATTTTTGGAAGAGTTATGAGACATAATAGGCGTGTCCGGTTTTTTGAGACATGGTGTATTAACATTTTTGGGCATAAAAAATTTTAGTGCTCGAAAATTTTTGTGTAAAAGATGCAAGTTGTACATGACATAGAAAATGGCAATTAAAACCAACAGAGCCGAGATAGGTAGATAATGATACTACTGCTACCTCTACTACTTCCATTTTATGTCCATTATACATGACAGCCTGTGTTAGCCGACACCTCCAGTTAAGAACTGGAAGATTTTGTTAGAGCAAAGTTTTACTACCCGCATGCCCTTGCTGACAGCAACTAGTGCAGTTGGATTATGGAGAAGATGGTATGGTTCTCCTCAACTGTGTTACCTGCACTGTCTCCGTACCACCACACCACCACCACAACCATTTTACGGCCCTTTTTCCAGGACCACCCGGGTGAGCCGGTGCCAGAAAAGAACTTCTGCACTTTATGGCACAACGGAAGATTAACAGAGGCAGACATACCGACCATCCGGACTAACCAGTGCCCACCTCCACCATCCCCCCATGTTTTTACAGACTGGATGCCCTTCCTGCTGCCCAACCAACAGTGTCAAAGCACTGAAGGCAACTAACGCATTCGGATTACGGAGAAGACACTAGAGTTCTCCTTAAGGGTGTTACCTGCACCGTCTCCGTACCATCTAGGTAATAATCATAATAATAATAACATACATTTCTTTCCCACCTTATAACTTCATAATTTATGTATCTGCATTAAATTTAACAGCAGCTTGTTAGTGTAAAATTTTATTTATTGTTATATGTGACGACGTGTTGTTCGTGTTATGTCTAGTGTGTTTGCTTTCACTGTGAGAGATGTGTGAGTTGCAAAGCTAGTAGCTGTTGTGTCGCCTTTTCCTCATTCCAACTCCAACATCACATTTGTGTTCTATGTGTGACCACCTCCAAAGCTGACATTACCGCAGTCGTTTTAGAGTAGTTTTATAGTCACAAAAGATGTATATATTTCACGAATTTTGCATACCTGCTTGAATGTTTACTTCTCCTTATCTGATATTTCGTGAAGTTCAAGTTCAACCCTCCTTAGGTCCCTCAGTAAACATCCTGCAAAAGTAGGGTGATTGACATGGCTGCTGTGTTGCAACATTGAGGTACATGTGCTATCAGGATAATGTTATGTGTGGACACTGTAGTGTTTCATTTGTGTTACCATGTTGCTTGCCACTTCTATAGATGTTCAAAATGCGGTATTATTATTGCATTTCATTGTAGTGCATTACTGTAAACCCAGCCACACTCCACATTTGACTAATCAGAGTATGCTGGATTGTCGATAGTTCTCCACCAACTTTGGCAAAAGATGTTAAATAAGTTTTCTTGCCCTGTAGTCTGGACAACACTTTCCTTTATTTCCTGTACAGGGTGGGCATATAAAAATCAGACTGTTTTAAAGACTTACTAACTTGTTTTTCTTGTGGGACAGAATAATGTGTGATATGTCAAAATTTGGAAAACTCTATGGACAATATGGCCAAAATGTCTTGTCACCTCACTGCTTTATTATTTGCCAGGCTTAAGTAAGTCAGTGGTATCAGAAAATAACAGTAATCTGACGTTTATTGCTCGTTTACATGCAATTTCATTTTGCAGACATTAATACAATGGACAATGTTTAGTCCATGCAAAACCTGAAGGTGTCCACCATTTGCTTCAATAACGATTTTCAAACACTTTGGTAACACATCAGTTGCTTTGTTGGTCATGTCCTGGTTCAACTGAGCTCAGCAGTCTGTCAGCAGACACTTTAGGTGATCCACATAACACGTCCCACACAGAGTACTTGACCGGATTGAGATCCAGGCTGTTTGGGGCCAGTTTTCTGGTTCATTGTCGATGAACTCTGGTACATGTGCATGCAGGTGATTAAAATTTTATCGTCATTAGTCAACGGAGCCATATTTACAATTGAAAACTAGGCATAGAGCGAGTACAAGCATGTACTCGCTAACATTTTGCGTTCGCATTATGTTGCCAGAACGCCACCAGTGGAAGCCCGCAGTCCAGGCCGCCGCAGTAATGTTGAAAACTCCCCCCCCCCGTCGACGGCCAGTCACCGGCCAGCAAGCAACGCCCACTTCCCATATACGGCGCGCAATTTTGAGAACGCCCCCCGTCACCCGCAAGTCACCGGCCAGCAGCGTGTGCACACCCCGCCGAGCGTTCGCACTATGTTGTCATATCGCGGGATGGATGCAAGCTTGTAACTAGGGTTCGCGTTATGTTGCCATAGCAACGCAACCCGTGCAACGATTGCAAATCCGCCCAATAGTGCATAACTAGGGGGCAGCCTCTACCACGCCCCCAAGTTACATCCGGGTCCGTGCAGTAGTGTGGGCGTACGGCCACGGACAGACAGACACACAGACGCGGGTGACCACAATACATTTTGCGTCGTCTACGACTCACGCAAAATGTAATCAATCATCAATCAATATTCGTTTATTAAGGCATGACAAAACGCAGGCCAACATATGCGACGAGCAAAAGCGTTCAAAGTGACGAACGCAAGACAATAATTGCCTTGACACGAAGTCTTGAGAGGCGACGGTTCGTAGCCCGCGTCACAGATGCATTCGTAGCCGCCCATGAAGTTCTCACACTGACCGTTGGAACAGATGCCGCTGGTCGTCGAACATTCGTCGATGTCTGTCGCAACATAGCCTACATCGATTAATAAACTAAAACCACATTAGACGTTATTTCGATAACTAGGGTTACCAGACGTCCGGCAGAAGGAGGACGTGTCCTTTGTAGTCTCATGTGATCCGTCCGGCAGCCATTGCGAAAAGGGGTTAAAATGTCCGGGATTTTGATCTCGTTATTTATTGCACTATGTGTCGTCTGCTGAGCAGAAACAAATTGACAGCCTCCTTTATGAACAATGGAGTTCATACTTTCAAGTTGTATATTGTCCAAGTATATTGTTACTGGGAGCTGCTTAAAATTTGTGAATTTTTTTCAGCAACCCTGGACACAATGCCAACGTTGAACGAGCATTTTCTTTGATCAGCGCTCATGGATGAAAGAAAGAAAGATACTGCAGCGACTGTTGATTCTGTCAGAGGATTCTTCTGAGAAAGTACAAATTACAATTTTACGAAACCTTCTTGCATGGAGTTCCATGAATACATTGCCGGAAACGATGAATTGCTGCGCAAAGTTTTTTCTTCTGAGAAATACGATACACTGTAAAACTCGGTTTGGCATCTTATTGTTTGTTTTTAATGTTTTAGTGTAAATGGTAGACTGTGTTTCGGGAATTGATGACTGAACTTGCCATTCTCTTCGTTGTCCTCCTTTCTGACCTTTCGTGTCCTCTTCTGGGTGTACTGGCATCCAGTGGTTAAAGTATAAATTTGGGGCCCAGGAACTCTGACACAATTTGGGGCCCTACTGTAAGCTGAAGGGGCCCCTCTCAACCTGCTCGTACCACTAACGGCTGTGTGGTGCCAGGGAACGCTCGCCAGCAATTTTTAGGGGCCCAGGAACGGCGTTCCTCCGCGTTCCCCCTTACTTTAACCACTGCTGCCATCTGGTAACCCTAGCGATAACGGGCTATACACGCGAGGAAACGTCTGATCGTAAAAAAGGGTAATTTCTTCACGCCATATCCATACCAGCTGTTTTCCTGCCATGATATGTGGCAAGCTCGGAAAAATGTATGTTATTGTGATATCACTTTCTCAGTAACAGAGTGATAATACGGACATTCTCTTAAACCAACTGATTAAATTTTATTCGAATAACGCGATAAATCATCACCGCTTAACTTCACACAATACGCCGTGTTGCCCCACAACACAGAGATCGTAAATTGACCGCAGATTACTGTGACGTCACTTCACCCTATGAATATAGCATTTTCTAGGCGTTTTTAACAGTTTTACAAATCACGTTCGTTAAAAGTGCTGCCGCAACGTTCGCAAACGCTTCAGTCGTATGGTCTTTAAG
>Ga0056133_10000361_pt1 | contig 10763 bp, 6 predicted proteins | sample WorMetGr2BELIZE1_FD_67351 | JGI IMG/M metagenome (GOLD analysis project Ga0056133, IMG submission 67351) | Marine gutless worms symbiont microbial communities from Max Planck institute for Marine Microbiology, Germany - Inanidrilus... ... | reverse complement strand
AGCCGCGTGCAGCACATTTCAGACCTGCATTCTAAATTCGCACTAGGGCCACGCCATGTGTAGAAGTATGGCAGACATCCGATCTACGGCCGCTGAGATTAGGCGAGGAAAAAAAAAAGATAGATAGAAGGAAGGAAGGAAGGAAAGAAAGAAACTACAGGGCAAAAATATAATGGCCCCCCTATTACATAGGGTGGCCATAAAAAACAGGAGAAATAACCGCAAAAAAAATGACAATAAACCTAGGCTAACAGAACAAAAATAATCATGCATCATCAGAAACACAAAATACTATAACATAAAATAAACTAAAACGACCAAAAAAGCCCAGGTTTGATTGCCTCTTAAGACCTCTGGCCTGGAAATGGAGCACGTCTGTTCTCAAAGAAAAAAATAAGTAAGGAAAAATGTGTAAGAAAGAAGTATAAGTGGGAAAGTATTCGATGTGGACTAGCAAATGAGATGAAAAGGGTGATGCTCCCTTTACGCCAGTACCCTGTACGAGTATTTTATAATTCTCATAATCATTAACACGAAACCAAATGCCGAAATGGCAACAAATACAGAACAAGACAGCAATGTATGACAGTCGTGATGCTGTGCTCTGTTATACACTTCATGATGATCAACTAAACACTGCATCAAGGCTAGTGCCAACCTACGTGCTCCTGTCGTTAACATGCTGCAAACCACAACACTGGCTCACGTCATCTAAATGACGCAGACGTGCGAGTAACTAACTACAGTTAGTGTGACTTCTAGATATTTCTGTTGCAGCGCAAACAATTTGTTCACTGCCCACAAATTGTGGACTCCTCAAAACTGTGGGTCGGGGTCTCGCACTCACAGCATGCAATAATGCGGCCGCGCTGAACAACATCGGCAAGACAGGCACGATGAGTTCGTGTGTTCATCAGTGTATTGCATCAGCTCACAATTATCACCAAAGATCTCGGCGTTTCACTCAGTTTCAACCGAACCAGTCTCGGTTTTCAGTTGTCCAGGTTGAGTGACACGGCATGGTTTGTTGGTTAGGATTTAATGGCATTTTAACACAAATTAGGTCACATCGCATCTTTAAAGTAATAGATTATGAGGAAAAAGGTACACTTTAATGCAGGTAAGCTTTAAGTACGCCGTTCGAAAATTTGTACTAAGGGCTTAATATCAAATTACATAAACTGGCAGTAGGTTGTGGAGGTAGGAAAAAAAACTGGTTTAGTGACTCGGCAACTGGCAGACATGGCAGTCGCGCAATGCAGCAGTAACACAACTGACAAGGTCACAAATGAGAAGACACTTGAGCTTCACAGAAGAAACACAGACACCAGTACGTCACACGCCGTCAGACACCAGTATGTCATACGCCGTCAGTCAGTAAATTAAACTATCAGTTCACGTCTCAGCTGCGGCCGCACGAAGTGCAAGAAAAGAAAACTCAGCAAGTCAACAATGCCGGACGAACTGTCAAACGACGAAAACGGCAGAACTGAAATAGACTTTTTACGTCCACTTCAGTTGGTCCCGACCACATATTTGCACTCTTTCCACACTCTCCGTTTTCTTTTCCAGCACTTTCAGCCCGTCTATCAGCATCGTTGTACGACTAAATTCCTAACGAGCATTCGTCTACAGCTGCCACAAGTGAGAGCATGCTGGTGCGAACAAGGTTCTCCAAGACAACTTACTTCATCACTCTCCGTGGCAGATGATTCCAAACGCTCAGCCACTGGACACAACTCCCACTAGGACAATAACCCCCACACGACTGCCCCCGTACTATTAATTCAAGGCAATTTCAGTGAACATCAGCACGTGAAAGCTCTTCACTGCCATGAAAATGATGAAGAATAAAATGCAAACATTAATAACAAACAGTAAAAAGGAATGTAAAAACAAAGCTAATATAAAACTGAACCACAATTTTATACTAGCTTTACGTCCTTCAGTTTGCACGCATTCCTTTTTTACTGTTTGTATCGGTACGCGGGTTATTGTCCGAGGGGGCGAAGGTGCGGCTGTCGAAGGTGAGATGCGGTCACTTGATGGTCAGCGACGCGGCGGCGTAACTCACGGACGAATCTTTCATCGTCGTACACCGACTTGACTGGGCGTACTTGACGAAGCGGAGTGTGAACTGATGGCCGTTGCCGTTCTGCCGAAGCACCGACACCATCTGACAGAAGGACAACGTTCACTGCACCAACTGACACCACCGTCATTTAAACACGTCAACTACGACAGACTCAATTTATTCAGAACGACGCCTACTTCATATGACCTTTGACTCGACACAGAAATGCCGACAGCTATGGACCGAACAGTGTGACTACTGACAGGTGGACTGTAACGTGTGGCACAACAGAGGACCTGGGGGCAGTGTACCTAATGCAACAGCATACCCGTCAAGTGTACCAACTTCACCAGACTCAACAGGACACTATGATGACCAGTGCAGTGTCTAAGTCACACGTTGCTATCACTGCCGAGTCAGCCAGCTCCTCGTAAGTAAGTAAGTAAGTAAGATGATTTATACACGCCGCTCCTAACAAGTGTCACAAAGCGCCGAGGTCCCAATCACCAAACAGATATGTCTTCAGCAACTGTTTAAAATGTCCGAGACTGTAACAATGCCGTAGCTGTATAGGCAACATGTTCCACAGACGTGGTCCGGCATGCTCGTCTATCTGTACTGGAACACAACCACTGGAGATTGGCGGAACAAGGTTTTTTTACAGGCCGCAGTCCTTCCCATCACCCATCCATCACTGTCAAAGCACTGAAGGGAACACAAAAACACTGATCTTAACCTGCCTCATCCTTTCTTCATCCACCACCGGGCTCACGATGGAAGGAGCGTTGTTCCCTTTACACCGACTCCTCGACACCAGCAGCAATCAAACAGGCAGATGTGAGGCAAGCAAACTCACCCCAAGAAGGACGCCGATCGGATGCCGGCCACAGATGGTGTTGTGGTACTGCTTGAGATAGCTGTTGAATCCGACGTGGTTCAGAGACTCGATCAGATCCATTCCCTGTTGCACGCACGACATCCAACAGGCAACGCTACCAACGAGTAGATTTCAAGGTCTGTATCCTTTACAGGACTTTAAGGCGCTATATAAATACTGTATTATTATTATCATTATTATTATTATCAAATTAATCACATACCTTCTAACAGCCAGCAACTATTATACTGTCTTACATGGGAAATATAGTGTGGCTCAATAAAACCCATACTGATTCAACCATTTCAAAAAAAATCTTACGATAAAAATTAGATGAAATTTTTACGCAGTGGCTAAATATTCCTTGTGCACTAACTGGATCTTATTACACCCACATAACGGTCATTTTCTGCTATTCCTCCAGGCCGGGCTGGGTACTAGTAGATGCCTTGGCGATAATTGGATTAGGTTAATTACAGGCTGGCCTCATCCTCATCCCAACCAACACTGTCAGCACTGAACACAACTTAAAGGGGAACTAAACGTTAACATAAAGTGGTAGTCAGGTTATTTGCTTTATGTAATAATTAACAAATATCACCTGACTGTCAACCAGTTTTATACAGTTTTTAAGAAATCGTACGATTTCTGAAACATTTCATTTACTTAATTTGATAGCCAAATTATTGCCTATTTTATTGCTTTATCTATGGCGGGTGTCTCCCTTGGTAAACAAACAGGTCAAACATGGCTAAGAGTTTACGTGGTTATGCGCATTTACTACAATGGGTTATGCGCAGCAGGAGTTAACCGTTTTAACGATGTTTTTACTAGTTTTTACGCATGTCAACGGTATGACGTCAGAAATGACGTCACCCATGCGTAAATAATGGCGCCATTGACTGTTAATAAAAGCATTATGTATCGAAGAGGGTTGGAGATGTGGATCGAATGATTGCGTAATTTCCTGCCAGACAGTGGAAACAACGCACGTTTTTACGCACGAAAGAACATATGAACAACCGTTTTTGGTAACCATGTCAACATCAACAAATAAACATACATATAAAAATAAACTGCTAGGCCTACTACTTCCTTCTCCATAGAGGAAAACATGGCGAGAAATCAGTAATTTTATCGTCAAAAATATCCTATATCTCATGTGAATCGCCAGTTTCATGACCAATACATAAATTCATTTTATCATAAATGTTCATTTTAGGCGATATTTTTTTCTAGGCTGAATTGCCCTTTAAAGAATTGATGTCATTGTGGGAAAATCACGAAGCAAACCTTATTCTTTCATGACTAACCAACATGTAAGGTATTGGACACTGCATCCTTTACACTGGCTCTCCAATACCAGCATTAAGACAGTGGTAAGTCACCCATTTAACGGTCTCATTTCCAGGACAACTTGGGTAAGCCAGCACTAAAAAGGTTAAACCATTCTGGATTTTAATGATGCAAGAGATAATGGGGTGGCAGGGGCATCAGCTTGATCACATATAAATCATTTGCACATCGGTCCAGACAGATAACCACACCCACACCTCACCACTAAGGCACACACAACCGTTTTATGGCACTTAACAGAACATCACAGATGCCACTCACAGATCATAACAACTTTACTAGAGAAGTTCAGACTAACAAACAACAAGCACAGAAGAACTCCCGACTCAAAGACAGACAAGTGTACACGCGACAGCCGCACCGTTTTGTCGAGCTGTTCAACAGATTGCCAGATATCACCGTGAGTCTTGTTGTAGTATGTGTACTTGAACCTCTGTCCTGCAGCGCGCACACTAACGACACTAACAACTATTTTCTGTCTTCTCTTCCCTAAACTAGCCTATCACTCACTCACTATTCACCTTGTCACGGCACTGGATAGCCTATAATGCACTCATGTGCCGTTAAGAAACTACTCACTTAACGGGCCTAGTTATCCAGACAGAGCACAGCAACACTGTAGGTTAATACTTCTAATAACTCTAGTGTCTTCTACCTAATCTGCATGCAGTAGTTGCCATCACCAAGGGCACGCAGGCAGTAAAGCTTTGCTCTGACAAAATCCCTCAGTTCTTAACTGGGGCTGCCGGCTAATGCAGGTTGTCATGTGTAATGACCGTAACACCCCTGTGTGTGTGGTGTAGTTTCTGAACTCCAATCAGTGAACACCTGCCTCCATTTCAATTGCCATTTTCCAGGTGAACTGGATCAGCCACTCCCCCTTTTCTTCGCCGCCTGTTCTTGGAGAGAACCTCCTCCGAGGATAAGTGGCTTCTTTTACCACGACGAAGTCCTTCCAGCCACTCAATCAACACTGTCAAAGCAATGAAGGAAACACACAGCACTGAGCCCAACCAGTGGCCACCTGGCCTCATCCTTTCTACATCCACCATTAGACTACTGTTGCCACCAGCCCGTGACTCCAACCTCACCTCCCGGCTCAGAAGAACATCCATATACTCTAGTCCTCGTAATCGAACCGTTACAAATCATTTATCCGCCATGCTCTTTTAAAATACCAATAGCCCTCTACCATTCCTATTTCATATCCACTTTACATACCATTTTCTAGCATTTTAGTTTAGTTCCCTTTTTCCTCTTCTGTATTGAGTGAGTGTGTTGGTTGTTTTGTTGTTCTGTTGTGGTAAGTCCGCTGGATAAGTTATTAACACAACCGGCCCTGCTGCCACACAGAATACTGGGCTACATTGTAATCTACTGTATGATTGCATTGTATTGTCCTGTTGTCTGTTGTATTTTACTTTAATGTTTTTTTCTGTTTGCTGTAAATTTTGTGATTTTAAGTCTCCGGGCTGCAATTCTACTAAATCTGAATCTGAAGGTGCAAATTGCTAGTCCAGCTTTAATTAAACTGGTGTGTGCGTGTATGTGCATATGTTGTTATCTTTACTGTGTCTCACATTTGCACGTCATCCGCTCTATGAGGCCTCATACTCTCTGCTAGGACAAGCCGTTGGCCTCGCTAGTGTTTTTCATTGCACACAGCTGCCGGAAACCCAACAGGCCCATATGCATGTTGAAATATAGCACTCACAGCCCGATTAGCTCTACTTGTACAGTGCTCACGTACCAATGTTACAGAGTCCCGCATGTGTCTGAGGCGTACATTATGGACCCCACAGTTGCACTACGCACCCCACACTCCATAGTGGGTGTGATGTGAAAACACTGTGTCCAAAAGAGACACAGCAGCCGTGGGTGTATGTGTCTACTGTACAGTAGTCATGATGACGTCTGACCCCAATGACAGAAGTCGGACGAGATGACAAACAGGTTGTCTGGGTCGGCGAGATACCGCGCCAGCAGTTGTCCGTACGACTGTTCCCTGTCGAGCGTCAACGAGCCGACAAGGATTGGCACAATGGTGAACTGACCTCGGTGACTACACACACAATACCTCGCTATCAAGCCAGACAACAATCAACTGTCGCTGACAAACCCGCGTGACGTGCTGCATCACGGCGAATGTTCTGCAAACAAGTAACGTGAAGCGTGATAAACTTGCGACCGAGCTCAGTTGACAAAGCTTTGCATCGAAGGTCGCTAATTTTCTGCTATCACAACTGCATTCAACCGACCCCACCTGCATTTGGCGCCCCCGCTGGGGGTGACCCCATTTGAGTTTTGCAGAGATTTTTGGCACCAGAAAACTAGAGTCTCCAGGCTATCGTGTGGCATTCTTTGTGTGATCCTATACATTTAGCAGTTTCAGTAGAACACCGACTTGTGACAGAAACACAGACATACAACGACAGCTAATACCCGCACTAGCTAGCATCATGTGGGTAAAAACGAACCCACACAAAAGTGCAACCTGAAGAATGACACGTTTTACGTCCAACTCAACATAAAAATGGTTATTTCAAAGACGTTCTTCCCAGCCACTCACTTGGCGTGGTAACAAAACAAAGCCTAATAGAACCTGAAGCTCTCCTACGTCACAGGGACCATGCAATGTGCTATGTCACAGGACCAGTCAATGCGCTACATCAGTTGAAATCTTGTCAACTGCTGCACAGTTTTTCACATTTCAAAAGGCCTGCAATAGGTGCATGACCTTCAAAGTCACTCAAGGTCATTGGAAATAGAGCAACTCGATAGGTCAGATGAGTGGTCTGTAGTTAACAACATTGCCATCTTGCACTGTTTCCGAGATATTACCAATTTCACAGCATTCGTGACTGCCTCGGACATGAAAAATCCTTTAGTTTCAATAAGACTCTCAAAATTACAAGCCACGTGCATTTTCTGATTCACGTGTGAACACACTGTAGTTAATACATGCTACATTTCCTGAGGTATGAGAGTTACGAAGGTTTCAAACGGCTAAAGCAACTTTCAAGGTCACTCAAGGTCAACGCCATCGGTGCCATTCGGCAGGCTACTTACAATTTCCTGCTAGTGTTTCACTGTAAATACGTCGGTGCCTTGTACCATTTCTTACTCAGAAGCAGCTGCTATGGTAAGAAGGGACTTGTGGGCAGACTGGCACCCTCAACCAAGGCTGCACAATGCTACGATGTGTTCTGTTATCAAGTGAGACGACTGAACATGAGACAGCACATTAATACACCAAAACAGTGTACAGTGACATAGGTAGATGTAAAGTAAACAGCACATTCATACAGCACTGTATAATGTGTGCAATACTCATCTCTAAAGGCTCAGGTTTGCTTGTGTTAATGCGGCATTAGACAGCTTTACCCGTGTGCCTTCAGAGCTTTGACGATGTTGGTTGGGCGGCAGGAAGGGCATCTGGCCTGTAAAAACTTGACTGGTAAGGTACTTGCGGGGTTATCTGTCTGGAACAAGGTGCAAATGATTTGCATATGGTGCAGCTGATGCCACTGCCACCCCATCATCTCTTGCTCCAGTAAAATCCAGAATGGTTTGCCTTTCTGGTGTCGGCTTACCCAGGATGTCCTGGAAAAAAAGCCATTAAATGGATGTAGTACACAGCTTTACCTGCCACCCACACGTTTATCCACAAGTGGAAACAGTCATCCTGCCTTTACTCTCCAGCTGCAGAGCATCACCGCATTTTGGCTGGTACTCGTTTCCCATCCCACTGTGAGTAGGAGGCCGAGCTGGCCTGGATGGTTCGGTGAAATACTGAGTTGGTTTGCCCGCCCGAAGACATCACCCATCCAGTACTAGCCGCGGCGGCCGGGAATCGAACTTGTGACCATCGAGTCGCAAGTCTAACACGCTAACCACTAGACTACTGATCCAGTCGACTATACAGATAGGACTTCTGATGAAGACATGGCCAGGCAGTGACAAGATGGATTAGGAAAGTTCTGGCGTGTGTCTCACCAGCAAGATACACAGATCCAAAATACAGTGAAGGAAAGTCCAGGAGGCAACAGGAAAATGGTTGCAAATGGTCGTTAACACAGTGTGGGCGAGGCATGCACGCAGCAAGGAGAATGCATACAACATCAGTTATGCTGGCTTCTGAACACAAAATGAATGTGGCAAATGTCTATTCCGTTCCACAGTCCGCAGCCGCTTTCTTGCACCAGAACAATCACTGCCGCAACAGAGTGACAGCAATTAGTGACGAACCTTTCCATGACTTTTGCAATGTACGGCAGTTGCATCTCGATGCTGTGTTCGTCTTCGTCGGCCGATAGACTCATCTCCTCAAACATCTCCGTCGCGTACAACTCACTGTACACTGCAAGCGCAAACACACTCGCTGTCTACGCAGTCTACTGCTACAACTCCACACATCTTATTTTCAAGAAATAAATTCATCTGGTTGGTATAACGATACAGTTAAAAATTTATCAATCACAACCAAACTTTTATACCTTATTTTGACGTTTCGATCTCATCATGAGATCTTCATCAGAAGAAGCTGGTACTCAGTTCTTCCGAGTCTTGATGCAACAATCAGCTGTCACATCAAGAAAGTGGTCGTAGGTGTGACTCGACTGATAACTGCCCTCGTCTCGATTCATAGCTCGAGTCACGCCTACGACCACTTTCTTGATGCGACAGCTGATTGTTGCATCAAGACTCGGAAGAACTGAGTACCAGCTTCTTCTGATGAAGATCTCATGATGAGATCAAAACGTCAAAATAAGGTATAAAAGTTTGGTTGTGATTGATGAATTTTTAACTGTATCCACACATCTTAGCTAACACTTTCACCTTGCCACCCAGGAGTGACTGCACATCTTGTTGACCGCTTTCATGTTAATACATTTGCCACATCTCTATATACTAAACGTGATAAGGTGTCCGTACATCCGTAACGGTGGGCGTGGCCAGCTCAGTTGACAATGATGTCATAATGAGAATGACGTAATAATGATAATAGCTGGCTTATGGGGATATGGCGATTGGCAACAGGTGGCCACGGGTTGCAACTGCTCTAGTACTGTTATGTTATAAGTACAAAATTACTACACAGACCACAGAACTAATGCACACTGCAAGATAATGCAGATATTTTATGGTTGTTGTAGAGTATACTCTACAAAAACCATAAAATATCTGCATTATCTTTAAAGTGGTCATACAATATCAGTCACGATGGTTGTTCTGTGACTCAATCAAGCAGTCAGTGACGGTGAGACCTTGATTGTCAATGGTGAGGTCGTAGATTGGCGTCCTGTACGTCTGCGTGGATGACAGTGCACAGCCGGTGAGGTGGACATGGTGAGCGGGGCCAAGCACGAACACTCGCCGACTGTCACATCCACCACCAGTCACACACCAGCATCATTCACAATACGTCCTCCACACAATACATTACACTGATTGACTGAGTTGAGGTTTTACGTCCCACTTGACACATAACAGGTCATGTCAGAGACGGTCTTCCCAGCCAATCTCTTGGCATAGTACCGAAGAAACTAAACCTAACACAACAAAAGAAACAATACACGAACAAAACAGTCTAAGCTAAAACACAGAACAGACAAAATGCTATACCTAAACAAATGCACAAAAAGTAAACGTGAACCTAAAGCAACACTCAAGAACTGCTCATGTGTGCATATCATTGTGCACAACTGTCATACACAACACAGCACAGAACAGTTCTGATAATTTTCCACTTATCCTCCAGACAGTCATCATAGCTCAGATGATATCTACTGGAGGGGAATGGAGGGCAGGGGAGGGGAGCATTACACTATACACTTTTAGTTAGCGACAGCATGATACGTTGCATCACACTGAATATATTTGCGACATTAATGGTGCATCGTATCATATCGACCTCGTGATATTTTCTTCTCAAATGAACACCATATTTGGCCTTATTCTTGTCACTGGCAGTGTGCAAACAGACAAGATCTGACAGTTGCACTGACTCCCGTGTTGTTGCAGGCAGACTGGCATGAGGACAATTAGTGTCAGTTCACACGTCAGACTGATATAAGGTCCAACTAGAATGTGGGCCAATGCACAACGTGATGGTCGCCCTGCCGAACATAGGTGGCGCCCTCTCTTCAACGCCGCAAAGTTTGGCTGACGCCCAGTACTAGATGCCGTGCAGTAATGCTGCGAAGACGCAAAACACGTTGAAATTTGCAGGGGTGCCTCAAACTACCGGATCGATCTCAGCCGCTAGTGGGCCGAAGTTCACCATATTGCGGGGACATGTGGAGGACATATTGCTGCTTAACAAGTTTTTTCTCATTGTTGATATGTGCCTTAGCTGCGAAGATATAGCCCGACAAAGTTGTGTGATGGTGCCCAGATGGCGATTTTTGGCGACTTTTTTGCGTCCTGTGTTTTCAGCGAGCCGCGTGCAGCACG
>Ga0056133_10000359_pt1 | contig 10791 bp, 6 predicted proteins | sample WorMetGr2BELIZE1_FD_67351 | JGI IMG/M metagenome (GOLD analysis project Ga0056133, IMG submission 67351) | Marine gutless worms symbiont microbial communities from Max Planck institute for Marine Microbiology, Germany - Inanidrilus... ... | reverse complement strand
AAGAGGGTGCGACTAATACTCAGGTGCGACTTACCTATGAATTTTTCCCAAATTTTAGGCAAAAATAGGGGGTGCGGCTTATATTCAGGTGCGACTTGTAGTCCGGAAAATACGGTATGTGTCTAGAGGGACGTTATGCAGCTGCTCACTCACTCACTCATTCACTTGAGAGTTTGCAGCTTGTGTACTGATGTGGTGAACATTACATTGTAGAGCCGCAGTCGGGGTTCAATATTGCGTTCAACATGTTTGATACGGACGGAGATCAGCGCGTTGATAAGAAGGAATTCCTTGTGGTAAGTCCTACTGGCAGATACGCCTCCGATGTCTAGTTTTTCCAAGCTGATGGAAATACCGCTGACGACTACTCTGTTCATTCATAACTCCTTCACTCTTTTACTCTTGGCTTAAAATCCCCGTGTTTCACATATCCTTCCGACCATAGACTCTTTCTCCCTCAGGACTGACTCCAGTCCACAGACCCTTGACTGGACCATTTGTTCTGAGCGTATCTGTTTTTTGTTACTAATTTCTGCTCCTTATTTTTGTGTTTTTATTTTTGGTTCCATGCAGTAGATTAAGCTGGCTTCTGTCAGCTTTCGAATGCATTTAATGGTATCATTTGTATCATATCGTTGAAACGGTTACAGTGCTTGAGAAATAAATATCAGATTTTAAACATTTTTCTGGGTCAGTGCTGTTAGATATAAATTTACGGTGATGTCGCTCAGTTTACAGGTTACCATACGTTTTACTGGCTCGCGCTCTTCTATCTTTGTTAATATGGCAGGAACTGTAGTCTTTGTTCTACAACTGCTACTACTACTACTACTGCTATAGTACATTTCAGTACAGTACAGTACCACTTGTACAGCAGCATAAGGTCCAAATGAAAGCTACAGAGCCACTTAATGGATCACATGCTATTAATGCTTGTTAACTACAGGCTTGCTGAATGCTAAACAGTTTTCAGCCATTTTACTGGCCGCTTTGATGGTTCAGGTATAGCAGTCAGTCTGGTGTGTGTGTTTGTCTGTGAAGTAAATGACTTTTGGCTAAATATTTGGCTTGCTGGTTTATTTTGACGATATCTGGGTCAAGGTCATAGGTCAGTATTCAAGGTCACAGGAGGAAAAATGTTACTCAAGTGATTGATGCCGCATCGCGTGAGGCTTTCTACGTAGTTTAAGAGTAAATAAGTTGTTACTGCTATTACTCATTATTCTCTCTCTTTCTCTGTCTGTCAAAGTCATCACTCCTCTAATTGCTGTTGACAGTAAAGTCCGCTACACACGGGCTGACATCGACTCTGTCGGCTGACAGTGACAGCTGACAGTGTCAGTTGTTGTAGTGGTTCAACAACTGTCAAGGATATCAAATGAAAGAGAGAATAATTTTTATTCTAATTTTTTTATTTTAGTCATTGCATGTTTTTTTGTCATATGTTGGCTGTAAACATACAACAGTGCCAAACTGTAAGGAAAAACGTCTTAATTAACGGCTTCTTTATTTAAGGTGTGTAAAATTTTTTATGACCACCCTATGGAATAGGGCAGGCCATTATATTTTTACCCTGTGGTTTCTTCTTCTTCTTCTTTCTATCTTTTTTTTCCTCGCCTAATCTCAGCCGTCGCAGATTGCATGTCTGCCATACTTCCACACATGGTGTGGCCTTAGTGCAAATTTAAGATGCAGGTCTGAAACGTGTTGCACGCGGCTCGCTGAAAATGCAGGACGCCAAAAAATCGCCATCTGGGCATCATTGCACAACTTTTGTCGGGCTATATCTTTGCAATTAAGGCCTGTATCAACAATGTGAAAGAACTTGTTAAGCTATCGATATCTGCTCCACATGTCCCCACAATACGGTGATTGGTGAACTTCGGCCCACTAGCGGCTGAGATCGGTCCGGTAGTTTGGGGCACCCCAGCTAATTTCAACGGGTTTCGCGTCTTGGCAGCATTACTACACGGCACTCCAGTATTGGGCGTTAGCCAAACTTTGCGGCGTTGAACAGAGGGCGCCACCTATATTCGGCAGGGTGGCCATCACGTTGGGCATCGGCCCACATTCTAGTTAGAAATTATTTTATTGACTATTCTATGTTTGTCGTAGGGCCACCATGATGGCCGGCAGCCAGCCGTCGATATGGGCCCTTTGTGTCACAGGCTTAAGCTGACCATGGCTGATCTGACCATATTTCAAGCACTTGCACATCTAAAAACGTTCACATTTGGGAAGTCATAGATATCATGTCTGCTGCTTCTGTGCGCGTTATCATCCTTAGATCAAACACACACAAGACTGATTTATCAGCCATTATCCAGGTGAACCTGGGTTAGCCAGTCGCCACCATGATTTTCTTGCATACTTGTTCTCAACCTGTGCAGCCTCTAAGGACAGATCACATCCTGTGTAACACCATTCTTGTTCCTAGTTTAATTTCGTCTTTACATTCCTCTGCCCGAATCATTTAAGTCTACCAATTGTCGTCACCAAACTGACTGGTTCCAGTCCCAGCAGTTACTGCCTGTGTAAACCAACACATCCATCTCGTCCTCATTTCAGTTCCACCTAACGTTACCTTAAGCTCCACTTTCTTAGCTTAGTGGTAGGGCGTTGGTCTCGATCAACTAAGTTACTCTACACCGGGCCCGGTTGGTACTGGGACGGGTTACCGTCTGCAGGCGGGTAAACCAGCTCGGTTTGTGACCACCGCTCAGGCCCAATCAGCTATCTAGCCTTAGCAGAACGGAAAATGAGTACCGGCCAAAGTGCGGTGACGCTGTGCGGCTGGAGAGTAAAAGCAGGTATGGTTTGTTCCACTTGTGGATAAACGTGTGGGTGGCAGGTAATACTGTGATACCTTGTTAACACGTGCCATACCTGAGTGCCTTAGACATGAGTTGCTCTTGATAAAGCACTATACAACTAGAATGTGGCTTATGCCCAACGTGATGGTTGCCCTGCTGAACATTGGTGGCGCCCTCTGTTCAACCCCGCAAAGTTTGGCTGATGCCCACTACTACATGCCGTGCAGTAATGCTGCCAACACGCGGAAGCCGTTGAAAGTAGCTGGGGTGCCCCAAACTCCCGAAACGATCTCAGCCGCTAGTGGACCAAGTAATTCACCATATTATGGGCACATGTGGAGGAGCTATTGCTGCTTAACAAGTTTTTTCCGATTGTCGATACATGCCTTAGTGGCGAAGATATAGCCTGACAAAGTTGTGGGATGATGCCCAGATGGCAATTTTTTGCGTTATTTTTGCATCCTGTATTTTCAGCGAGCCACGTGCAGCACACTTCAGACATGCATTCTAAATTCGCACTAAGGCCACACCATGTGTGGAAGTATGGTAGACATGCAATCTCTGACCGCTGAGATTAGGCGAGGAAAAACAAAGAAGAAAGAAACAGGATGAAAATATAATGGTCTGCCCTATTCCATAGGGCGACCATAAATAGGCACTTTACTTTACCAGTACTTTCATTTGCATGGTTGCTGCCCTGATATGCATATACTTTGCATCTCAGGTTTAATGAGAATCCTTTCCTCCTTCTCATCAAATTTGGCAAGAGATCCTTCACGTACCTCGTGCCTACAGTCTGGAATCATTCTTGACCCAATACTTTTCTGTACTGCTGATGGCTTGAACAGCTGGTTGCATTACAACTGCTGTAGGTGCATTAATGCTTTCTAATCGCTGACGATATACAGCTGTGTCTGTCATTGTATGCTGACACACACAAGTGTGTGGTAATGTGCTGACACACTGTGCTGACACAAGTGTGTGGCTATGTGCTGGTCTGCCAGTGCTGCTGCTAAGTGACTTACATTTTAAGCTGCGCTTTGCCATTCTGTGCTGTACTGTGTTGCTGAGTAACATTGTAGCAGGAGTAGCATATGCTATGGGCCCCGCAATTTTAAGGGGCCTCTTTCCACGCAAGTGTATATATTACAGTACACATTTGTGACATTAAAACATAAAAGAATGCTAATACCATAAAAGTAAAGGTAGTGCCTAGACATCGGGAATTGGGCATGGAATGCACGTCCGGAACCTGACATGTAGGCAGTATAGCACTACGTCAAGTTTATGCAGTTTTTTTCTAACTGATCTTGGCAAGTTTACAAGTTCAAAGTTCACGTCTTGTTGATAAGCAGAAGCTGTCCTGCACCTTGGTAAGCATTTGTGGGGTGGACACTTTGAATGTGTTATGTGACATTTTATGTGATTTAATGATCCAGCAATCAGTAATTTAATGTCTTTTAGTTGCTGCTGACTTTCCAATGTGTGCATTTTTCTATGGACCTGTTTTTTTCTGTCTGTGCACTGAAAACTTAGGCCTAACACCTAAAACTTTGTGCAGATAACAGAAACTTCCATAACTGCTGCCGAATTAAATGTATTGGAATGAAAACTGGCCACAATATGTCGATATGATGAGTGAGTTGTGCTGCAAAAATTGGATTTAGGAGTCTAGCTGTTGTGGCGATAGAGGTGGTAGACTGTAGAGGGTCTTCTTATTGGAACACCCTGTAGTATTGGTGGGGGTAGTAATGTAGTGGAGGTGTTGTCAGTTGGAGCGGCTGATGACTCATCTTAACAGCTCGTCACCTGACAGTGACTTGTCAGCCGAGGTCAGTATGTATGTCTGTGTGTGTGTCTGTGTGTCTGTGTGTGTATATGTGTGCATGTGACATGTACATAGTGTAGTACGGTACAGAGTATTGATGGATTGATCGTCACTGTATGTCGTCACAGCAATGCTGCTGCTGCTGTTGGCTTCAGCTAGAAAATATCAACACAGAAACGCCTTTCTGTCCACATTTTGGCATTTTCTGAATCTTATAGGAATTAATTATGCGATCTTTCCAACTCGTACGAAGTGATCATTTGCTGGACATGTGTAGTTACGTTATGTCCATGACAACCAAGGTGGACATATGTAGATGGCCAAATAAACTAGTTGGAATGTCATTTCTGCTGGGAATTGTCAGTACATACGCGCATGCATGCCAGCAGTCCTGCCTTTCTTTCCTTCAGTTTTTATTCTTAGTAGAGTTTTTGTTGTGTTCGCTGCATGATCCCTGTGCTGTGCTTGACTGTTTGGCTGTCTTATATTTATTAGTTTAGTGCTGCACTAAATCTCATTTTGATGCTACATTAATTTCATTTAGTTGAGTGTTTATATCTTCTCTAGAATTTTCATGTTCTGAATACAGTTTTGCAGTCAGCTTTAACGTTTCTTTTTCAGATAGCTTTTTGCATGCAGCTTTATTGAGCAGATACTTCATAGCTGCTGCGTCATTTGACGGAATACAAAAATGCATTTATAATACACATATCATGCTGCATAAGCTTACGTTTGCGATATCTTTTGTGATCTGTTACATTCTTGAAGAAATAGTAAAACTGTCCAAAGTTAGCGTAGAACTGTGATTAATTGTGTGCTGAGTGCTTGAGTGCAAGTAGATTGTGATGAGTAGGTAGTCGGTAGTTGGCTAATAATTGCTACACTGCTGTGTAGACTGGCATGTGTGTTGTCATCCTGTGCCGTTTCAATGTGCTTTAGTGCATCTGCAGAGGTTTCTGGAATGCTGTGTAGATGTCTTCATTTAATCTTTATTTGAGTTCTTGCATAAAATTGTGTTCTGTGAATTGACTGTATATGAAATGGTAGACTTATTTGTTCTACAGAGTTTACAGAGTGAAATGTTCGGCTAATAGTTCTAGTATTTTCATGGTTAGTTATGTTAACTACCATTCAGTTTTGTTTCAGTTGTAACAAAGTTTTAATATATGAGATTTCTGGTTATATTACGTTTCGTTACAAACAGTTTTTACATTCTTTCATTTGCCTTGTTTACTGATTTTCATGTTTGTTGTGTTAAATTTGTTGTCACACTTGTTTCATTTTGGTGTTTGTTGTTTTGTTTGCTAAATAATAGTAATAATGTGTCAAATCAGTGAACCGGGGAAGAACAGGGAGGAGATGTGTTTGATGTATGGAGACAACAGTAATAATACAGTATTTGTATAACACCTTAAAGTCCTAGGATACAGAGTGCTGGTGGCTTCAGGTTAAGGCTGTCTGAACAAATGGGTTTTGAGATGTTGTTTACAGGTGTGTACAGTATGTTCTGTTCTGTTCCTTAGCCTTCCTCGATCTGAGGGTTGGCACAACCTTGTACAGTATGACGAGATCTAATGTCAGAAGGTAGTGACTTCCAGTGTGCAGAGCCACAACCAAGAATGCCCACCAAGCAAGAGCGAGTTCAGTTGACGTTGTTGGGGCAGACAACAGCGGAGTGTTGGATGACCGCAGAGCCTGGAAAGGAACGGCTGTCTGGATCAGTTGTCGAGGTATGCTGGCATTGAGGATGAGAGCACCTTGAGCATCGGCAACATCATCTTGTAGGTGACTCGTTGCTTGAGGAACTGGAGGAATGGTCTGATGCAGAGGTGAGGTAACTCGGCTGGACGTAGTAGTAGACAGTGTCGTCAACAGTCTGGTACAGTTGAAGTGGACCAATGTCGAGGACAGTCTGGTTGTGTTGAAGTGGCCCAATGTTGTCGACAGTATGGTAGAGTTGAAGTGGACCAGTATTGTCAACAGTCTGGTACAGTTGAATTGGACCAGTGTCGATGACAGTCTGGTTGTGTTGAAGTGGCCCAATGTCGTCGACAGTCTGGTACAGTTGAAGTGGACCAGCGTCGAGAACAGTCTGGTATAGTTGAAGTGGTCCAGTGTCGAGGACAGTCTGGTTGTGTTGAAGTGGCCCAGTGTTATCAACAGTCTGGTATAGTTGAAGTGGCCCTATGTCGTCGACAGTCTGGTGGTGTTGAAGTGGTCCAGTGTCATCAACAGTCTGGTGCAGTTGAAGTGGACCAGTGTCGAGGACAGTCAGGTTGTGTTGAAGTGGCCCAATGTCGTCGACAGTATGGTACAGTTGAAGTGGTCCAGTCTTGACAACAGTCTTTTACAGCTGAAGTGGTCCAGTGTTGACGATAGTCTGGTGGAGTTGGTGGACGTACAGCATAGATTGATGATGATGATGAGTTGCATGGAAGTTGTCAGTGTACAAAGCAGAGCACAGACGTCCTGAGTGTGTAGTGTACTAGACATGACGGCAAACCATCTCATAGCATTGCAGGTTCCTTTTTTACGGACAGGATGTGTGCAGCGCAGATGCCAATATTTAAATTACTCAGAGGGTGATCTTGAGGCTTTTCACTCCGCAGGGGCAACACATTGCACCAATGGGGTGAAATTTGACCCCCATCGGTGCAGGGGTGGGGCCGTGGGCCCCCAAAACTGAAAATTTTGCAGAATTTTGGAATACAATTGCCCACAGAGGTGTATTCCTTGCAGATTTTAAATGAAGTTTTCAGGATTTGTGGGCAGTTCCTCCACTGGTAATTGTTTCAATTTGGAGGATTTGCTCAACGCGTTCCATAGTTGTGGGTGCATTTTCCCCCAAATTTTTAGCCCCCTCCCCCTAGCGGCGAAACTGTGTTGGATTGGAAACTTTTTGAGATGCAAGAATGCTACAGACCTCCTCTATCACCATGCCAAGTATGGTGGAGCTCGGATTTAGTGTGCCTCTGGGATTCGGGGGAGAACAGTTTAATCTTTCTTTTGTCTGTCACTCTTTTTAATGTATGAGTTCGCACTAACGACTTCGGCATCAAGGCATTTGAAAAGGGAAATGCGTTTGGTAACGTTGCATGTGGGAAGGTTTGTAGCTTTGCACCAACGTTCAGCTTTGTCTCTACGCCACTAGGTGGCGCCATCATAGAATGTTGAAGTTGAAAATGCGGTAAAATTCAGTCTTTTGTCCTTCAAGGGTGACACAGTAAACCATTCCAGATGAAATTTGGCATGTAAGTGTAGACCATGGGTGTACTCTAGCATGCCAAATTTGGCCCTGATCAGGGGTGGATAAAGGAGCTCCCCAAAATTCCAAAATCAGCCAAAATTTGCATAGTTACATATTTATTTATTTATTTGTTATTGAATTGTACACAAGGTACAAAAAGATACAAACAAAGATAAGCAGAAGGCCAGCATCCGCTGACATGACAGCGCGCCGCCAATTTCAGGCTACTGGCCAACCAGTGAGCCGAACACAGGCTAGTGATGCAATGACGTCACGGCTGCCGCACTATGAGGCGAAGTGTGTGCAACGCAAGTGCTTCCAATGCGGGTTGGTCCCTTTGCGTTCAGACATCAAGGGAACGGAGCTACCCCTTGCCAATATATTTACCACTCGAAAGGCAATTAATTGTGCTACAACTTTGCCGCTGAGAGTTGTTATATAATGAAACTTTGCAGCAGACTTTTCATCCTGTATTGTCGAAATTGTCCAAAAGGCGACAAATTTAGGTACTTTATCCCCAATTTGAGGAAGTTAGGGGCGGCATGGAACCTTGGTTGATGGCTCGTTGGAAAGTCCATGTCAAGTTCTTGTTAACGGGTAAGTGTAATTGAACTTTTTTTTCTATCTCTTACGGTTGAGGCGCTACAAGGCAAAACGTGTCAAAATTCACTGCCTCCAGGAGGGGGTAGGTCACTTGGAGCCAACATTTCAGCGGGAAGGGGTCGTCCCTGGGGAATATTTTTTGGTTTCTACAAAACTAGACAGATTTTGCTATCCGACAGTGCAAACTGCACCGTGCTACGTGCCGTCGTTTTGACACAGTACCGGCGTGTGAGAGATGGGCGGACAGACAGACAGACGGAATTGCCATAGCTAGTACAGCCCTTGCAATGTGAGCATTGCATCGTGCTGTAAAAACCTAACATCAGTAAATTGGCCAGTGTGTAAACAGTTGAGAACAAAGGTCTGATCGTCTCTAAACAGCAAGAATTCTCTTAACATAATATATACTGATTCAGGTGAAATTTGGCATGGAAAAGTAAACCATTGGTCCATTCTCGCATTCCAAATTTGCCTCGATTGGTGAAGGGGGTGGGAGCCCCAAAGTGGAAAAATTGTCAAATACTGCAGTATTACAAGAGTTTTTTGGCCCACAGGGGCAACAACATATAAAATTTGGGTTAAGATTTAGCAAGGAATGGTACACTATGGGTACCCATTAGCCATATTTGGGCCTGATCGGTGATGGGGTGCATACAGGAGCACTCCTAAATTTTAAAATTGGTTACATTTGCATTTTTGGCGTTTTGTCACAAAAATGAACCCTTTCTTCCCTCTCCTGCCCTACACTGTCCTCGCTTCCCTTTTCTTCGTTCCCCTTCCTCTTTACTCCCTCCTTTTTCCTTTCCTCCCCTTCACTTCCCTCCCATTCCCTTTCTCCTATCACCACCCCTTTCCCCGTTACCTTTGCACATGTCCCCTTCCCTTCCTTCTCTTCCTTCCCTCCTTCCCTCCCATTAATTTTTTCCTCCACTCCCCTTCCTTCCTCTCTCCTGTCTTCCTCTCCCATTCCCTCCTTTCTCCTCACCTCCTTTCCTTCTCCTCCCATCCCCTCTCCTCATTTTTCCCTTCTCTACCGTTCTCCTTTCTTCCCTCCCATCCACTCCCAAAAATTTGAAATTTGGGATATGTGGCCATCCTGCCAGTTTTGTAGTTGTATTTGAATTCACTTATATTTAACTAGTTCGACATTTAACTCTTCAATTTACATTAACACTTTCGAGTTGCCAAAGTTGTTTTCATATTTAACAGTATTTTAATTTTCGAAAAACTACAATGGTACATGAATGAGGTTGTTTAAGGAGTACCGCGTGTTTTAGCGAAAAAGACTTTTCCGGGCCATACGACGTTTTCAGGTTATTATTTGCTGATTTCCTAAGAAGTAGTAAATAGACTGCACAGACACATTTAGTGTTTAGTTGTATTTTTAAAATTTACTATTTTAGGCATGACAGTTTATCAGCATTGAGATAGAAGCATGTGTAGTATATTTGGTAAATGCGAATGCATGTGGTTTTTGTCTGTATTATTTGACTATTTTACCATTTATTTCTGAACAGTGTTAAGTTGATGATGTGTTTGGTGTCTTTTGAGTTGATATGTTGTGTTGTTCAACGTTGGTGTATAATCAATCGACCAGCTGCGAGTGTCTGAGATATTGAAGACTGAACGTCGCTCAAACATCTGGAAAATGCTGACTGATATGCTTGCCGTACGTGCACCACGCTGCAGCTTAGATCTGTGTTTGTTCGTTAGTTGAGTGCTCAGTGTAGTTCAGTTGTGTTGTGTAGCTGCGCATGGGTGTTAGTGTGAATGACAGCTCGTCAGAAACAGAATTTACTTACTTGCAAACAAGAACTACACTGTGTATCAAAAAAACGTCCCACCTTTGGCTTGCTATAAGTTTGACATACATAAACGGATTTTAATATATTTTGGCAGAAATGTTACGGACAAAGTAAGCCATCAAAAGAGGCTTTACTATGCCACCTCAAGTAACTTGTGCTCCTGCACTACTTGGCAAAATGGGGAGACATGAAAATTGCATTTTTTCACAACGCTCTATTAGTGCAACAGTTGGTGCTTGATTTCTTCAATCTTTTTAACTCGTGACTCATACTCACGCTACTGTATGACTCCCTAAATCTTGTAATCAATGCGTTCAGCTCGGGGCTGTTGGGGGGGCATGGTTTAGGAGAAAGGAAGTCGAGAGCGCTGCAGCAATTGGACTGTGTTGTATGCACATTGCACCAGTGCTCTGTCTTCTGTGTTTCCTCTTTTACAAGGTAATGCTGAAGCACTAGACAGGTGAGGTGGGAAAACAAAGCATCATCTGATTTCTT
>Ga0056133_10000358_pt1 | contig 10809 bp, 7 predicted proteins | sample WorMetGr2BELIZE1_FD_67351 | JGI IMG/M metagenome (GOLD analysis project Ga0056133, IMG submission 67351) | Marine gutless worms symbiont microbial communities from Max Planck institute for Marine Microbiology, Germany - Inanidrilus... ... | reverse complement strand
GTATGTACATACGTATATTGTACTTAGGCATGTACACATGAGATAAATTGGTTTGTTTCGTTGCAGTTTGAACTTTACGTTTAGGCTGTGATGATAATACAGCTCGACAATGCTATTCTTCTTCTTCTTCAACTAATCTGCTGGGAAGCAGGTGTATGACTTCCAGCTCTTAACAATTCCTGCCACTCTTTCCCGATTCTTCCCTCGATTATATCGTGCAGTAGAGATTAATTCTTAGCACATGCCCTAACCACGCACATTTGCGTTTTCCCACTGTGTCTAACATAGTTTTGGTTTCATTTACTCTTTGTAGAACTTTCTCGTTACTTATTTTGTCTGCCCAAATAATTTTCTGCATCCTCCATATCCACATTTCCATTACTGCTATACTACTACTACTACTGCTACTACTACTCGTGCTTTCAGTTTCTGTTTAACTGGCCCTGTGTGGGTTCTGGGGCTGTAAGTAAGTGGATGAGTATCTAAGTAAGTGAATAAGTGACAAATTTATGGAGCGCCGAAACCAGAATAGACTCCCCGTTTCCAGGCCGGACATTGTAGGAGTCGGCTAAACCTGGCTTTAGTTTTTTGTGTTTGTGTTGTAGTACATTTCTTTTGATCAGTGAATGTCTGCTTTTGTTGTGTTAGGTTTAGTTTTCCATACCAAGCCAAGAGATTGGCAATGATTACTGGTTACTGGTTAAGGTTTTAAAACCTTAACCAGTAACCAGTAATCATTGCCCCGTGCGGGCTCCGGGGCCGTAAGTAAGTAGGTAATTTTAATGTGCCTGCGATTCACTTGATGATTTCGGCGCTGTATATGTGTGCATGTGGCTTATTCGTATTATTTGTTTTGCTTACCTTTCCTATTTGTTTTTTCCTTCTTCCTTTTTTTCGTCTTACCTTCTCTTCTATCTCTTCTTTTATCTCTTACCTTCCAGAATATGGATCCGCTCCGTTTCCAGGCCGGAGGTCGTAGGAGGCGACCGAACCTGGGTTTAGTTTGTTTGTGTTAATGTTTGCTGTATTTTTAGTTAAGGATGCATGTTTGTTTTGTTCCTGTTGGTTTAGTTTTAGTCTTCTGATGCGATAGTTGTCTCCCCTGTTGTAGGTGCTAGCGTAATAATTTAAATGAGCCTCTGGATCCCTTTCCCTTTTTTGGGTGGCTGCTGAACAAAAAGGCGGCCAGGGTTGAGGTTAACATATCGCTAGACTTCCTTCACTGGGTAAGGATAACTCTCCATCCCTGGGGACCTTTCGTCTCTAATATAGCCATATTTGTGCTGAAAAGGGACGTTAAACTCCAACTAACTAACTCTAGCATTGTACTGACTGTTGGCTAACTGTTGTAGTCCATTGGACGTTTTATGTAACGTGCTGTATTAATTGATATATTCTTACTCAATGAATATGATGTTGACAGGGTTTGAAGATGAGCGTTCTACGTCAGATTGAGGTTGTCGGCAACCAGCGTAACCGTAACCAGGACTCTAGCGACCGCAGCAGAACCCACAGTCTGAATGAAGAGGCGTTGCGAAGGTATGAGACCAGCACATTGCACCCATTGACTAGTCTTCTGTAGTAAGCATTAATAACAGTCTCATATTAACAGAGCACCAACTCCTTGAGAGTGTGCATTTTGCATGACTTCCTTGATGTTCTGTATTGGTTCTTTTCATTTTTTGTGCAGTAAAATAGATGATTGGTTGATTGATTGATTGATTGATTTAATGTCAGACATATTTTGTTTCGGTTGTTGTCATTAATGCTCTTGAGCTTGCAATCTGCATTCTTATATGTGTTTTTACTGCATGAGAGACAATGCCTATTGCAGTGTATGTCAGTCGTGTCTGACTTGATACTTGTTCCTTTCCTTCACTGCTGTGTATGTGACAACCCCGCTCAGCTTCTTGTTTACAGTAGCTCTTGATCTGTTGAACCCCGGTCACCCTCGTTCAACCACTAGTATTTTACTGTTTGCCAGTAGAGTTCTGCATTGCGATGGGATAACAGCATCCCGCGGAGTGTGCAGGAACCCCGCACTATGGAAGATAATGTTGTGGGATTCCTCTGGGGATGGAAACAAATGTCGCAGAACTCACACGGATGAGAAAAAGTCTTGGAGTATTACTGCACGAATGTAGCTCTATTTGACTTTTATGATGCACCAAAAGCAACCAGAAGTGTATCCACTGGAAAGTTCTTCCTAATACAAAAACTTGGGTGAATTTTACTGGTATGGACTACATTTTATTAGCAGTTAAATGATATGCTGCTAAGTTTACACTACTTGTCATTACATCTGAGTTGAGTCCGTGTTCTGTAAATTTACTGTTGTATAAAAACACTCTTGGTTGTACATGAAGAACGCTCCTAATATAGATGGAGCCTCATTAACCAACTAGACCCTGATTGACAGCTATTATGTGCACAGGCCAACTCAGCCTTCTACCCTTTTCAAGCTTACTAGATTGTAACAAGAGCTCAGAGATGGGCAACTGTTTGGCCACAATACATGTGGTCTGAAAATTGGGGCTGCTGTGCCTCTTTCCGTGGAGGGGGGAACTGTGTTCCCATCTAACACAATACAATATGTCCTGGGTCAAGGCCTACCGCCATACCAAGTGGCATCTTGATTCATCCAGCCATTTGGTCACATCAGACATGGGCCAAAAATTGGGGGCTGTGCCCCTTTTGGGGGAGCTGGGTCCCCATCTAACACAATGTGCCATCCTAATCTATGCAACCGTTTGGCCACAATACACAAACGTTACGGACAGGACAGGACAGACAATGGTCTGATAGCATAGGGCTAACTGTTTTACAAACGGTCACCCAAAAATGCTGCCAGAGGACACGTTAGACTTTTTGTACATGTACAATGTTGGTGTTTGTTGATGTTGTCAATGTTGCGCAATCTAGCGATGTTGACGTAGATGAGAAAGCGTGAGTATATGCCGCGTCTGAATGTATGCATTCCGCTGATCGTTTCACGTGTACATGAAAACATGTCTGTTGTCGTTCATAGTTATGTTAGCGTAGCTGCTGGTCGGTACCGGTTTGGCATGCATAGCTGCAGTCTTTCGGGAGTTCAGTAGAAATATTAGTCAAATGTGATTAGTGCATGCATACACTGCACTTGGACATATTTGAAGTGTCTCACGCAATCTGGATTTATGTTCTTTTCCTAGTGAAAAACACTCTAGAGATTTCGGCGTTTTGTTGGATCAAATGATCTTGAGTTGCAGTGTCATGTAAACACAAAAATAAATGGCAGCACAGTCCTGGCTAACTGAAAACCATGCAGGCCATTGGCTACAGTATATATGGCACATGACCTGACCCAGATTAGATTCCACAGTATGTGTGGAATGTGATCTGACCGAAGTAACATGGCCCGTGAAGTGCATTGGCATGTGGCCTGACCCATATTGTTTTGATCCAAAAACGACTTGACAGAGCTGTTTGCAGCAGCCTAGACAGAGAACACAGTAGATCGTTGCATCTGCTGCAATCACACTTCAGGATGTTTAACTTTCTTTGTCATAAGTTTACATGCATCTGCAGTCATTGCAGTAGATTGATCTGTCATTCCAGATCAAGTAGTGCTCGGCACCAACGGCATCCTCGTTACGTATAACTGATAATTTCTTTCGATATGCCTCACCTTGTCTCTGGAATCAACTCCCTAGTTCTCTCTGTCAACCTCATCCCAGTTCCTCTGTCTCTGACTTGCCTGTTCCTGCTCCTGTGTAGTATTGTAACATGGTGAGGTGGACCTGGTGGGATTGAAGCTTGATCCTTAGGATCATTACTTCCTTCAGTGCTTTGACACTGTTGTTTGGGTCATTTGACCCGTAAAACCAGTCCCCGATGTGACCTATAATGTGTTTAGTGGGATGTTTTTTAAACCCTACTCAATCAATCAATCCTGCTCCTACCACTTCTTCTTATTCTGTGAGCTCACCACTCTCACCATCCATAACTACCTGTACCTCACTCTTTCACTCCCAGCTCAAAACCTACCTCTTCCACAAATCTTTCCCATCATAGTCTTTGTACTGGCCTAATGACTGACTGCACAGACTTTATGACTGGACCATTTCTTCTAAGCATCTTGTTTTTTGTTTTTTAGTTTTCTTCGTTACTCTGTTTGTTTGTTGGTTCTTCTGTGCGGCAGACTAAGGTGGCTATTTGTCAGCTTTTGGGTGCACATAAATATAGTGTATCGTATCGTATCGTATTGCTCTACTTAGGCCTGTTACCAGCTCAACGTAGTGTGTATTGTACACTGTTGCAGTGTATAGTTGTGTAGGGTGGTGCAAAAAAATCCTGGGCCCATTGTTCACTGTTGAGTCAAAAGGGTGCTGTAACTTCACTAACTTCGTACTTATTTCACTGTCAGAGTCACTGTAAATTTGTGATAAAAATCATCGTTCAAGATCTCTTCATACTTTGGACGTATCATTAATATTTGACACCTTGATTCAGCGGCCTCTGGCCCAATCATACTGTAATTGATTTTATCAAGTAAACCCATTTTTACCACCAACTGTAATCTTTGTTAGTTTAATTTTATATTAGCTCTGTAGCCTTGATTTTACACTCTATTTTTGTCATTTGTTAGTGATTATCTGATTTTATTCTTACCTACTTACTCTCTAGCTATCCACCATTTATGGCACTGAATGGCCTATAATGTGCTGATGTACCGTTAAGAAACTACTCACTCACTTACTCTGGCCCAGTTTTTGCACACCCTGTAAATGTAGTAACGTTCGATTAATTTTCTTGATGCTGATTCAGTTTCTGAGCGTGCAGTGTGTGGTGCATGTCTAGTGTAGTCTGCGTATTGCATGATCATCTCGCTTGCCTGCTCGTCATTGTGGATGTCGGACGGTGGCTCGATGTTGAATTCCATTTCCTGTTTCCGTTGTTGTCATACGCATAAGCCTTGTCTGTCGTCACAGTAGATGATCAAGTAGTGTAGAAGGATAGCATTGCAGTACTGCTGTAATGTGTATTGTGCACTGTTGCAATGTCAGGCTGGTGCAGTGGATTGATGCTATTTGTCCTATCATGTTGATCCAGTCCACCTAGCCAAGAGTAATGCCCGAAGGGCCAGTTGAGTAAGAGGAAAAGTAACAGCAGATTTTTACCCAATCTCAGTCTGTGATTAGTAGTGTTGTTATCAATCATTAATACGCTTAAAATGCACTACATTCAGCTGTGGCTGTGCTCCCTAACTGACTTTAGTGAATGAATTCTGCAGATTTAGTAATTTCTTCCATTCACTTTTAAATGTAAAGTCAAACCTAAAACAAGTTCCTGTTATTTTGTATGAAAATAATCAAGCATAATTGCCTTCGTAACTGTTATCAGCAGTATTTATCCTGTACCACCACCACCACCACACCACAACCGTTTTACGGCCCTTTTTCTGGGACTACCCGGGTGAGCCAGTGACAGAAGAGAACTTCTGGACTTTATGGTGCAAGGGAAGTTTAACTGAGGCAGACACACTGACCATCCGGTTGGGTGCCACTCGATCCGGACTAACCAGTGCCCACCTCCACCAACCCCCCTTATTTTTTACAGGCCACATGCCGTTCCTGCCGCCCAACCTACGGTGTCAAAGCACTGAAGGCAGGCACTTAATGCACTCGGATTAGGGAGAAGACGCTAGAGTTCTCTTCAGCGGTGTTACCTGCACCGTCTCCGTACCGTTGCACCGTCTCCTGTACATCGATCACAATTGGCTGTTTGAGTGGAGGCAATACTACAAGCAAACTTACATGTCTAATTACATGTTGCCTATAAAAACACGCTGCTTCTGAATCAGTTGCCAGTGCTAATTGTTACTTTCACGATAGAAGAACTTTATGAGATCGGTCAGTTTGTCATTCTGTCTCTGTCTGCAGGATTTCTAAAAAAAATGTGGCGAATTTTCTTGAATTGTGTGGAAGAAGTTCACACTGGTACAGGATACTGTAACAAGCCAGTTCTTGGGCTGTGCTGTGCACCCGTTGGCGTTCTTACTTCTGTGAGCAGAGCCACTGCGGAGATACCTAAGCAATCTTGGTGTATTTTGTAGAAATCATATTGAGTTGTGCCATAATGTGAACATTTAAAATGACCTTGGAGGCCAGGGAATGGCTGAAACTTTTGAATATTAACTGACTCGTGATGGATGGAAGACTGCTTTTTGTACTTGTGCAACACAAGTACCCAAAATTAGTATGATAAGTGATAACACAACACAACTTAAATGTTAACTTCATTAACGTAACTTTGTGATATTAATGATGCCAGGAAAATGAATCGTCCCGTTCGGCAGACGCACTTCGCTGCTGCGGATGACGAACCTGTGTTGACGACGGCAACAACTTCGTCTATTGCTGCCGTACCGGACCAGATTGTTGCCGAAACATTTCACAAAGAGCTGCTGGAGACGTGCATTGACATGCTTCTGCGTTATACCTACTTCAACAGCTCAAGTCTTCCCAAACGGTTTGCCAGTTCGATCTTGGTACTGGAGTCTGATGGCTTGTCTGCCATTTTGTGAATGACTCTACTTCATTGTGACACATTCCTTGTTAACAAAACCAGTGACATACTAGAAATGACAGTAGCTGTTCCTTGCTATCCTCTTTCAAGCTATATGGCCCTATTTAGAAAAAAGTACGTTTATTAGCTGTCTGTCATAGAGCTCAGATGTCATAGTCGTTGTAGATGACCATACTACCAACTGTACTTACAGGTCTACTACATGTGACACAACATTTTGATTACCTTTGACTTTCTTGAATCTCCTAGTGTGGTATGTATCTTGTTGGGTAGCTAACTTTGTGTGTTGGGTTCTGGCATTGCGGAGCCTATGTAAAGTGAGCAATGCTCCTGCCCTCAGTAGTCCTTGAGAAAAGATGAGGCAGAGGGTTATTTTCTCTAGCTGGGGTCAGTGCTTGGAGTTTCCTTTAGTGTTTTAATACTGTTGGCTGCGTGAGAGGAAGGGCATTTAGCATGTAAATGCCTGTACCACTGATCTGGATCTGGAGGGGGACTGGCTAAGCCAGGTTCACCTGAAATACAGCCGTCAAGATGGAGCTGGCGGTGGTGACTAACTATGTAGCAGTCTCATTTAACGATTGCTTTTTGGGGTTCTCAAATTAACATGTTGACGAACATGTTAAGGAATTAATCGTGATTTTAAATATGAATGCTGTTAAAAATTTTAACGCAGGTGCAGTCATCGCGACCCCGAAAAGGCAACTCCTGTCGTGAAAAGCACGTCATACGACGTATATATTGTTAAGATCGGTCCAACCATTTTTTACACAGCGCACCTTTTACCCACCCCAAAAATCCTATGCTTTACAATGCTTTTCAATCAGCCAGACACCCCAAAAAGTGCTTTTCCCCATGAGGGCATCTTCACCTCATGTAATACAAGTTCCCTGGACGCACCCGATTCAGAATCCCAAATTGCATCTCGATCGATTCAGCTGTTTTTTCATAGCTGACTGCAGAGACTTTGTATACTGTACAATGTGCATTCAAACGCGATTGACGTGTGGTTAAAAAAATATTCGTTGTGATTACTGATGAGTAAAATTAAGAAACTAATAATTTGATAGCCGTATTGGTTTCGTCATCATTTGTTCCAGCCTGTTAACTGCATCCTCGTTGTGCCTTCAGTACTTTGACGCTGTTGATTGGGCGGCAGGAAGGGCATCCGGCCTGTAAGAACTGAGTGGTGAGGTACTGGCATGGGTCTGTCTGGAGTGAGGTGCAAATGATTTGCATATTGTCCAGCTGATGCCACTGCCACCCCATCATCTCTTGCTCCAGTAAAATACAGAATGGTTTACCTTTCTGGTGCCCTCTTGCCCAGGTTGTTTTCGAAAAAAAGCAGTTAAATAGATGTAGTAGTAGTAGTAGTAGTAGTAGTAGTAGTAGGAGCAGCAGCAGCAGCAGCAGCAGCAAGTAGTTAACTGCATCGTCGTCAATAGAGTGAAGTCTCTGAAGACACCGTCAGGAAGCACAGTGTTAGGACGGTTGTGCAGTATATGCAACATTTTTCTGTAATGGCTATAACTTCTTGTATGTACACTTGTCACTCAGGGACTCCAAGCTTCACTTATGTAGATCTGCAGCACAGAGACCTTGCCGATTGCAGAAATGAATCGTTGGCTAGCAGTGACCATGAATAGTGAGATGTGATGAAACTGGGCTTGTTGGATAGTAGAGTTGTGCTGTGCCCAGAGTTAGCACCAATGATGTTTGTTTGCAGGTCGCCTGTTGCCAAGTTTCTGCTCGAGGGCGGACAGACACAGAGCTGGTTGCTAGGTAACAGCATCATCTCCGTGACGACGAGCAGCGGGGCGCGTGTGGGCCAGTCGGGGCTGTGTGAGAAGTGTCTGAGTGTAGCTCGCACTGTGACTGGCCAGCAGCCTCCATCTTCATCCGCGCACGATGCAGCGGCGGCGCTACGGCGACGACACAAGTCGGAGGCGGTGCGGACTTGTCGCGGCGAGGACGGATCTGTGTCAGTGTTGAAGCCTCTGCCGACACTGTCTCAGGATGACATTGGTCTTCATCGACGTCCAGCGTGTATTGCTTCACCAGCAGATGACGTCGAACTGATGCACCTCGATGCCAAGAAGAAGGCGATGGATGACGTCCTTATTAGTATGCCATTTTGTCACTGCTTCTACTGTGACTACAGTGTTCGTTCAGTGCTTTGACGCTGTTGGTTGGGTGGCAGGAAGGGCATCCAGCCTGTAAAAACTGAGTGGTGAGGTACTGGCATGGATCTGTCTGGAGCGAGGTGCAAATGATTTGCATATTGTCCAGCTGTTGCCATTGCCATTGCCATCCCATCATCTCTTGCTCGAGTACAGTCCGCATGCAGTGAACTGCAGAAGGTTCTGTTTTTGGCGTCGTCAGTCTGTGTTTGTTTGTGTATGAAATATCTCCAGAACCAGTAACGGATTTTCACCAAATTCACACGGAAGATGTATTTGGTCGCTCGCTCGGACGAGTTTGAAGGTCAAAGGTCAAGGTCACCAGGGACAAAACTCAGCATTTTTCGTCCCTTTCGGCGGCCTGCATGCGGTTTATGTTTGGTAAAACATCTTTAGCCTCTAGATATTGTTTTGTTTTGCAATAAGATTGGTGGTTGCTCTATAGTGAATGTACTTGTTATCTGTCAGGCTTGAAGGCGAACCCAGCCGATCGCTCTGTGTTCAGTCCACATATCTGCAACTGCTGGTGTACTCAGTGGGCGGAGTTTCACATCCGACGGCCCACCGGCAACTTCTCGTGGATAATGCGGCTGCAGAATGAACAGGACTTGATGGCAATGTTTCCCGACTTTGCACTGAGTGACATTTCCAATTTGTTTATGCCATTCCCTGTTGATGACGTGGATCCTGAAGCTTCGCAGTCCATGGACACTGGTAAGCTGATCATTCTATTCGTTATTAAGCCCCGCTTACATGATACTACCTGTTGTCAAACCGGTTTCACAACCGGGTAAATGTTTGTATACATGATACAACCGGTTGTCAAACCCGTTGTCAATTTGACAGCCGGTTTGACAAACGGCTGTATCGTGTATACAGCCGGTTGTCAAACTGGTTGTACAACCCGGTTTGACAACTGGTTGAACGAACAGTGCTGTTCGTTTAACACGGTTGTCAACCGGTTGTATCGTGTAAACGTGGTTTTAGGAGTACTCATCCAGTGGTAGCATGGGATATTCTCCCACACTGGAACAGTTTTAAGCTGAATGTTCTTCTTGATGTAGCAATAACTATGGCAGCCCTGGGCTGACCAGGTGAAAGGGCCACAGAACCACAGTTATGCCCATGTTAATCTTTTGGCCATTGTTTGTATACAGATTTCAGTATAACAGCAATCATAATCTTGAGATGCTGTTTAATCTTGTGGCAGTGTCAATTTACTTAGTAGTAAAATGAAGTCATTTGAGTTAATAAGTGACATTTTGAATGAAATGGTAACTACAAGTACTTGTGTTGTTTGTTGTCAGAGGAAGTGAAGGAGAGCTACACTGGTGACCATCAATCAGTGGTAAGTCATCGTAGGCTGGCAGGTGGAGGTGCAAGGTGGTGTGATGGCCTCCCAGAGTGGGTGTGGCACTTTGACCCATCCAGTTTTTTTCAGTGCTTGAGTTCTTGTGCACTTTTGCTATAATGTCAGCACCACAAGTAATTTACCTGTGCTTCTATTATATGCATCTCAGACTCGGCTTCTGCTGACCATTGTGTGCTTTTTTAAATTGTGTATTTGCTTGCTTACTTACTATATTCAGATAACTCGATTGTATATTTGTGCTGTTTTCTGTCGTAAACAAGAGCTCAGTAGTAGCTGAGATGGGCAACTGTGGCCACAGTAGACATGGGCCGAAAAGAGAGTGGCTGCTATGCCCCTTTCGCGGAGAGCTGGGACCCCGTCTAATACAAAGTGGCCTGGGCCGAGGTCTACTTCTGTATCAAGTGGCATACAATAGACATGGGCCAGAAATTGGGTGAGGGTGGGTGTGCCCTTTTTCTGGGGTAGCTGGGTCCTCATCGAACACAAAGTCGCTTGGACCGAGGCCTACCTCCATACCAAGTGGGATCTTAGTCTATCCAGCCGTTTGGCCACAAAGGACATTGGCCAAAAATTGGGGGATGTGCCCCTTTAGGGGAGGGGAGCTGGTTCCCCATCTAACACAAAGTCGCCTGGGCTGAGGCCTACCTCCATACCTAGTGGCATCTTGATGCATCCAGCCATTTGGTCACAATA
>Ga0056133_10000356_pt1 | contig 10852 bp, 7 predicted proteins | sample WorMetGr2BELIZE1_FD_67351 | JGI IMG/M metagenome (GOLD analysis project Ga0056133, IMG submission 67351) | Marine gutless worms symbiont microbial communities from Max Planck institute for Marine Microbiology, Germany - Inanidrilus... ... | reverse complement strand
AAAAAAACTTGTTAAGCAGCAATATCTCCTCCACATGTCCCCACAATATGGTGAACTTCGGCCCACTAGCGGCTGAGATCGTTTCGGGAGTTTGGGGCACCCCAGCTACTTTCAATGGCTTCCGCGTCTTGGCAGCGTTACTGCATGGCACTCCAGTAGTGGGCGTGAGCCAAACTTTGCGGCGTTGAACGGAGGGCGCCACCTATATTCGACAGGGCGGCCATAACGTTGGGCATCGGCCCACATTCTAGTTTTGTTGATTTTTATCGCACGCAGTAAACTGCGTGAGGTTCTGTTTTACCGTTGTCTGTGACTTTTTTGTGAATCAAATATCTCGGGAACCACTGAACGGATTTGCGCCAAATTCACACGGAAGACGTGTCCCTTGCCCGGGCAGTGCATGCTTCAAGTTCCCTTCAGTCTCTGACAGTGTTATATAGTCCATACAGAATGTGCATCTGGCCTGTAAATACATGTATACCTGCACCAGAACTTGCGAACGAAAATCACGGGAGAGACTGCATGGCTAATCCACGTTTAGAAGCAAAATTGGCCATTAAACCGGTGTATTTATGTGACTGTTTCAGCTGTTAATAATGACATATACTCACCTTGTGCGGCCTCGCTAGCAGGGAATTCCAACAGGAGGCCTAGGGCTCGGCGGACTGGTCCATGAAGAAGCCCATCATAGTAGGCCTAAGTCTATAATTTACTTCTAAATGCGTTGATGCTGGTCGCATCGACTGACCCCTGGTCCAACTGGTTCCACCTTTTTATAACTTGTACCTTTACCTCTACTATCAAAATGAAATAGTTCTTCAGGCCTTATCCTACTTAATCCTTTACAAATCTTAAACACTTCTGTCAAATCCTGCCTGTTTCTTCTTTCTTCCAATGACCATAAATTCAGCTTCTGTAATCTCTCTTCATATGATTTACCTTTCAAGTCTTTCATACCCTTTAACATTTCGTAAATCTTCGTTGAACCTTTTCTAACAACTCTTTATCCTCCTTATAGTGAGGGCTCCACAAACTAACACAATACTCTACACCGTGAGCCATACAAAACGGAGCCAACTTATTTTTGTCTGTAACTTCGTGAAAAATCAAGGGATTTTAATGCAGTTTTCACTGTTAGAATTAACGATGAACGATACATGTGATGGTATGAACTTCACCCATCTCACCTAATTAATGTTGCTACACTACCCTGTGAAAGTCCAAACAGTAAAAATGTACTATTACAGTGGGATATTACCAAAGAAAATTGCATCAAACGTATCGTATATGCTCATCGAAATGGACCTGTAGATTATAAAATTTGGGGTGTTATGCAACAATGCGTGTACGGAACAAAGATTTGTGACATCTATGGCCTGCAAAAATGCTTGATGCAAACTTGGGTTGACTTAGAACAGAACATTATCGAGGCTGCGATTGACCAATGGCGTGACAGTCTGAGATCATATATATGTGTGCTGGTGGCGGACACTTTGAACACATTCTGCGAAATTATTGTTTATTTGTATTATGCGGTTTATCAGAACATTTTTACGAAACTGTCAATGTAGTTTGGTGCATTTGACGGCTATTTTGTAGTTATCATTAAAAGATGAATTTGTGTTCACATGGATTTTCGGTGTTTCAAATTTAAGAAGGTAGTGTAGCAACACTAATCAGGTGAGGTGGATGAAATTCATATCATCACATGTGCTGTTCTTTTCTAAATCTAACAGTGGAAGTGGCATTAAAATTTGTTAATATTTGACGAAGTTACAGACAAAACTAAGTTGGCTCCGTTTTTTATGGCTCACGGTGTACATGAGGCCTTACCAATGTCTTATAAAGATTTAACATTATCTTCAGATCCCTTAAGTAATCGTCCTTTTAATCATACCTAGTACCTTTATTAACTGCATACCTACATTGTTGAGAGCATTTCATGTCAGCCAATATCCAAACTCCTAAGTCTTTCTCTAATGTTTTCTTCCACTACAGTAACTTGCTTCCTTCCATGTAGTACTCGCAACAATCAGTCTGTCTCCCAACATGCATAACTTTACACTTTTTAACGTTCAAATTATCTTATACAAAAGGATAAATGTACAAAACATACAAACCATAAGTAATTTGTTTCATCCATTGCATATAATAGATTCAGTATCAATCACACCAGACACAGACATCTGACAGAGTCTTTAATGAAAGCACATTATAAAATACCTGCACAGTGTGTATAATGTACAAAGCATGCATCAATTAGTTGAACAGAAAAGGTCATAACGCATCAACAGGCACACTCAGTAAGTATTAAACATGTTAAGATGACATGCCAGTAACAGCATTAAAAAGTACGCAAAATCAAGGGTAAACTGGTCTAAGCATCTATATCAGTAAACATAATTTTAATATATACGGTGAAGTGACGTCACATATCTGTGGTCGCAATGCGATCGCCATTTTGTAGGTCAACACGTCATAATGTGTGTAGTTAAATGGTGAAGATTTGTCGCGTTATTCGAATAAAATGAAATGAGTTGGTTTAAGAAAATATCCGTACTATCGCTATCTTATTGAGAAAGTGACGTCTACTGACGTCCAGAATAACAAACATTTCGCAGAGCTTGCCCCACAAAATGGCAGAAAACAGCTGATATGAAGAAATTACGTCACCGTTGACCTATGTATAATAGTACATCTACAATACAGTACACCTACAAACTTCTGTAACCAAATAAAGGACTGTATGTAATCCAGTACACAACATTAACTCTACAAATTAAATCTAAGTCTGACAAATAACTTTCACTGTGTTTATGACTGTAATAAGCAATGTAATGTAACAAAGAAAGTTAGTGCCACGCTTTTCTATTCACAAGACAATTTGATCAAACGTACATTTTACCAACTAACATAACGAGCCACACAGGCACACAGGCGGCGCTGATCTCCAGATTTCATAAAATCTATGGATTACTCTAACGAAATCCTATTTAAGTTTTTATTGAAGAAAATCTTGACTAAATGTTCAAATATTAAAAAGTGGTTATTAGCTAATTATTCCAGAATTGTTGTTTATATATCCTCTGAAAAATTTACTTCGTCCATACGAATTACTAAATCATGATCACACTACAAAATTTGGTTTAAAACTGTACCTTGTGGTAGTTTATTTCAGTGCTTTTTGGAAACAAAAACGTGCCAGAACGCATGTCTAATACCAGCACTGAGGCCACATGCCAGCAGCATGAAAAAAGGTGTCCAGTATACTGTAGTAAAACTGTACCAGTACGTATTGTCAAAAAAGCAATGGTTTATTTCATCCAAATTCTGTCAGCATGTCATTCTCACAGATACTCACTAAAAGTGAAAGGCAACATACATCTTGAAAGGGGCAATGAAAGTGGATAAAACTGAAATGGACATCAGAGACATTTCTAAAAAAAGTAAACTGCAGAGCTCAGACAACTGACAGGAATGGAACCAATAAGCCTGGTGATAAGAACTCAGATCATGGTTTGGACATGCTGAATGCAAAGATACTACCGACTGGGTCAAACATACAACAAGTGGTCAAAGTAATTCGACACAAGGCCACATCGCAGCCGCCCACGGATGGTTCAATCGTATTTGCTAAGAGGCGCCAATGTGCACCCCATGCTTTCTTCGGCCAACCATGTCCACAACCCAAACGGCATCTAAATCAGGTCAGCCATTTTTGCACAGCCCACGTCAGAGTGTCGTTGGGGCATGCGCTTCCCCTCAAAATTGCCCCTTCCCATGGGGAGACCTGGACCCCATCTAACACAATTCCTTGGGCCCATCGAAGCGCAAAACCCAAACGGCATCTCAATCGGTTCAGCCGTTTTTGCACAGCTGACCGCAGAGTGTCCCTATACTTTACAAAGGGCCACCCTTCCCCCTTCAAAATTGCCCCTTCCCATGGTTCCTTGGTTGAGTCCTCAACTGAAACAGCATCTGAATCGGTTCAGCCGTTTTTGCAGGGCTCACTACTGTGACAGACAGAGCGACAGATCACGCTACTCGGTCGGAAACAATAGACTGCATCTACCAGTACGTATGTAGTACTGCAATGCGGCCTAATAATGGAGGAAGATGGGTGTGGCACCCAGGGAAAACATGGTGGGATAAGGTTATATAGAAAAAAAAAGTTTTGATTAGTCTCAATAGAATGCACAGATGGAGGAAACATTTTAACATTTGTTAATTATTTGTCAGATAGTAACCACTTCAGCAACAATAACAGATAAGATGAAAAACTATACATAATATAGTGGCACTATGCCAGTAATGCATACAACAATGAACCATTATGACAACTGAAATAATTCAGAAACATGCTGAAAATTCTGCAGGAGATTGTCTAAACAGCAACCACTTGGTGAACTCATTCACTGAACAATACATGTAATGCCATTAACATCAGACAAGTGACTAAAACAATATTCAATGACTTGTGAACAGGCAATTATTATTAATGTTCAAATATTTCACTTATGTCATTTCTCTTGTTTATCACCACTGAAATAAAAACAAGTGGTCCAAGTAATTTAAGGTAAGGTGGCGATGCGGCTGAGCATTGACGGTTCAATCATATTCGCCAGGTGACACCAACGTGCAACCCCATCTAGTGCGTGGTTCGTCGGGCACACAGAAGTGTGCCTCCCAAATGGCATCTCAAATGGTTCAGCTATTTTTGCACAGTTCACGGCAGAGAGTCCTTATACTTTCCTCCCTCGAAATTGCTGCTTTGCATGGGGGATCTGGATTCTGGACCCCTCATTCCTCAATCGGTTCAGCTGTTTTTGCAGCATTCACGACTGTGACAGACCAACACACAGACCACACTACTCCGCCTGTAACAATAGGCTGCATCTATGCATATTGTACTGTGATGTGACCTAATAATGTTTTCTGAAATATTTTACAAACTGTGCTACTTGCCCTGATATTCTGAACAAAGGTTGGAACATCTAACCTGATGCTAAAAATACCACCACCACTGCCACAACCATTTTACGGCCCTTTTTCCGGGACCACCCGGGTGACCGGTGCCAGAAGAGAACTTTTGGACTTTATGGTGCAAGGGAAGATTAACAGAGGCAGACACACAGACCATCCGACTGGGCGCCACTCCATCCAGACTGACCAGTGCCCACCTCCACCGTCCCCCATTTTTTACAGGCCGGATGCCATTCCTGCCACCCAACCAACAGTGCCAAAGCACTGAAGGCAACTAGCGCATTCGGATTAGGGAGAAGACGCTACAGTTCTCCTCAACAGTGTTACCTGCACCGTCTCTGTACTGTACCTGATTCTAAAAATACACGTTGCATTTACTAACTATTACAGATTATGAAACATGATTAATTATATCTAAAATATTTGCAAAGATGAAATCATAAGACAATTCTTCTACATTGATATTTGACACTACTATGTACTCTTTAGCAGCATGTTACAAACAGTACTCAAATTACAGTATTCAAATTATCTCACATCAAAGATAAAAACCCAATGCTTTTGGCACATTAGAAATATTCACACACTACAAAAATATTGCACAGTACTGCAATTTAGAAGTCCACAGAGGCATTATGTAAACAGCAGCACAATTACTGGTAGTAAAAAAAATTTGACATAAGACCCCATCGCCACCACACACGGATAGTTCAGTCGCATTCGCCAGGTGGCGCCGATGTGCACCCCATACATAGACAGCCAAAAAATGATTGCCATGGCAACGTCCCTTAGGTGCAAGGTACTGGCAATATCTGCATTCTGTCGGACGACCACATAAACCTCCTTCATAACCAAATGCCTAGTAGCAATCGTTCTCACAAAGCCAGTTATAGCAATTTTAGTCCCAAAATTGGTTGCCATGGCAACGACCCTTACACACTCGATCTCGGCTAGGTTTTCTTCGAATAGCTTGAATCCAGAAAGCACCCCTAGAATCAAACAGCATGTCGCTAGCAATCATAGAACCAAAGTTATAGCCCATCAAAGGCCAAAGCCAGTTATAGCCAATTGCATCCCAAAATTGGTTGCCATGGCAACCTCCCTCAGCGCCTCTAGACCCCCATCTAACACATGGTTCCTACGACCCATCTGAACCCATAACCCAAACGGCATCTCGATAGGTATAGCTGTTTTTGCACAGATGACCACAGAGTGTCCCTATACTTCACTAATCATAATGGGATGCCCCTTTTCCTCCTAAAACTTACCCCTTCACATGGGGCGATATGGACGCCCGTCTAATACATGGTTCCCTGGGCCCACCCAAGTCCTCAACACATTGCCAATTTTTTGCATTTTTTAAAATGATCCCTTACGGGGAAATTTTCAAAATTCTCTTCCGAAAGTTTTCATCGTGACACTGATCGATGTGTTGTGTTCAAATTCGTGAAATTTGGCCAACGGAAAATCAGTGAAATCGTGCATTTTTTATTTACCTGACAAAAAATGAAAAAAAAATTTCGCCTGGCTCTCCTGCTGCACGGACTGCACTCAAAATCTGCCACGGCCAGCCCCAGACAATGTACTCAGAGTGCTCCTGATTTCATCGAAATTGGTTCACTTTCGGTGGAGTTATATACGAATGTGTGAACACTGTCACAGCGTGTTCCAAAGTGAGTCCAGTATTCGGCTGAAGGCTAGGTTCGAGCCGAATAAAAAACTGAACCACTGTTGGTACACCAACATATCCTGAAACTCCCCTGCAGGGTATTTATTTTCCCAAATTTTGTAAAATTTATAGTTTTTGGAGTCCACGCCCCCACCCCAGCACTGAAGCAGGTGAAATTTAGTGTGGAGTCAACCTTCAGTAGACTCCTCCAGGCGAAATTTCATCCTCGTCTCAATGCAATGTGTCACCCTGCAGGACAAAAACCTCAAAATCGACCCCCAATTAATCTAAATACCTCTGGTACTTGCATATTCCCTGTGGTCATCCTGCCAGTAAACATATATGCATTTACAAACAAAACATACTTACAGTGTAAGTAACTTCTGCTTTATATATACAGTCAACAGGAACATTATTGAAACACCAGCGTATGTAATATCTCAAGGCATCATCAGCATAATTCAAGCCCATTACGTACTAATCATGTCCTTTGTCAATGAAATCCAAGAAATGTTTCATTTGCTTTGATATCGTTGGTTGGATGACGGGAAAGGCAATCCTTTCAACCCATAAAACCTGTGCCTCTTATCCCATTCCCAACGGTTCTCTTATGGAACAAGTGCAGGAAGGAAATCCAGAGGGAACTGGATATTCACGTATACATATTAAAATATAGGTGGTGATGGTGAGGGAATTCGAGGACAGTACTAAGTTATATCAAACAGTACTTAAATGGTTTATGTCAATTTAGCAGTTTGCTGTCCAGACTAATCTCACAGATGGAAGCAGCAATAACGAGAATAACTCCTGCCACTTTAATTAATCAACATAGAAAGCTTACCATCTGGTTAGAAGACCAGCAACCATTAATAGTACCTCCCATGCTGATGAAATCTCTAATGGTATCTCTTGCAGAAGCAATGACTGAATTTGCTACGAGAATCTGACATAACATGACTCAATGATGTAATGGCTATATCAATGCCTCTCTGAGATGTGGTGTACAGAACCGTGGTGCTGTACACCACATCTATACAGATGTGGTGTACAATTACATAGGTCTGTTTAACATCACTTGAATGAAGACAGTGGTGGAAACTAGCTGCAGCATCAACAGGTGCTTACGGCAACTTTTACACTATAATCTCGTCTGCATCATAAGCATAACAACATTTCAGTAAATATTTACACAGTGCAGCCATTAAATCTAAAAACATTCTGCTTTGGCTGTTTGGCAACAAGAATAAAATTTATTAACAATCATAACTAACAATCATAATATGCCAGTCAACGACTGAATATTGAGCTTAACATCTATAATACTCTTATAAATTGAACCATACTGCACTTACAAAGTTATGACAAATTTTCATACAATTACTAATTAATCTAACTTTATGCCACTCATGGCCGCCCTGCATAGCAGATGCGAACATTGTATTTTTGCCCTGTGGTTTCTTCTATCTTCTTTTTTCCTTGCCTAATCTCAGCGTCAGTGTCTGCCATACTTCCACACATGGTGTGGCCTCAGTGCAAATTTAGAATGCAGGTCTGAAATGTGCTGCACGACGTGCACGTGGCTAGCTAGAAATACAGGACACAGAAATGATGCAAAAAATCGCCATCTGTGCACCATCGCACAACTTTGTCAGGCTGAATCTTCGCAACTAAGGCATGTATCGACAATCGGAAAAAAAATTGTTAAGCATCAATATCTCCTCCACATGTCCTCACAATATGGTGAACTTTGGCCCACTAAAGGCTGAGATTGGTTCGGTTGTGTGGGGCACCCCAGCACATTTCAACGGCTTTCGCATCTTGGCAGCATTACTGCACGCTACTCTGGTAGTGGCCTTCAGCCAAACTTGGCGGAGTTGACCAGAGGGCACCACCTATATTGGGCAGGGCGGCCATCACGTTGGGCACTGGCCCACATTCTAGTTTGTTAAACTGTTCATTTCTGTTAGTGTTTCGATACTTAGTTTGGTGACAGTAAAGGCATGTAACAGATTCTGACCTGTAAGAAACCTGCTCCATTTATCCCCAAATGGTATTTTTTGAGGGACCCACCCAGCCAAACCTGGAATTTCTACAATAGAGGCCAGTTAAACAAAAACTTAAGCTTATGTACTTTAAATATTTATTTCTGTCAGACAACACAATTCAACATCCTAACTTGCCAAATCACAGAAAAACAGAAATCACAGACTGCAGCAATTATATTGTTTCTATTATACAAACACAAACATATGTGGTAACATAATGAAACATTAGGCAGTATGCACACTACTCATGAAACCCAACTGTCAGATCGATGGCAAGAGCAAGAACAGACAGCACCAATAACAAGGTTCAACTCATCATAAAATCCATTGAGATCACACCACTCTGGTCGCAGGATATGCTCATTCACCAGTTGAAGCTGAGGAGCACCACATGCCAGCACTTCCCTGATACATGGCTGACAATGATCTGGCTTTGATGTAGAGCTCCGCAGCATCAGACTTCCATGCCATGGATAGAGACGACTCAGTTTGATGACGGTTAATCGCGGAAGGTTAACTCGCTGAAGATCCAGTCCGCGACACTGCGACAGATCCAGGAATTCCAGCCGTGGTGACGATACAGAGAACGATACAGCACCATTTCCACTTGCAATCCACACCTCAAGGTGAAGTCGACAAAGCAGCGGCAACCCATCTAGAATTTGGTCCAACAAACTCTGGGTAAGGCATTGATACGTAAAATATTTCTTCAAAACGAGGGTGTTTATGTGGGACAAACGAAGCAACATACGTACAGAACGTTCAGACCAATCAAATGGCAGGATGAGTGTGGCCACTTTTGGTGCAACTCGTGTGAACGTGTCAAAAGTCCCAACAAAGAGTCGCTGGGCACGACGTGCCCGTTCGTTTTTCTCTCCCAGATCACCAGCATTATTGGCAGCCCAATCAATATGTGCTGAATTAAGTTCATGAAGCCTAACATTAACGAGAAATGACTGCAGCGTGCCACGCCAGTCTGCATTGCAGATGTCTCCGCTGATGCACAACCGCCGAATGACTGCACGAGCACTGGCTACATGCTGTAAGAACTGGCAGCATCGACGGTTCTGAGAGGAGCGGCATGCATTGGTATGCTGATGGGTGAGTCGACAGACTGAGAGAGTTGAGGTATCAATGTCGGACCACAGCGAAGACACGCGCATCAGTGCACGCCAGTCGCGACATACTTGTGCAGCAACACCCCGCTCCGTTGCTGATAGCAATGCAAACACACATAACTTCACTTCTGGAGGCAACTCACTGAAGCTAACTTTACTGCTGTATGATGCTGAGTCACCAGCTGTGTATCCTGCATTACTGACCACTTCTGCTGGCACAGATACCAGTGTACCTCCTGTGTCATGCTGCATCGGTCTATTTTGCCTTTAGCCAACTGTAACATACAAACAGACAATAAAGTACTACGGCAAACAGCTGCTACCAACATACCACATTATGCACTCTTTAAAGCAGCTGAAACATTAAAGGACGATGTCTAAATGGAAAAGACTGACTGTTTTGCATTTGTAGGCCACATCACACGTACTACATACGTAGATGTGGTCTACTGTTACTGACCGAGTAGCGTGGTCTGTTGGTCAGTCAGTCACACTGTCTGTCACACTAGAGAGCCCTGCAAAAATGGCAGATCCGATCAAGATTCTGTTTGGGTTGAGGACTCAGGTGGGCCCAGGGAACCATGTGTTACATGGGGGGTCCAGATCCCCCATGGGAAGGGACAATTTTTAGGGGGAGTGGCATCTCATTGTGAAATATAGGGACACTCTGTGATCATCCGTGCAAAAACGGCTGATCCGATCGAGATGCAGTTTGGGTTGGGGGCTCGAATGCCGATACCCTGCATGTGTTAAATGGGGGTCCAGAGGTGCTGAGGGATGTTTCCATGGAACCAATTTGGGGACGCAATTTGCTATAACTGGCTTTGCGTGAACAACTGTGACTATGCTGTTGGTTATTGAGGGGGTTTGAGTGGACGGCAGACAAAATGCAGATATTGCCGATACCCTGCATCTACGGGACGTTGCCATGGCAACCACTTTTTGGCTTTCGATGGGCTATAATTTCGCTTGTGAGGTAGCTAGTGGCACGATATTTGATTCTAGGGGTGGATTTTTTTGGGTCAAGCTATCCAATG
>Ga0056133_10000355_pt1 | contig 10855 bp, 9 predicted proteins | sample WorMetGr2BELIZE1_FD_67351 | JGI IMG/M metagenome (GOLD analysis project Ga0056133, IMG submission 67351) | Marine gutless worms symbiont microbial communities from Max Planck institute for Marine Microbiology, Germany - Inanidrilus... ... | reverse complement strand
GCGCTGTATATGTGTGCATGTGGCTTATTCATATTATTTGGTTTTGCTTACCTTTCCTATTTGTATTTTTCCTTCTTCCTTTTTTATGTGTCTTACCTTCTCTTGTATCTCTTCTATCTCTTACCTTCCAGAATATGGACCCGCTCTGTTTCCAGGCCGGAGGTCGTAGGAGGCGACCGAACCTGGGTTTAGTTTGTTTTGTGTTGATGTTCGCTGTATTTTTGGTTAAGGATGCATGTTTGTTTAGTTCATGTCAGTTTAGTTTGTCCTGTGATGTGATAGTTGTCTCCCCTGTTGTAGGCGCTAGCATAGTAATTTAAATGAGCCTCTCAATCCCTTTCCCTTTTTTGGGTGGCTGCTGAACAAAAAAGGCAGCCAGGGTTGAGCTTAATATATCGCTAGCCTTCCTTCACTGATAACTTTCCATCCCTGACCTTTCGTCTCTGATATAGCCGTATTTGTGCTGAAAAGGGACGTTAAACTCCAACTAACTAACTAACTAACTGTTAATGAAGCTGGTGATAATGCGGATGATAGTAAAGTGCTTATTTGTAGCGCTTTGTGATAAGCAACTCGCCTCTAAAGCCCCGTTTACACGATACTAACTGAACCGGTTGAATGTTTGACAACCGGCTGTATCATGTATACAGCCGGTAAGGTAAGGTGCTCAGGTATGGCACGTGTTAATGAGGGATCACACAGTTTAACCTGCCACCCACACGTTTATTCATGCACAAGGGGAATGAACTATACCTGCCTTTACTCCCCAGCCACAGAGCATTACCACACTTTGGCTGGTACTCATTTTCTGTCCCACTGGGGGTAGAAGGCTGAATTGACATAAGTGGCTGGTCACAAACTAAGGTGGTTTACCTGCCTGCTGAGTTCTGATGGTCACCATCCCAGTTGTAACCGGGCCAGGTGTAGAGTAACTTCGTTGATCAAGACCAGTGCGCTACTACTAAGCCAAGTCGCCGTACAATATTACTAGGTCAACGGTATTACTAGGTCATGTGGCTGAATGTGAAAGAATGGTAACAGATAGTATTTGTATTGGTAGGATGTATATACATCATTTTCATAGCAGTTGGAAAGGCAGAATTGTGCTAGTCATTGTAGTTGTTAGGTGGATGCTGTTCCCATGTTATTACGACACAGCTATTTTGCACCATTGTATTGATGTGCTGTTGGTGCAGTTGATAGTGGAGACCATGAATGCCTTGGAGAATGTATTCCGAGTACTCTACTGCAAGGGTGATGGCTCTGTTCCTACACACGTTCCAGCGTCCGTTTGCATGCATACCAGTGCCCTGTCAGCTTGGACGTTGCTACTTTCCACACTTTCGACTTCCGTTCTTCGGCAGTTTCTGGACAAGTATGTGTGCACAGCTGCAATATGTTCATGCACACCAGCTCCTAGTGTTCTTACTTTTGGTATCGTATACAGTAACTGTATGATGAGGTCCTGCATTAGTTCACCAGTAGTCTCAAGACCTTTGGAAGGAAGGTGTGCTCCCACTTGTGCACCTAGGATTATGCCACTTTGATTTTTGCCTTTGCTCATCTGCAGTATGTAGTACATACATTGCATGTAGTACATTAGAGATGTTTTGTGTACTGGCACTACGTAACACCAACCTGTTTGCCAGCCTTTTTAAAGACAACCAAGGTAAGCAGGTACCAGAAAAAACATTATCTTACTCACTTTCTGTCTTTGTGGGTATTATTTAATATCTTTGATTAATTTTCTTCATATACTGTAGTCCATCTTAGTGTCCTAGTTTAGACGTCGGGTCTGGCAGTGTTTTTCCACAACCTCTCTCCAAGTTTTCTTTAGTCTGCCCCTATGTCTTACACCCTCCACGTTGTACATTCACAGTTTTTTTTCACCCAGTCATTCTCGTCCTTCTTAGAACATGTTCATACCATCTCGACATATTTCACTGTAGTACTGTAATTATATCATCTCTTCCTAGCCTCTCTGTCAACTCATTACACATCATGAACCTGTCTATTACTTTTACACCACACATCCATCTGATCATTATCTTAGCCTGGTAAATGGCAGAAGCTGAAATGTTCTTACAACAATCGTAAATCGTACACAATGTTCAAGACACTACGTAAGTGTACATTTATTTTGTTTGTATACTTGTGTACATTATAACGACTAAGAAACACTTCTGATTCGTTGTGCAGACAGCTGAACAAGCTGACTGATCTGCTGCGGAATTCCGATGTCGATGTACGCATCAGTGCTGGTGAAGCCATTGCTCTTCTCTATGAGTTGGCAAGGGCAGATGATGAGGTTAATACAGCAGTTACTTTTCTGTTGCTCTGTACTATTGCTTATTAGGTCGACTCCTCCGAGTCAACCTAATAACATTAGAGGGGAAATGTCCGTCCATCCGTAGGTCCGTCCACACAAAGTCCAATTTCAATGAATTTTGGTATGTACATGGAGGTGGATGAGTGATGCATGACGGTATACCATATGACCCGATTCAAGGTCAAGGTCACGGGGCCCCTGAAGTTCCGAAAATTGCACTTTTCAAAGTCTATCACCTCCGTCACTTACAGAGGGAGCTGACAAATGATCACTAATTCTGAAACTAGAGCACAATATCTAAATTTGATTGAGCCGGATTTATGAAATTTGGTCGTAGTTTTTGTGTCACGTGACCTTGAACTTGGAGGGGTCCCTGCAGTTAGTCCGTCTGATTTCAATGAAATTTAATATGTACATACAGGTCGATGAGTGATGCACAATGGCATGCCATATGACCCAGTTCAGGGTCAAGGTCATGGCGTCTGTTAAGTTCTGAAAATTGCACTTTTCCAACTCTATCTTCTCCGCCATTTACAATGGCAGCTGGCAAATGACCACTAATTCTTAAACCACAGCACATTATCTAAATTCAACCGGGCCGGTTTTTCAATATTTGTCCTAGTTTTTGTGTCACATGACCTTGAACTTGGTGCGGTCGCTGCAGTTAGTCCATCCACAAAAAAGTTTTTCCGATTTCAATGAAATTTGGTGTGTAGATAGAGGTCGATGACTGATGCACGACCGTATGCCGTATGACCCGATCCAAGGTCAAGGTCACAAGTAATTGAAAGCCACTGAAGAGGAGTCGACTGTCAGTCCCGCATGGGGCTAAATTTTTTTGATACTACAGCTTATTTTGTGCAGCACAAATTGAGTGTGCATATTTGTTGTAGCAGCAACTGCTGCTGGTTTAATTCATGTCAGTTTTCCATAATGGTGATGGTGATAATAACAGAGATTATGTCCTGTCATCACGAATGCAGCGTTAGCAGTACCGGGTACGCGGCTGCCCACCCTCAGAACAAGCCTTCTGACTTGAGCCAAGTCAGCCTGTAGGCTGCTACCATGTACATGCATTTTAGACTGTATTGACATCACCTCTGAGCCCATAAGCTTATTGTTCAAAGAGGATAGAAGGCTGAGTCACCAAGGCACTGCAGTCAAGCTTATGCCGAAGGCTGTGTATCTGTCTGACAGTTGTCATGAACACAGCTGCAGATTGATTGATATCAGTACCTCACACACTGCAGTCAAGCATGTTGCCACTAAATTACTATGACCAGTGAGCACCATAGTGATGAAGTCTGTATACCATGACAGTTAGGCCAGGTATCTTTACAGTGATGTTCCAGGATGACTGTTTTCTGCATTCCTGGTACTAATTTTGACACCTGTCGACCAACAGCAACAAACCATTAATGATACATGAGTGACATTATGAATGTCGGTAGTTTTTGTATGTTGCTGTGATGCATGTTCGGTTTGTGCTTGTTTGTACACGTAGGAGTTTGAAGGTGATGGTTTCGACGACCTGTGCATGGAACTGAAAAAACTTTCAACTGAGTGCAGCAAATACCGAGCAAAGAAAGACCGACGCCAGCAGCGGTCAAGTTTCCGCGACATACTGAACAGCGTTGAAAGCGGAGACTTCACAAAGCAGCGAATACGAGTCCGTAAACCAGTAATTTTGTCTGACTGCATATGACCATATTATGTCGCCGTTGCATGTTTTTATGTTCAGTGAGCTGTGACGTGGTCTATAACCATAGTGATGGAAATGAATTGTATAATTATTATATACGTCCTTGTAACTGTCTGGTAGTCTTAACAGAGAGAATGTGCCCAAAGTACAAAACAGAAATGATATCAGTGGTAAAGACTTCACCTGTCACTTTTGGTTTCGCTTGCAATGATCTGTGACGTGGCATTGTGTTTAAATATAAAATCTCATTGTTGATGGCTTAATAGCTGCAATTTTTTCGTTAGAGTCACTCGTTACTTATCTTTGTATTTCCTTGGGCCAGCTATCGTGAGTTGATGTGTAGATATCATCTTGAAAGAATGATATATACATATATGCAGATGCACATATAAAACATTTATGTGCCAGTTAATGTTAGGAAGTCCCTTGATAGTGTATTTGTAGGTGAATGAGCCAATAATGTTAGGAGTAGACATTTGCTTTGATGTTTCATTGTTTTAGCTATTGTGACTTCTTATATGTTTGCCACTTTCCATATGCATTTTTAATCCGCATTGCCATACTATGTATGTAGATGTGGCCTATTGTTACAAACCACATGTAGCATAATGTGTTAGTCTGTCACACGGGTGAGTGCTGCAACAATGGTTGAACTGATCAAGATGCCATTTGGGTTGACAGCTTGGGTGAGCCCAAAGCACTGTGTACTAGATGGAGCCCGGGTCCCGGTCCTTCATGGGAATGAGCAATTTTAGGGGGGAAAAGGAGCGGCCCATTGTAAAGTATAGGATCGCTCTGCCTTGATCTGTGCAAAAACGGCTGAACCGATCATGATGCTGTTTGGGATTTGAGCTCTGGTGGGTTTGTGTAAAACTGCCTACCTGCATTTTAACAGCCATTCTCCAGGTGAGTCTGGGTTGGTTGATTTCCCTCAGTTTTCTGCTTCACTTGTTCTGGTAAAGAACCTCACTGGATGAGTGGTGCAGGTTACTATGGGCTGGATGTCCTTACTGTCACCCAGCCAAGAGTGTCACAGCACTGGAGGTAAGGTGGTGAGCTGATGAGCTGTGTCGTGATTGGTTTATGATGCTGTGCAGGTGAATGCGCACGAGAGTATTATTCTCAACAGCTGGGTGTCGAGAGTTCAGTACAATGCCTTGTGCCATGTGCTAGGCACTGGCATGAGTATACATCTTCAGGTATATATATATATATATATTGGTTGTTGTTATTTCACTGACATATTGATCGTGTGAGAAGTTGCTACTAATAAAGGCATTAAAATGTGATGTGGATTTGTACTCGTATGCACATGCGGAATAAACGATAAGTGTTGGCACATTTGTTGTGTACTGTTGTGTTAGGAGAATGATCTGCTGAGAGATGTGTTTGGTCTTGGTCCTCCACTGCTGGGCATGACTGTTGCGTCAAACAAAGCATCAAAGACGGAACGAGTCAGTTGTCATGCTCGAGTACTTCATTGGTGTAACGTTTGATCATACGTGGATGTTGGTAGTAGCTCTTGGAATTTGGGTCAGTGCGTTGACACTGTTGGTTGGGTAACAAGAAGGGCATTCAGCTGTAAAAGTACCATGCCAGTTGTCCCAAAGGAGTCTGTTCCAGAACAGATGAAGGAAGAGAGCTGACGAGGCAAATGGATAACCCAGGTTCACACAGAAAATGGCCTACGATTGTTATTTCGCATATGTGCTCTGATACATAGTTCCAAAAAATATCATGAATGTCAAGTCAGCTTAATCACTGTTTGCATGGATTGGGCAGGAAACTGTTTATTCACTTTTGAAATGTCATATTGAGTCTGTTTCACAGTATTTGGCCAATATCGTATCAGTATTGTATCAAAATTGAAATTCTGCTATCAAAGCATTACTACAGTAGCATGGTGGAGGTGGGCACTGGTTAGTCCGGATGGAGTGGCTCCCAGCTGGATGGTCAGTGTGTCTGCCTCTGTTAATCTCCCCTTGCACCATAAAGTCCAGAAGTCCTCTTGGCACCAGCTCACCCGGGTGGTCCTGGAAAAAGGGCCGTAAAACGGTTGTGGTGGTGGTGGTAGTACAGCAGCATGTTTGTTGGTGAATGTTATGCTTAATGAAATGGCAATATTGACTGTGTGTTGTGTGTAGCATATGGCACACGACGCTGCATTCAAGGCACGCACCAAGAGCCGTGCAAAGATGAGAGACAAGAAATCTGTAGGTGCAGGACTCGAATGAATTCTGATCGGTTCTCTAGGTTGAATTTTACTGCCTTCAATGAGCGTGCCATGCTGACTGTATGTCTGTATGTGTGTGTGTGTGGTATGTATTTGTTAACACATACTGTATAGTACCCACCCCGGCCTGCATTATTATTTGACGTTTGAGCTCCCATTAACTTTATTTTGTAGGCTTTTTATGACTAAAACTATTTCCAGATGCAAGCATGTTTGTTCTTTGTTTACAAATGTCATTTTCCGCGGTGCTGCATTTGTTCTCGGACCATCACCGACTGCCTGTCATGCAAGCTTTTTAGGAGTATTTTTTTCTAGTTATTATATTAAACAAGAAAACAAATCTGTTGTATACTGTAAAAATTTCTGTCGCATAACTTTTACAAAACCAAGCAGTAATGTACAAAACTACAGTAACCATTGGTCTGGAACTGTGCTGTATATGAATTACATGCAAGTGTCGCTAAACAGCTGTAGACTGACATTGATAATATTCTTTCCTGTATATTTATGGCCGTCCTGCGCAGCAGATGCGGACATTATATTTTTGTGCTGTAGTTTGTTCTGTCTTTTTTCCTTGCCTAATCTCAGCCGTCGCAGATTGGATGTCTACCATACTTCCACACATGATGTGGCCTTAATGCGAATTTAGAATGCATGTCTGAAATGTGCTACATGTGGCTCGCTGGAAATGCAGGACACAAAAATCGCCAAAAATGCACCATCTGGGCACCATCGCACAACTTTGTCGGGTTATATCTTCGCAATAAAGAATGTATCGATAATCGGAAAAAAACTTTTAAACAGCAATACCTTCTCTACATGACCTGATAATATGGTGAACTTCCACCCACTAATGGCTGAGATCGGTTCAGGAGTTTGGGGCACCCTGTAAATTTCAACGGGTTTCGCATCTTGGCAGCGTTACTGCATGGCACTCTAGTAGTGGGCGTCAGCCAAACTTTGCGATATTGAACAGAGGGCGCCACCTATAGTCGGCAGGGCTGCCATGACGTTGGGCATTGGCCCACATTCTAGTTGTTATGTGGTTGTTGATTCATAACGTCTTTGGAATGTAACTAACTGGTTATGAGGATGGTAAATTATTTAGGTACGTAATGTTATTGGTTGTTGATAGGCATTGATTTGTGGATGATAAGTCACTTGAATGGAAGTCATTAAAATGAGATCATGTAGCTGTGCAGAGCATAGTAGCATGACTGAATAATGTGTCTCTGTGTTTTATGGGTAAATTATTAACAATTGAGGTATTAGCTGATTACTGAATAGTGAGATTTGCGATTTATAAAATTTTAAATTTCATCTCTGATGCGGTGTGACGAACTGTGTAAAGTAATAAAGTAAAGCCTGTAGATATGCGGAGTTCGTTATATATGATTAGGTATGGCACGTGTTAATGGATGATCACAGACACACCTGCCATCCACACATTTCATTCATGAGTGGAATGAGCTATACCTGCCTTTACTTCCCAGCCATAGAACATCACCACAGTTTGGCTGGTACTCGTTTCCCACGTGGAGTTACTTTGCTGAAATCTGTAGTGCTGTTACCACCAGGCTAAACTGCTGCTTCCGTTCAATTTTGTTATGTGCTGAGGCATTGTGCCAATGTACTTTCATTGTAGCACCTGCTCAAAAAAAACAGCTTGATCTATTCCACAATTTTTGCATAATTCGTCAAAAAATTTAATAATATTTGAAAGTTTGTGATGTATTCCGGCCTCTCATCACAATCATGGTCATTTGATACTTAACACAATTTTGTATTGTGACATGTGAAATGAGCACTAAATGGTAGCAAATTGCTGATGCACAACTCCCATTTTGGGGACTGCAAAATCTAATGAGATGTTCTATATACCACGTTGAACCCATTCCTTTAATTTAAGAAAAATCTATCCAACACGTATTTGTATCATTTTGTCCATGAGAAAGAACATTAAGTGGCAAATTGCGTGCATGTCACCTGCTTGCTTTGCCGATGTTGCTTTATAGTCATTGGCAAACGTGCCATTGAATGTTAGGTCATCTGACTCATTGTGCATATCTCTTATTACTGGTACTGCAAGTATTATTCAAGTAAAATGTCAAACAGTTTCAGTTTGACACGTTTAAAGTTGTGTCTTTACTCGGCGAAGAAGCTTCGCCGAGTATTGGAAATACTTTGTGGCGCGTTTCAATGATGTTCACGCATTCGGCTATAACTCCGCCGGAAGTGAACGGATTTGGATGAAATTTGGGGAACTCCGAGTATATTGTTTGGAGCTGGCCCTGACAGATTTTGGGCGCGATCCACGCAGAAGCGAGAGTGGAGACCTTGCGGAAGTTTTTTTTGTCAGGTAAACAATGCATGACTTTGCTGATTTCCGGTCAGTCAAATTTCACGAAATTTGCACACAAGATGTAGTTCTGTGAGGTGGTGAATCCTTTCGGAATAATTATTTGAAAATCTGCCCTTAAGGGGTCTTTTCCAAAAAACGTGATCATCGTCAACGATTTCCGACTTCAAGCCGCGATTTCTCGGAAATGATTACAAATCTTGGAAAAACATGACAGGTTGGTGCACCTATGGAATGTTGGCTTTCCATCCGTGCCGTTGGAATCAACTGAAAGTCATTCACCTGGCCAGTAGGCAAGGCACGAGAAAGGACTTTCCTGGATATTGGCGGCTCTTTCGTCTAGTCCCCCCCTTCCCTCAAATAGACATCATCAGAGCAGTGGTGATTGTCTGGAGGGTAAGAGGGAAAATTATCAGGTCTGTTCTGTGCAACAATTGTGCACAGTGCGATGCACACACATATGAATAGACTTAACAGGTCTCTGGATTGAGTTTTGTCTCACTGGGCCCATTTCACTGTGCTTAGATTCATTTTTGTGTGTGCATTACTTTGTGTACATTGCATGCATGTGTACTGTTTAGTATTGTAACATGGTGAGGTGTACCTGGTGGGATTGAAGCCTATCCTTAGGACTACTACTTCCTTCAGTGCTTTGACACTGTTGGTTGGGTCATCTGACCCGTAAAACCCGTCCCCGGTATGACCTATAATGTGTTTAGTGGGACGTTAAACCCTACTCAATCTCAATCTCTTTCGTCTAGTGCTGCAGACGTAATGTCGCAAAGTCATTCGCATGGCGGCGATAGCAACCTAATGATGACGTTGCATTACTGTTAACTCTGTAGTAAATTTTGGTGCATAATAATTAATCGAATAATCTTAAAAATTAAGTAATTAGTAATTATTCGAATAATCGTAATAATTACATATTTTTCGGTTTAAACTAATATTAACATTAATAGGTTCTTCGATACCTGTGTATAAGTGCTATGCCGGAACAATATATATATGTATATATATACATATATATATATATATATCTCGGTTAGAAGACTGTCGACTGCAGTGCACTGATCCAAATAAGATGTAGGACTTTAAACGAGATATTTTATTAAATGTTTTGATCGTACACATGGCGACTTAATAAAAGCCAAATTCCATTACGCTAGCTAGTTCGGAGCTGGCTCCGAATTTTTTTCCGATGTAAACTATTAATGATATTACTAGGTCTTTCCATACCTACCTGTTTTTACGTAGCATACCAGAACGATGTATATTAGAAGCGCTTCTTCGCCGAGTACTGTATTGTGGGCATTCCACACAATAAAGCCATCTAGTTTCAAATTTCATATGCTCCATGTATGTAGTATAATTATTTTTATATGCAAGCATGAAACAATAATGTGAAGCTCATATCCATCTAAACTCTACAAGTTGTAGGAGCACATGGCACATATATTACGACATAGGCCGAATAAAGCAGGAATCTTGACACTGTAGCTGGTCAAAATATAAACCTGTTGATTAATTTCTGTTCTTAATGAATAAGCATTATCAAAAATTTGTGTGGCATTAACATTTCTTGCTTCTGTTAATATTGCATCTGAGAACATAACAGCACATGTATAAAGCTGCATACTTGTTTTTATAACCAGCTTCTGGAAGTGTTTAACCAGTGTTTGTGGTATTGAAATGTATGAGAAATACATACAGACTGTGTTCCAAAAAAAGTAGGCCACCAAACTAATGGCAATAAGTTTGTCAAATCTTAACCAATTTTCAAATTCGTTCAGCACTGAAAAGAGAATTAAATTCCCAACAAGACTTGTATAATACTTTCCACCACACCTTAAGCATGTTCCCACACTGCCTTGGGAAAGTTAACAGTTCAAATTTATCGCAAATACAACAGATAAATTCAACTAGAATGTGGGCCAATGCCCAACCTGATGGTCGCCCTGCCGAACACAGGTGGCGCCCTCTGTTCAACGCTGCAAAGTTTGGCTGACGCCCACTACTAGGTGCCGTGCAGTAACGCTGCCAAAACGCCAAACCCGTTGAAATTTGCAGGGGTGCCCCAAACTAACGAAACGATCTCAGCCGCTAGTAGGTCGAAGTTCACCATATTGTGGGGACATCTAGAGGAGATATTGCTGCTTAACAAGTTTTTTCCGATTGTCGATACGTGCCTTAGTTGCGAAGATATAGCCCGTCAAAGTTGTGCGATGGTGC
>Ga0056133_10000354_pt1 | contig 10860 bp, 9 predicted proteins | sample WorMetGr2BELIZE1_FD_67351 | JGI IMG/M metagenome (GOLD analysis project Ga0056133, IMG submission 67351) | Marine gutless worms symbiont microbial communities from Max Planck institute for Marine Microbiology, Germany - Inanidrilus... ... | reverse complement strand
ATGTATTACTTATTTATCTGTTTCATTCATTAGTCCACATGTTTATCACTGATGCTTGTTTCTTCCAAAAAAAAATTAAGAGGAGTTTGTGCAATTAAAAAAGATTTTGACAAAAAGCACGTAATTCCAAACAAACTAAAATTATATACAGTATTTATAAAAACTGCAAAAAATTTCTGAACATGTCTCCTGTAAGGCACAATTTATGCAAGCCTCATTACATGGGGCATGAACTGCAGCACAAATCAGATACAAAAGCACTTCACTCACAGACATACAAGCCAAGGATTACACAGACCTCAACACTGAAAACCAGATCAAAATTCCTAATATCGAGGGATAACACTCATGCAATTGTTAACACTGTAAGCGGTGCTATTTGGCACATAACGTCCCAGTACACATGCTGCAGAGTTGCTGGTGAGGCCCAAGGTATTATGATATACCACTACTGCTGTAAACGGTAACAGGTGGTAGATATGGGGTTACAGTAATATGCTAACAATCATTAACTAGTACTTGAGACAATCTCCACGGCTGACAGATGACTAATAGTGCCAACTGATTCATACAAACCTTGAATTAGAAGGTTAACATGGGATGACGACACTCTTGGACTGGTGATTAAAGGGTTCACAGCTACACACTGGTACACGCCAACGTCAGACCACGTGACTGCAGATATAAATAGCTTGCCAGACGGTAGGACCACGTGATGATCTGCAACAGAAAACAACTAGAAATGCTTTACTGAACATAAATGCACGCAGGCCACCAAAAGGGCCGAAATATGCCGTTTTTTTGTTCCTAATGACCTTGAGTTGACCTTTGACCTTCATCTTCAAATTCGTCCGAGTAAGGGACCAGACACATCCTCCGTGTGAATTTGACACAAATCAGTTCAGCGGTTCCCGAGATATTCATACACAAACAAAAAACCATAGCCTGATGGTGCCAAAAATAAAACTTTCTGCAGTTCACTGCATGTGGTAATAATGAAGAACAACGACAGGCAGGATGTACAATTGATTAAGCTAATGCATTCAGCTGGTGGTGATATTATATTGGCTATAATGCTGGTAGCAGCAGCTTGGCCTGGTTTGGTTTAGTAACAGCATTGACCGTATCAACAAAGTTACTCTATGTGAAGCCCAGTTAGCAGTGAGGCTGGTGATCGTTCACATCTATACCATATTGATATGTAATCAGCCACCCAGACCAACTCAACCTCCTACCCTCAGTGAGATGGGCAATGAGTACAAGCCATGGGCAGTGGCAGTGCTCGGTGGGTGGGAAGGTATCCAAAGGCCTGGCATTGCAGTGGCTATGTCACAGACTCCATGGTAATATCCACCTACAGACTCAATAGCCTAGGAAAGGGAGATGAGCACTCTGCCTACACTCCTCTATGGGACATGGTATCCTTCATCTTTTACCTTTACTATATCACTGGGCATATGTAATATGCTGATGTCGTTAGAACCAGTGATGTTCTGCTGTGTGAAATTGTCTAGCTTTCAGACAGTCTCAAAACACTTTCCTGATGTACTGGTCTAGTTTGAAAGCAAATCAGAGAAAGGACATTTAGCAGAGAACAGCGAAACGAGAGTACATGGTAACATAAATAACACAAATGATCGTTTTAAGTTACGACTAACAAAACAACAGCTATTATTCAGCATCATCAACAGTCTGGATGGCTAACCATGCTCTGCATACATCAGTAACATTTGTCATGAACAATCATGTGCTATTTTTTCATAACTGGTTGTTGTGACGTCAGTGGTGGTGCTACACCAGGCTGTGCCAGGTCAAATGACCAGGCTGAAAAGCAAATGACCTGCCTGCTGACCTGGCTGTCGTGGGACAATGCCAAGTTTGTAACCTGAAGAAGAAGATGCAGAAGATGAGTCAGTCGCACTTGCGAATTTTCTCTGACCAAATACCACTATGCATTTTTAAAGTGAGTTTTGAGATGACGGTTGACAACTGGAGTATCTATCACGCGCTTAATGAAGACCAAGAAAACATGCCTTATCCACACTCACAAACTCCAGCAGCTATCACTGTGACACTTGACAGGTTTCTTTGATCTCGCTTACCAGATGCAACTGGAAAGCTCTCACTCCAGGTCACACCGACCACTTTTTCAACATTTCCAGCTGATCACGAATTTTTGGCTGGCTGTTACTTATTTACAGTTTCCAATTCAGGTCTGCTTTTCAGCCACGGTGCCACAACTGGTTTTCCCAATTTTCACTTTCACTTTTCAATCAAATGACTGCAGTTTTACCGTGCGAGCTATGCTAAGTGCAGTCTTGGGAGTCGTGATTCTGTCCGTCCGTCCGTCTGTCTGTCTGACCGTCACATGCGTGCTTTGTGACTAATCCAAAGAACCGACCGGCGATATTTTTATACCACACGAAAGGGCAATCATTCTAGTTTTCTGATGCCAAAGATCTCAGCAAAACTCCAACGGTGTCACCCCCAATGGGGGTGCCAAAGAGAGGTGGGGTAGGTTAAAATGGCGATTTACGACCAATATCTCTGGAATGGCTGATCGCGTCTCAGGCGCTGTCAACTTCGTTCACCGGTGAGTGTCATAAACTTCTGACGGTCGGCGGCAATGACCATCGAGATCTGTATTCAGCACCTAGGCCGAGTAGAAGAAATGGTTTTTACCGCGCGACGCAGCTATGCTAGCGCGGTTTTGGGAGTAGTAATTCTGTCTGTCCGTCCGTCTGTCCATCTGTCATACGCGTGCTTTCTGACTAATCCAAAGAACCTACCGGCGATATTTTTATACCACATGAAAGGGCAATCCTTCTAGTCAAATGTGATTTTTCGTACAGTTGTGCAGCAGCTGACAAGGTTTCAACTGAGTTAAGGGCTCGCGCGGTCTCCCTGCGGCAGCTGAGCTACTTGTTCATCCTGTGACCGTGAACTGTGACTCATGACCTTGACATGTAAACTTGACCTAGATAGTGTCAAGGTGAACCAGCGTGCCAAATGACTGGCTCAAAGGTTTGAAATTTAGCATTCAGACACACTCGGACAGACACAAAGAGCGGACAATCACTTTACCTCAGTCACTAAGGTGATCAGTAACAAAGTGATTCATTGTTTTGCTACAGCTGGCTCACACAGATACATAATACTATGGCATTTCTGCCACACTGGTGCCACGGTACAAGTGTCAAGATTTACTTACTCAATAATCCAAGGGGGGAGGCATAAAAAACATCAAAAACAAGGTAGCAGTTGTAACCTTGACGGAGGTGAAGTGATGATCCATTAAGGAGGAAGCTCCAGATGACAGGAGGTTGACTATCAATCTGCGAGCAATTGATGAGTGCGGAGTTGCCTTCATACACCGTCTGTGTTGTGTTGGCCGCCAGTTCAAACTCTCTGAGACCTTATCACACATTCATATCATCATCAACAGTCGCTGCAGCAATTAAACTAAAACAGAAAAAACAAAACAAACACCCAGAGAAAGCAAACCTCTCCAAAGGATGACGAGACCATGTAACTTTTCCACAGTGGGACTTCCCACGATGACATTAGGAATTATCCCAACCAACCATCAGAAAACCCCAAGCAACAAGACAATGGTAGGCATTACAGTTCACTGCAGTTCCACCCCCTGCTGAGTCACTTTGACTATACACCCTATTAATCAGGCGCCATATGACTCATTATGGGCAAACATGATGTCATCTACAAAACTGAAAGTACATAACGTATTGCACTGTCATCAGAGAAGGACCAAGCCACGGCCACAGTTAACACCTACAGAACATTTCGTGAAGTTTGCGCATAAGTTACTTGAGACATGCGAGTGGACAGACAAATACAGAGAGACAAACAGACAAACAGACATACAGACACAATTATGGTAATACTTTGCACCCCTACTTCCCGGATATGACCTATAATGTGTTTAGTGAGACCTTAAACCCTGCTCAATCTTTGCACCCTACAGTGGCGCAAAGTAAAAAATATGCTCCTGAGCAGAAGCAATTGAATTCTTATGTTATTAACCCAAACTGACCAGAAATGTGCAGAAGTACAAAATACCAGTAACATGCAACAAATAATAAACAATGCCATTAAACATACACAATGACTGAGTATATAATAACTCGTCTTCTTTATGAGTCACCCTAGGATACTCTGAATGGGTTTTTACAGGCTGAATGCCCTTTCTGTCACCCAACCAACATCGTTTAAGCACCAAACAAAACTCACAACACTGACTCCAACCACAGCACTGGCTCCGGAGGGATGAGACACTGCCCCAGGGAAGCAACTATAACAACCGACTGGCAAAATGGCTTTACAAAAAGGCACTCGGTACAGTGCACACCTCCCCACACGAGCAAAATCACTTTCAAAATTTAATCAACTCTTATCCGTCCACAATCTACCTATTCCCCAGATTTCATAAGAGCTCTGTGGTAGCTGAGATGGGCGACCGTGGCCACAATAGAGATTGGCCAAAAAGAGGGGGCTGCTGTGCCCCTTTCGGAGGGGCACAGCATCTAACACAATGTCGCCTAGGCTGAGGCCTACTTCCGTACCAAGTGGTATCCTGATACATACAGCCGTTTGGCCACAATAGATATCAGCCGAAAATTGGGGGTCTGTGCCCTTTTTTGGGGGGCAGATGCGTCCCCATCTAGCACCATGTGGCCTGGACCGAGGCCCACCTCCATCACAGGTGTCATCTTGAGCCATCCAGCTGCTTGACCACAATAGACATGGGCCGAAAATTGGGGGTTCTGCCCCCTTTTTGGGGAAGGAGAACTGGGTCCCAATCTAACACAAAGTCGCCTGGGCCGAGACCTACCGCCATACCAAGTGACATCTTAATTCATCTAGCCATTTGGACACAACAGACATGGGCTGAAATTGGGGAGGGGCTGTGCCCCTTTGAAGGAGGGGGAGCTCCCCATCTAACACAATGTGGCCAGGGCCAAGGCCTATCTGCATGCCAAGTTTCATCTTGATCCATCCAACCGTTTGGCCGCAGTACACCACCGCTAGGGACAGACAGGACAGAAACGGTCTGATAGCACAGGGAGAACCGGTTTACAAACGGTCGCCCAAAAATCCACCCGTAAGTCCTTGCGTTATTCTGCTAAGAAATAAACAGACAGAGACGGGTCTAAACACTACCCGCGCCGCCCTGTGTCCGGATGCAACTGAGATATTACCGGCGAGCTGTAGAGCAGCTGGGCGACTGATGACTGCTCCCAAGGAGTTGTTGGCAATGCACTGGTAAAGGCCTTGGTCTGAACGACCGAACGACACGATGTCCACTCTAGACGACGACGACCATTCTGACTGACTGCGAAGAGTAGTCCCATTGTGTGTCCACGTGATACTGACGTCACTCCGAGCCGGTTCACCAGTGACTGATTCAGCGTCTGACGGCGGTGATGCGGTACTGCTGGCGGCACAGTACAGCAAGACACGGTCGCCACGTCGAACCACCGACGAACGAGGCTCCACCGTGAAATAAGGAGCCGACGAAGAGGCTGACGCCGCGCCTGTACACGACACATTCACAGCATTATCAACGTCATCAACAACAGAAAAATGCCGGGCATCTATAACGGACGAGAATAACGTAAGTGCAACGGCAAACAGAACTACAGATTTAACATATGCACAGAGACGTAAAATTCCATACAGTCTAATAAAATTCCATCCCATTTTGGATGAGCTAAGTTCATAAACAGAAATCTGATCAAGTGGCAAGACATGCATTTTTTGCAATGACGTGACTGGTTACTTTGCTGCAGTAATGTACATTTTATACGTTTCATTATGTATGAATATATACATACATATTTATACAATAATACTTTTATCAGTGTACAGATATTACTGGCGGTCATTTTAAGTGGAAATCTTAAGCCATGAGTCCATGACCACTGGTTGTTGGCAGATGCTGCCCCTGTGGTCCTACTGCGACCCAGAGACAGACGCTAATGCGCAGTTGAAGGCTAAAAAGCTCAAACTAATCATCAAGCCCGCTGGGACTGGCCTGACTGGCTATGATTCACACACACAATCTGTCAATCGTGTGTGTGTTCTTATTGTGGACAGCATAATCTTATCTACATTCTACACAATCGTAAATCACACTTTCTACTGCACTGCGAAACGATGGAATTCGCTTCTGTTTTCGGGATACTACGTCTGAGAGCTTCGGCTTTACATCTATATTTTACCTACGCGACACTAGCTAGCGCGGGTATTAGCCGTCGTCGTGTGTCTGTCCGTCTGTCACAAGTCGGTGTTCTACTGAAACAGCTAAACGTAGTATCACGCAAACAACGCCACACGATAGCCCAGGGACTCTAGCTTTCTGACGCCGAAAATCTTGGCAAAACTCAAACGGGGTCACCTGCAACGGAAGCGCTAAATGCAGGTGGAGTAGGTTACATGCAGGTGCGATAGCTGCAAGTTGGCGACATTGAAGCGTTCTCAAGTTAGTTCAGTCGCAAGTTATTACACTGAGCGTCCACCTTATTGGTTTGCAGCATGATCGCCGCGATGCAGCGCGTCCGCGCGGGTTTGTCAGCTACAGCTGATCCTCGTTACTTTTTGTCATCAGCTTTCTCATTTTTATTCATCTCCAGCATATTCACGGTACTGAATGGCCCTTGAGAATCCCTCTCACTGCCATCACAGAGAAGCTACCAAACAAACGGAGACGGCAGTGTTACACGCGGGATGCAGATGCGTCGCTGAACACAAGACCGCCCGCTACCGCGCTGTCGCGCCCTCCTTCCCCTCTGCCACCTTACTTACACTGCCGTTTCTTTACTTACTTTTACCTACTTTATTTACTTACCTAGAGCTATCGGCTTAGAGACATACATACTCTGGACCGGCACTAGCTAACTAGGAGGCAAATTATGTTCTGATCTCCGCCTTACGCATGAATAGCCTACGCTGCCACTGTTGCTGCTGCAAGCCTACCGCCTACTGCAACAAATCATGTGACCCTGTAGACCTAGTGCAGAAGCTCTGCCGCCGTCATAATAACCTCCATCCAGTGTTACATCGTCTGGCAAATTAACAGTGTAGATTCCCAAACTGCAATCGTGTTTATGAGTACAACAGAACAACTAGAAATCATAAGCATTGCCGAGTCGCTGAAAAACTGGCAGGATAGCTACACATACCACACTAAATTTTGGGACTCCCATACTGATCGAGGGAAAATATGGCATGCAATACTGTAGCTATGGTGTGCACTTCTCTATTAAATTTCATCTTGATCGGTAAACCACGTTGCTTTGCTGGGCCAAAAACCAGAGATTTGACAGAATTTGGAATATTTAGGGGGCGTATTGTGTTTCGTCCCAGGTTTGTCATCTCCCAAAACGACACAAAATCTCGACAAAAACCAGACAGCTCACAGCATCTCCAAGGAACACGGAGGTACCCGGCTGTCTGCCAGTGCTTGGTCCATAGGCTGACTCAGCCGATAAGTGATGAACAGCAGAGGCATAATGATAACGGGATTCAGAGACAACAACGACAGACAATATACAGCACATGCAGTTATAACCAGCAACCAAGTGTCCACCCGACGGTCCGACAAGATATGCGCAAGTTTGACTAGAAAGCCCTCAAACGAGGTCGCATCGACCACTTTAGCAACATTTTCCTTCTGTTACCGTGAGCTTTGACCTACGATCATTTAGTTCAATAGTCATTAGTCATTGTGTGGAAACACACACACACACACACACACACACACCGGGCCGACAAAAAAGATTCCAGACAAACAGCATGGTCCTTGCGTCTCAGGGCTTGTCAAAATGGGCGATTTGAGCATGCAAGTCAGGGTAAAGTAACCACGCCAGTATGCCAGCAGCACAGAGCGAACACAGAACCTGCCGTTTCTTCCATAGCGGTAAGCGTCGCGGCAACCGGCCACCAACAGCAATCATTTCACTTGTCCATGAGAGACAGCCAGGATCATGTGGTTGACTACCTCCATACCAAGTGGCATCCTAATCCATCCAACCGTTTGGCCACAATACGCCAACGTCACGGACAGGACAGACAGACAACGGTCCGACAGGACAGGGCGAACCGTTTTACAAGCGGTCGCCCAAAAATGTGTTTTTAAATCCGGGGAATACGCGGATTATAAACCAGAGAAGAGTTGCTGAAACTCCGCAAGGTTAGGGATAGGGCCAGCGCACCTGCTGCGAGCCGGTAACGACATGTGGCGTTGCCGCGGTATGCGCTCTACCCAGTGCCCTCTAGCTGGTGACGGGTCAAGTACTCGGAAGAAATTCTAGCGGTATCTTCAGCAGCTGCTGCGCGTGGACTGGATGTATATACGGCTCGTTAGAACGGCGATGATGTGCAACTGCTGCTAAGCATCACTCATCACACTTGCTCACTCGCAGGCTCCAGACGGCAGCGGACAGCATAGCATGCAGATAGTGACTACACGTCGGGAACCCGGACATATAATTCCACTCACTCCACGTCGGGAATCCGACGTGTAGGCAGAAAAAAACACTAGACATCTGGAAGTCAATTAGGCATAGCGCAGGCTGATGGCCAGTAACAGTCCCAGGTACGGTCTGTTCACAATATGGCTTTGTCGGGATGGTTTTAGGGCTTGTTCGTGGAAAAGATGTCGAGTTTCGTCTTTTAATGTTACGATTATGGTTAGTAGAGTTTGGTAGGCTTAGTAGGGTTATTAGGGCCAGTACTATGTTAGGGTTAGCGTCAGGATTAGGGCTAGTTTAGTTTTAGTGACAGAATGGGGATAGGACTTCGAGTGGAGTTATATGTTGGGTTCGCGACGTGTAGCCACAGCCTAACACAGAGACGTACGTCCAGGCTCACTCTCTCCGTGAGTCCGTCTCGTTCGGTCTTTCTGTGTCGGTCTGTTTCGGTTCAACGCGAGTACAGTGCTCTCGCCTCGTAAACACGACGTTCAAGCTCACTGAGCCACGTGCACGCATCGGTCTCATGAAATACAGGCGAAAAATCCTCATATTCAGACCGGTACGATTACATTCGAACTACTGAAGTCTCCGCGATCACTGGCTTGCATCCCGTGTACGACCGAACCACAACGCGAACATATATTACATTTCGCGTGAGGCATATATCCGAGGCGAAACATATATTGGCCACGGCCGTCTGTGTGTCTGTCTGTCTGTCCCTCGCCGCATTCCCACACTACTGCACGCACCCGGATTTAACTTAGGGGAATGGTAGCGGTGCCCTTTAGCTGTGCAATATTGGGCGGATTTGCAATGGGTGCACGGGTTTCGTTGCTATGACATGTCACACACGTATGTAAGCTTATAGCTTTATACACTGCAAATGCGTACAGCGCCGAACGCGAAATGTCAGCGAATGCTTGTACTCGCTCTATGGCTGTTTTTTAATCGCGCGTTAATTGCGTTTATCCGTCCTTACCCCTTTAACATATCCTTCCACCCCTCCCATTCCTTCCTCCAATGCCCTACTCATGAGATCCATCTAGGTGTCCGGGAGAGCGATGTAAACATTTCCAGCGGGTCCGGGCGCAGTCCAGCCGCCAAATGGCTTTCTATGCTTGCGACCGCTCAAAAAGTCCAATTTTAGCGAATGTCTGACATAAAGTGGCATAATCCACCGTCCCCATACCTCATCTACACCACTTCACTCCGCTCTTTCTTCTTCTGCCGTGCCCCTCTGCCCCATTAAATCTGCTCATAGGCCCCGCAGGAAGACATGGTATAGATGGTGCTAGAAGAGAATATGAACAGTTTTGGTCTGTCAGAAGTGGATGCACAGGCACAAAAAAACAAATGTAGCGAGACTTTTACGGGCCAGAAGAATTTCGTTACTAGCGCTATCAACAGCGTGAAAGAAGCGGCGAAGGTGCTGCGCATGCGTGGAGCAAGTAATAACTACAGCGGTGTGTGACAGCAGCCAGTGACGGCTCGGGCGCGAGCAGAAACTATTAAGTGATGTCAGTCAAGCGACGAACGCTTTATGATTTATCTATAATGACACCGTGCCTACCTATAGGTGACGCCGATCGACCGTCCCCCCTCCCCGCCCGGCTACCACTGCAGGTGTACAGAGGCAAGGTTCACACGTATGGCACGCCAAACGACGAGTTTTTATTCGCAGTCTTTGGTTACAACTGGGTAATATCAACTACGTATTTGAATTTCTCGCATCACTAACTTAAAGCAGCAATATTGCTGTACCGGTATTTCACACATTAATAGAAACAGTAACAATCTGATAGCGGTATCAGTTTACGACAGCATATCAGAATCAGAAACATCCTAATACCGAATCCGTAATATTACTCATTGAAACGGCTATCGAAATGCAGCTATTTAACTATGACTGTCAGCAATAGCCCCCCGCCGATATCCGAATCCGCCGCCAAATTTTTGTCCGCTGAAAAAAATTCAGATATTCAAATTTTACGGTGCTTTTTTGCGACTGTTGAACGGTCATGCTCCAGACTGTGTGGCACACCTCGTCCATTGTCAGTCTTCAGATGTTGACTCAGTGTGTCTTATTCGCGTGTTTGTGACTGATTTACTGTTGAAATCAGTAACAACCTGGTGAATTTGTGCGTCTTTTTCACGTTTTGGTGACTGTTTTAGTTTTCCGCTTCTAACAGCTAGATTTCACCTTCATCAATGCAAAGTTGTGGATTTACGGCAACAAACACGTGAACACTGCAGATTTTTGTCTATCCAATGCATTGGATAGACCCTCTAATCAGTTTTTTCCGTCTGTCAGTCAGTCAGTCTGTGTGTTTGTTAACAGATCGGTTGTCGAACGATTACGTCAACA
>Ga0056133_10000353_pt1 | contig 10902 bp, 8 predicted proteins | sample WorMetGr2BELIZE1_FD_67351 | JGI IMG/M metagenome (GOLD analysis project Ga0056133, IMG submission 67351) | Marine gutless worms symbiont microbial communities from Max Planck institute for Marine Microbiology, Germany - Inanidrilus... ... | reverse complement strand
ACACCGGATATATCGGTCGCAGCAGCGCAGTCTGTCGCTGGGTAAAGGGTTAATGCTCGCTGAGACCGTGGCACAGACAGGCGGACACGGACAGACGCTTCCGATTATTAGTATATGATGATGCCAAGAGATTGGCTGGGAAGAACGTCTGTGAAATGACGTGTTTTGTGTCGAGTGGGACATACATAGAACCTTAACTCAGTCGTTCAGTCTGATTTTTGGTCTTGAAACCTGCAGTCAGTGCTGCCTGGATCTGAAGATGAGCAGGTCTTATTTAAACATTTTGCCATTCAAATGTGATGCTGTAATGATTAGAGCATTTGACTGGCGATTGGTAGCTTGTGCAGTTGCGCTTTCAGCTGCCAGATGTTTTACTTCCTTTTATGTACCGAGCCTGGGCATGTTGTTTATGTCTTTGCACCCTTGATTTGCTTTTATGCAGATTTGCGTATTCCATCTTTTTAGAGCCCAAGGTATCTGAAGAAGAAGAATGTGATACTTAATGAAGTAGTCTGATTAGCCAGTCTAGAGTCTTACATTAGGTTATTGCTAAGGCGCAAGAAGTTGGTTGACAAGGGATTTGGGAGCCTGCATTCAAGTAGTTTGTTCACAGTGAATCAGCGAGTTGCTAAGCAAACTTATAGTAGTGATATTGACCGTAAATGATTGCTTTCTTTCCATAAATATGCTAACAGCTTGTTTGAGTTGTTCTGGATAGGAAGCGTAGAAAGTTAGTGGTGTTATAGTTGTCGTTATTAAGTTACACTTGGCTGTTCATGCAGTAATAGTGGTTATATGTTTTTGTCATGTAAGTGACATTATTTTTGAGCACGTTATTCATCATTTCAATGCTTTGACGCCATTACTTGGGTGACAGAAAGTGTGTCTGGCGTTTCAAAATTCCCTCCACTTCTCTAGTAAGGAATCCAACACAGCAAGGAATCCAACACAGCCTGGAGACACAGCGAAACAGAAGGCCGGTTAAACAAGGCTTGAAAGTACTAATGGCATATTATTCTATGTTGAATATGATCACTGTTCCTGAATATTTTTAAAGCAAAAAATTTCCAGAAAATGTGAACAGACTGGCTGAGATGAGAAATTGACATTTGTTGCACCGCTTTAAATTAAAAGGATCAGCTGTCGCTGACAAACCCGCACGACGCACTGAGTCACGGCGAACATGCTGCAAACAAATAAGGTGGATGCTCAGTGTGATAAACTTGCGACCGAACTAAGTGGCACCACTTCTCGTCAAAAGTGGCCAATTTGTAGCTACCACACCTGCATTTAACCTATCCCACCTGCATTTAGTGCCTCCGCTGGAAGTGAGCCCATTTGAGTTTTGCTCAGATTTTTGGCATCTGAAAACGAGTCCCTGGGCTATCGTGCGGCATTGTTTGCGTGATCTACGTATGGCCGTTTCAGTAGAACACCCACTTGTGACAGACAGACAGACACGATGACAGCTGATACCGATGCTAGCTAGCGTTGCACAGGTAATATAAACCGATATGCAGCATTTGTGTGGAGCCTTTAGTGATGTTCGTTTGGTGTGTTGAAAATCTGTTTGTAGAGAATTCCGATGTTTCCACATTCTGTGAAGTGCTGGACGTGTAGAGTGTAAAGTTGGCACGGACTGCGTAAACATCTGCGTGAAGTTGTCATCGCTGGTCGGACATCTTGTTGACCAATTCATCTCACCACTGCTGCACTTGATTACTGACTCGTTTACTTACTTATTTGGTTATTTGTGCACGAACCATGGCTTTACGTTGTCATATCGTTGCCGTTGTTTGCTAGCAGGGTGTCATGTCTGACACCAGTAACCATTCATAGCCTAGACTACAGCTTCTTGGATTTGTTAGTAATCTTTGGCGACCTTTATTACAAGAATACCATAAAACTGGAATATAATGAAATGTGAAAATCGGTGGTTTTTATTTTTAACACATTGCAAAGTCTGCAGACCAGTACATGATACGTGCAAGGATTTTATAATGTCACGGCCACAAGTGCGATTTCAGTCGGATTTAATCGTGGACAAATATGTGATCATTTAAAACATTTGGCATTTAGCACATTTTTTGGCATTTAGTTAGTGATAAATACGAGGGTTGTTCCAAAAGTTTCCGGCCTCACTGGGAAATATTGGGTAAAAATTAAATTCGTTGCAACAGTCTAAAAGACAATTCATTTACATAATTATAGATGTAGGTGACGTCATTTTGATGTTGATTTATTACGAAATTTAGCAGACGATATTTGCTATGGTAGAAAATAATGTAAATATTGTTAAATTTCAAAAATTCACAGTTATAAAATATCTGTTCCTTAAAGGTGGGGTCCCGTCAAACTTTGAAAAATTGGATGGATGTCTGCCGTGAATTCTACTTACAGAAAAAGAATGTTTTGGCGACAACGTTTGAATGTACGATGCATCAGTTCCATGAAAATTTGAATTAAAAATTTTGGGTGACGGAAGGCAGTGAAACAGACAGTGGTTCCAAGTGGAACCGGAAAGGGAAGTAGTGAAATAGTTTGTGTTATATATTCTGTTGTCCTTTTTCCTGTTTTGCTGTTTAGTTTTATATTTGCATTTGTTATTGTTACATTCTGGGCAAAAAAAGAATACGATGGTTTATCGTTGTGTTAGTAAATGTGCCGGTCGAAGCTTTTTACTGGGGCGTCTGACGGCAGACGAACGTAAACATGATGTAAAAATGACGTCACGGATGACCGAACAACAAATGTACGGAAAACCGGATCGGAAACGGAAAGCGAAACGTAATCTATTTTTAGGAATTTTCTCTGCGAAAATGTCATGAGAATAATGTTCTTTTTTAGCGCAAAATTCAGTTGTGAATTTTAACAAGCGGCCTGTTCGTCAGTTATTTATGTAATTGTCTTTGAAATAATGCAATAAAAATATAGCGCACTATAAGACTGGTATACAAAAGCTGCAGAAATGATGGAACAAGTGCATTGAAGTTGGCAGAGATTTATGTGGAAAAATAAACTAGTCACTGTTGTTGTTGTGTTGTGTTTCTTTATATATGAGGCCAGAAACTTTTGGAACAACCCTGGTATGAGTATGGTTTTTGGGTTACAAAATGTGGAACATCGTGTCTAATTTCGGTTCTAGAAACATTTCATGTTATGTGCATAGTTTTATGGTATTCAGAAGCAGTTACCTAGCCTGCATGTAGCGCTACAGCATAACCACTATAACAGTATGTAGACTGTATGTAGACTGTGATCTGTGATTGGATTTGTTTACTGTTTGTAGACACAGAATAGAGAGCTGCATGGGGACAACTTTTTCTCGCCATATCCGTCAGTTTCCCGCCCCCCGCCACTGCATCTTCGTCACCTTCATCTGCATCCCAACGCATCGGTCCCTATCTTCATCTATCCCCATCCTCATGCACATTTTCACATGCTTCGTGTCATCCACATAATTTTTAAAGTCATGTTAATGGTAATTTTCATGTACAAACTGTACACCAGTAGCTGTTTTTTAAATATCTCAAATATGCCACGTGGCTATTTCTTGGCCGTAGGTCAGATTTTTGCAGCCTTTAGTTCACCAGGCTCGGTATTTGGTACTTTTTTCCTATCAGTCGATTATGCTTTTTTTGTTAGGGATGTCAAATTAACGCATTAATTAACATGTTAAAGAATTAGTGTGACTTAAAAATTAATGCCACTCAAAATTTTAACACAGGTGGAATCATCATGACTCCCAAAAGGCAACACTCTGCACAAAACCATGTTAGATGACGCATAGATTATTATAATCGGTCCAACCATTTTCTGCACAGCTTACCTTTTTACTCAAACCCAAAAATCCTATGCTTTACAATGCTTTTCAATCGGCTGGACACCCCCTAAGTGCCCCTTCCCATGGCGGCATCTACATCCCCATGTAATACATGTTCCCTGGATCCACCTGACTCAGCATTCCAAACTGCATCTCGATTGGTTCAGCTGTTTTTGTGCAGCTCATGGCAGAAAGTCCCTGTATTACAATGGGCATTAAAATATAATTAATCCAGAAGTTCTCTTCTGGCACTGGCTCACCCGGGTGGTCCCAGAAAAGGGCTTTAAAACGGTTGTAGTGGTGGTGTGGTGTGGTAATCCGCGATTAAAAAAAGTTGATCGTTTTACAGGCCTAATTTTTGTCGAATTATTGTCTCCATTTCCACTGCATTACCATGAATCTCTCTGTCCTCATCCATGTTTTTGCCGTAGACTGTGTACCCTTCCCTCAGTATTACTGCATCTTTTGTTGTTGTTTCTGCGGGTTTAATGTGCTTACTGCAGATTGCCCATCGTCGCTGTCCCCATGCAGATATCTAGCACGCAGCTGACCAGAGTCCCAGATTGTTTCATATTTGCTTGATTTTTCCGGTACATTTTACTGTGTATATTTCCCGCTGTGATCGTTGTGTTTAATTTGTGGCTTTTGTTATAGACTCGTTGTCCCATACCCTCTGATGGCACGTTATGCTGTGTCGAATGTGGATTGTCGTGCCAGTATTTGCCAGCTTGAGTATTAGTATTTTTTCGAGGACGGTTTTTGACATCGCCGTATTTTCGCGTATCATTTCTGTGAAGTATTGTGCGGAAATATGTTGTTTCTTGTATCGTGACTTTTCGTTCATTTGGAGCGTTGAAATACGTACCCTGCAGAATTTGTTGCACTTGAGTTAAAATTGGTTGTTGAAAATGTGTAGCGTTGTGGGTTTTGCTTGCATTGCTCGGTGTTGTGTGGAATTGTTGGGCTTTCAGACGACGACGGATTCATCGTTGGCGTGTTATTGCCAATTTGCAGGGTGGTCATGACCACTTTTTGGGCAGATTAGGTGAAAAATCTTGAAGCAAGCCATAGTACCCTGATCAATCAAGGCCCTGTGGCAAGGATATATTGGGTTCTTCTGGAGGTATTTAGTGTCTGCTGAAAAAAAACTAGTTTAAGTCTAAAATGGTTCCATCTGAAGCGATTTTAGCTGGTTGATCTTTAAAAGTGGGCACTTTTAGCGATTATTGTAGGTCTGAGGATGTTCCAGCTTCTCTCGTAATGAGCATATTTGATTTGAAGCTGGAAAACTGTTTTAAGTGTTTTAAAACTAGTTTCTTTGTGACTTCAAACAGCTAGTGTGGTAATTGTAATGAGACATTCCTGTGTGTCATTTTGTATGCGTTTTAAAAGCTTCTGGTTGACAGCTTTGAAATTATGACATGTCTGGATGGAATGTATACCTTATAAACGTTCTATCTTATGTAGCATTCTTCTTTTCAGTCATGTAAATATTATTTGTTAAATACTGTAAATGATACTAATACTGACCTCGATTTGGATAACTTAGTACCAATAACAACATTGGCAATACTTCTCACTCTTGTCTACCAGCAGTTGTAATATTTATGAACTCTTTTGACTATCGTTCTTTTTTGGTTTATCACTGTTATTATTATTAATCTCCGGAGTTGCATTTTGGCTGTAGGTATCTTTAAAGTAAGTACTGAAGTATTATAATTTTCTGGCAGTTTGCGACGGTAAAGCTCGTGCGCCACGAGCGAAAATGATTGGATGATGTCTGTTGAAGTTGCGTTGTGCGTGCAAGATGTGTGGAGTGACGTACGTGTAGATAGTGTTTCCTGTGCATATATTGCGCGTGACTAACTGATTTATTTTGTACGGTGATTCCTCACCGTGGACTGCTGCCAAGTTACAGTTTCACTGTCGTTTATGTGATACACGTAGTCACTTAGACTTGCCACATGCGACCAGGCCTTTAACGTAGGGCCGCAGAGCGTAGAGTTTTTGTGGTTTTGCGTGACAGGCACATGTATGTAGTATTTTCTGATAATATTAGTTTGAGTAATCGTCTGACATTTGCTGTTATATATCTTGGACAGGCACGCGTTGTTCCGTTGTAAGTTTAGTCAGTTATTTTTTCTGTTTTCTTTGTTGAATATTTGTTTAGTTGAAGGTGGAATTAGGCAGAGCTGAAGTCAGTACCGGCATGATGAGGTGGATGCATGGTACGTCATTGAAATAGCCCCTCAGTAATGTTGAGGAACTTCTCAGTCACTGTGGTAGCCAAAATATTGTAGACTTTATCAAAGGTATCAACTTGTATGATTAATCATAATGCTAAAGGCACAGTATAATGTAAATTATGTTGAAAGTACTGTATCCTAACTTGGTGAAATCCGAATGCTGGTCAAACAACAACAGAAGAAACTCTATGTTGACTGCAGTAATACTACCGTAGCCATGGCAATACCATTGTGATCACAATAATACTACAGGAATGGGGACGTATTATGTGGTAAAACTGCAGTGATGAGGACAAGAAATTCTGCCGCCATGTTTTAATATATTACTAAATATACTGGCATCCGAGTGATGAGCTGCTGGCGTGGTTATCTGTCTGCAGCGAGGTGCAAATGATGCCACTGCCACTCCATCATCTCTTGCTTCGTAGAAATCCAGATTGATTTCATCTTTCTGGTGCCGGCTTACCCAGGTTGTCCAGGAAAAGAGGCCATTAAATGTGTATTTGTCATTTTGATACTGGCATGGGAGAGAGGGGGTGAAAAGAAAGCGACAGCTCTTTCCCCGAGGAATTCAGCAATGGAAGATGATTATGGGTGATTATCACTGGTCGTGGTCACTGCTTTGAGTTCCATCTAGTTCTTTGACAACGTTGGTCAAGTGACCGGAAGGGCATCTGACCTCTAAACAAGAGCTCAGCAGTTACTGAGATGGGCGACCGTTTGGCCACAATAGACATTGGACCAAAAAGTGGGGGAGGGCTGCTGTGCCCCTTTCCGTGGGGGATGCTTGGTCCCCATCTAACACAACGTCGCCTGGGCCGATTCCTACCTCCGTGCCAAATTTCATCTTGATCCATCCAACCGTTGGGCCACAATACATAAACGTCACGGACAGGACAGACAGACAGACAGCGATCGGATAGCATAGGGTGAGTCGTTTTACAAACTATCGCCCAAAAACCTGTGCCATTTAGCCGTAAAGTATTCTTGTAGAATAAGCAGAGGAAGAAAACCCAGAAAAATACACTAGTTGCTGCAAAAAAAGTAGCTCCTTGTGAGTTTTGCTAGTATTTCAGCCGTCAGTTAGAATTTTCGTACAAAACTTTACATGCATATTTGGAGTTCGTCTCTGCAGAGATTTGCCCACTGTGCACTGGCTCTCATAATATTTCACAAAATTATGCAATTTTGAACGTAACAACCTTTCAGTTTCGACATCTTAAAAGCGTCTATGCATTGAAAGAGCAGAATAGTGTCGTTAGCGTCTAATCTGTCCAGAGCTATGGTTAGAGGCTAGACTTGGGTCAGCCCCACAGTTTGATGAGTTAAGTTAATGAGAGGCTCGGCATGACTGAACCGTCCTGGCTGTAATAAGCCTGATGAAACTAGTTAGGATGCCATTTGTATGTTTAAAATATTATTTGCTACCAGTGGGATGTGCGCTGTGCATATACTGATATTTAAATTACTCCGGGAGGAGGGGGGGGGCAATTTTGAGCTTTTTCTTCACCCCGCAGAGGGGCACGTTGCATTGGGATACATGGCCATCCTGCCAGTTCTACAGCGACTAGTTTTTGGGCAGTCGTTTGTTGGGCCCATGTCTACTGTGGCCAAACGGCTGGATGGATCAAGATGCCACTTGGCACAGAGGTAGACCTAGGCCTAGGCCACATTGTGTTAGATGGGGAACCAGCTTCCCCCTCTCCCCGAAAGGGGCACAGCAGCCCCCTCTCTTTCAGCCTACGTCTATTGTGGCCAAACGGTCGCCCATGTCAACTACGGCTGAGCTCTTGTAATTATTCACGTCATCGTGGCTGCTGTACAGCACATAGGGGTAGTTGGTGTGTGCTGTTGAGTTTAACTTACTTCGGCAGTACACTGTGGCGATGGAAACGGAATGCAAGAATGTGGATATATGGAAGCGAAGTAGCGACAAAATGTGAAAATAAAATGTACATTTAAAAAAAAATGGAACCATTTAAAACAGAGAACCATGCATCAGTCTGTTATTGTTGGATTATTATCTTGTTCACTAGGACATATTGCTCATATAATTGTTCTAGTAGTTCTCTGTAAACCATACTGTGTAAATGTTTAATCAGTAGTGTTGTTCTGTTATACCTGTAAAAGTCACCATCCACATGGCATGGCCATGTCTCGACTGAAAATTTTTTTCTTGGTTTGCTGTATAAATTGCCGAAATGTATTCAATGAATTCTGTTGTTGCATAATAGGAGTTGATAGACTTTGTGCATTTGATTTCATATTTCATTGGTGGGACACCGCTAAAAAGAATAATACAAGTTTTGGTCAGTCAACAGAAGATGCACGGATCTCAAACAGATGGAGAAGAGATTGAGCTGGAGCTGGATAATCCAGGATCAAGTGGAAAATGGCTGATAGAAAGAATATATGTGAGACGAAGCTTGACTTGATACTGACTGAGACGGTCCATTTGATGTAACTGTTGCTGGGACCGTGTTGTTGTTGGTTGCTGAGATGGTTCAACTGTACGGAACATTAAGCACAGTTTGACAGCATAGAATATTAAACACTGCATGTACAGACGTACTGTGCGGCTGACTGTTTTTGATACACCGGATTAGCGATAATCATGTGCATGTAATTTTCAGATAATTTAGCAACGGATGCTGCTGTACATATCAGACTGCATGATAACGACCTGACAGCGTCGGTCGTAAGTTCCGCTAAATGCATATTGTTGCCAAGCTGATTCGTGGCATTTTCCTACGGCAAAAAAATGAGTCGATGGACTGAATCGTTTGCTACTATGTTCTTGGTCCAAACACCAGTTTCTGCTGTTTTGGGGCATTAGGATTTCTGCATAATGATACGGAGATTGCAAGCAGCCTAGCAGTATTATGTTTGCAACTTGAACTTTTGTAAGACTCGCTGCTTTAATGGCAGAGGTGACAATAATAACAAGTGGTCAAAGTAATTTGACAAAAAGTTTGCATCGCCGCCGCACACGGAGTGGTCCCTGCACTTTACAATGGGCCGCCCTTTCCTCCCTCAAAATTGCCCCTTCCCGTGGGCGATCTGGATCCCCATCTACTGCATGGTTTCTTCGACCCATTTGAGTTCACAACCCAAGCGGCATCTCGACCAGTTCGGTGGTTTTTGCAGGGCTCATGATCCTGACAGACCAGCAGACAGACCGACAGACCACGCTACTCCTTCTGTAACCATAGTCCACATCTACCTAGTGCTGCGATTCGGCCTAACAATAATAAAGATTTATAAAACGTACAGTCACTTAATGACTGGACTGAACTGAATGCTGTATGATTCGTACACATGTCTTGTGTTTGACTGCGTGTTTTCTTTAGTATGATACTTGCATCGCTAGCAAATAGTTAGCGTGTTTGTTAGTGGCAGTGCGGGTTTCAGAGGATGGACAGGGAAAATTGTGGTACGGTGGGGTGGCCCCCGAAGTTTTTTTTTACTATTTTCGTGCAAAATCCTGCATTTCTGATGCACTTTGGATCAGAGAATATGCTCCTCAATGGTTGTTTACTGTGACTTTCTTCAGTCACTTTCAGCAAGATTGATATAACAGTCTCTGGGTCAGAGATATTGCCTTGACCCAGCTTGTCTAAAACTGCGGTCAGATGACCCGGCTGATCTGATAGCCCCCCTGCCACTGGTTTTTGTAAGTGTAAAATAGCTGCAGCTGATGCTCGGTACGTGCCAGTGATTAGGCTGCAGCTTTGACGTACTGGACCAGTTCAGTGAACGGTGTCATGAGTAGATTTTTGACAGGATTCGGATTGTGTTTGCTGCCAAGAACACGGGGACAGATGTATCCGCGAAGAGATCCATAATCATCGAGACCGGGACCTAAATTTTGGTTGGGATCTGAACTTCTGAGATGGGTCTTGACTGAGTTGCCTCAGGCCGGTGTCGACAGAGATTAGAATGAGTAAGTGTCTCCGGAGTCTCACAGATGAATTTTGGTCGACAGAGGTAATGTGCACGTTGCAGTAATCCACCCAGGTCTGTATCGTTGGACACTGAAACGGTTGCAATGCTGTATAGCACCGTTGATTATTGCATTATTGCAGTTAGGAAACCAGTCTGTCTGCATATAAATTCTGGCCTCAGTTGTAGATCAACTACAACCTCTGTAATTAATTACAATGTAGCAAGACAAGTCTAGACAAGACCTCTGTCCATATCGTAACATTCCTGTTAATGGAATCCGTTATAAATTGTGTGGTTACAAGAAAAATGATTATATTTTTAAATGTCGTTTTCTGTGATGGTTTGTAAAGACTGCGTGTAAGAAATTTTGATGTTTAAAATTGTTACAGTCTGTATATTTTGACTTCGTAAATTATGATTTTCATATTGGTGTATTGGTATTCATAAACAGTTTGCAACTCTGCATGCCACCAGGCATAGTTACTTACTGAATTGGTCCATTTGATACGTGTATAATTTGCTCGTTTTGCAAGTCAGCTGTTTATACTTGTACATGTTGTAATATTTGCACCAACAAAAATTTCCAGTATATTACTGAGTTTTTGGATCTTTTGTTGTGCCAGAATTTTCAATTTAGGTTCATAGTGCCAAGGATAATGGCGACGGTCAAAGTATGAATGTGGCCTGTGGAGCCAAGAAACTGTAAAATTTTGGGATCCAAGTCCAATGTGACCCGGGGCACCGTCGCCAGTCTTCATAGACCCCCTCGGGATGGTCATCATAAACTGAAAAATAACTAGAAACCGTAAGCGTCGCCGAGCCGCTGCAAAACCGGCAGCATGCGCAAAACCCCTAATGCTCTCAACACTAGCGGGAAAGGGAAAGAGG
>Ga0056133_10000352_pt1 | contig 10907 bp, 6 predicted proteins | sample WorMetGr2BELIZE1_FD_67351 | JGI IMG/M metagenome (GOLD analysis project Ga0056133, IMG submission 67351) | Marine gutless worms symbiont microbial communities from Max Planck institute for Marine Microbiology, Germany - Inanidrilus... ... | reverse complement strand
CAAAGTTTGGCTGAAGCCCACTACTACAGTGCCGTGTAGTAACGCTGCCAAGATGCGAAAGCTGTTGAAATTGGAAGGGCTGCCACAAACTCGCCAACAGATCTCAGTCGTTAGTAGCCCGAAGTTCACCATATGATGAGGACATGTGCAGGAGGTATCGGCGTTTAACAAGTTTTTTTTCCGATTGTCGATACATGCCTCAGCTACGAAAACACAGTCCGACAGAGTTCTGCGATAGTGCCAAAATGGCAATTTTTTGCGTCCTGTGTTTCAGCAAGCAGCGTGCAGCACATTTCAGACATGCATTCTAAATTCGCACTAAGGCCACACCATGTGTGGAAGTATGGTAGACATCCAATCTCCGACCACTGAGATTAGGCGAGGAAAAAAAAGAAGTAGAATGTGGCCCAATGCCCAACGTGATGGCCGCCCTGCCTACTACAGGTGGCAACTGTTCAGCGTCGCAGTTTGGCTGACGCCCACTACTAGAGTGCCGTGCAGTAACGCTGCCAAGATGCGAAACCCGTTGAAATTTGCAGGGGTGCCCCAAACTCGCCAACAGATCTCAACCGTTAGTAAGTTCACCATATTATGAGGACATGTGGAGGAGGTATCGGTGTTTAACAAGTTTTTTCCGATTGTTGATACATGCCTTAGCTGTGAAGATACAGAACGACAAAGTTGTGCGATGGTGCCAAAATGGTAATTTTTTTGCGTCCTGTATTTGCAGCGAACCACGTGCCGCACATTTCAGACATGCATTCTAAATTCGCACTAAGGCCACACCATGTGTGGAAGTATGGCAGACATCCAATCTTCGGCCACTGAGATTAGGCAAGGAAAAAACGATAGATAGATAGATAGAAACCACAGGGCAAAAATATAATGGTCTGTCATATTACATAGGGCAACCATAAATAACAAAATATGGCTGAATTCAGTTTCACAATGAGGTAGAATTGCAGCATATTACATTCACTAAGAAACAAAGGACTCAATATGGCGATGTGATGTGGTCCAAGCTCAGTTTCTGCAACAGTCAACTTTTGCCAAGAAATTCAAGACCATCTTAGAATAATCACAGTAGAGTTACAACTGTAAGAAAAACTGTATCTACAACCTTCTTGATGCTCGCAAGCATTTCCTTTCTTGCAGCTTGCTTCTGTTTCTGAGCCTGAACATTGTCAATGCAATAAAAACTCAAATCACATTCAAGGCAATCAAGGATAGCAGACTTCACACCTGCTTTGCAATTTAGTGCTGCCACCTGGCAAGTCACTGTGAATAATTCGCTACATTGCAGACTCCAGGTCTATACCTGTATTTGCTGCCCAATTATGTGAAAACCAGAAGCACAGCAACATATTGTATTGCAGTCAGAGGAGAACCAAGCCATGGCCACAGATAACACGTACAGAAACTTTCATCAGGTTTGGATGCGGGTTTTTTTGAGATATGCAAGTGAACAGACAGACATTCATCACAATCCTTCGCACCCCTACTGGGGGGCGAAGTAATGAAGAAGACAATTTTAACACTATTTGTTATTAGAAACTAGGATATTAGGGCTACTAGAATGTGATACATTCAGCTGTTTTGACATGGAATGTGACATTAGGAGTGAACTACAACAGCATATACTGCAATTGCATACAATATCCAGCACAGTGAATGTAAATCATGTGACAAGGAAGGCTGGGGAAACACACAGTAAATTTCACAATTCATTTAGTTTGCAAAATGTTAACAGTACAATCGTGTAACATGAATTATGTGCATAAACATTAAATATATTTTCAAACGGCTGCTGTTAACACACAGCTTTGTAACACCAAAACACCTTGCCAACTTCAAAATGTCCATAAATAACTACACTACTTACTCGCGGAATTTCCTTCTTCATGATCATGACCCAGAGACGTCGACGCCTCGCTGCCACCTGCTCCGGTGTCAGCTTCTTTGTCTTTCCTCTTGCACACTTTCCAGTGGACACTGGTGTTGATGTCTGCTCAACTGCTTTGCTACCAGTCAATTCTCCATCCGAAATCTCTTCCTGTAATACACAGGACATCTGTTATCACAACAGATCCAAACACATCTTGAAATCATTTCAAAATACTACATTTTACAGCACCACACATACACATAACACAATGTATACTGTCAAAACATGTCTGTCTGTTAATCTGTCCATGAAACTCCTGTACTTCATAAAAAACGAACCCATTCATTCAAGCAGTCAATGCTTGTATATCAGAGATTCAAGTTTTAGACGTACCACAACACAACCGTTTTACGGCCTTTTCCCGGAATTTTTAGGCGTAATGAAACTGAAAACTGATATCACAGACAGCATGGTTATCGTGTAAAATTTAACAACAGAAATCCCGTCCACCACCACCAACTTCTCTACTTTAACAGCTGCAGCCGTTTTGCAGGTGCACCTGGATCAGCAGGTTCCCCTCAGTTTTATTCCTCCACTTGCTGCAGAAGATAATCATTGGAATAGGTTTTTTTGGGCCAGACGTACTTTCAGATGTCCTTTCCTCACAGACCACCAGAGTCACAAGGAAAGAGACTCGGCTCCCTTTTGGCCAGCTCTATCAATGCTAGTACCTAACGTGACAGAAAACCATCAGTAATCTCAAATGGTATTATACAGTACTAGCGTAAACCAATGCTGCACACAACGAGGATGACTTCTGTCACTATTATAATAATACAAGCATTTGTAAGGCGCACAATGTCGGCAAACATACTGAACCTGAGGCGCAGGCAGTCGCTAGGTGAGGAGGATGGCGGGAGTGAAGTGTAAATGCTATTTAAACAGGTACATTTTGAGATGACGTTTGAAGGTTGGTAGGGTAGAGCAATGCCTAATGGCGACGGGTATGTTGTTCCAAATTTTAGGTGCAAGGTAACTGAACGATCTCTTGGCAAACTCAGTAGAAACCCTCGGGTGCTGCAGAAGGTACTGATTACCTGAATGTAAAGTGCGCGGAGGTGTATAATGATTAAGCAAAGTGCTCAAGTATGAAGGCTGGCTGGGGGTGAGTGAGCAGTTTCTTAACAGCACATCAGAACATTATACGCTATTCAGTGCCACAAATGGTGGACAGCAAGAGAAAAGTACGTAAGAATAAAATCAGATATTCACTAACAAATAATAAAAAGTTAAGTGTAAAATCAAGGCAATAGAGCTAATATAAAATTCAAGTAACAAACATTACAGCTGGTGATAAAAATCGGTTTCTTTGATAAAATTAATTATAGTATGATTGTCAATGCTTTTAAACAACTCTGTGACGGAAGACACCGAATTCCACTTACAGTAAAACATATATTAGTGGAATGTCCCAACTTGCGGGACATTCGTGAAAAATACTTCACGGTGTCTTCCATCACAGACTTGTTTAAAACCTTCAGTGCTTTGACACTGTTGGTTGGGCGGCAGGAAGGGCATCTGGCCCGTAAAAATATGGGAGGTAAAGGTGGGCACTGGTTAGTTCGGATGGAGTGGCGCCAGCCGGATGATCAGTGTGTCTGCCTCTGTTAATCTCCCCTTGCACCATAAAGTCCAGAAGTTCTCTTCTGGCACCAGCTCACCTAGGTGGTCCTGGAAAAAGGGCCGTAAAACGGTTGTGGTGGTGGTGGTGTAAGTGGAATTCCACAAGGCTGACAGGTTGGAGGATCATCACCACACAACAAGTATGAGTGAGTGAGACGAGAATGACCAATTCGAAGTCTGTTTAGTACAGAATCATAACGGGACATATTTTTGCTATGCTTGAGAATGCCAACAGTGGGGTAAATAGAATGGGGTGGGAGTGAGCAGTTTCTGGCTGGTCGTAAGTACTTCGTGTGTGATGCAGGCTATCTTGAACTCAATTCTGGACTGAAAAGGTAACCAGTGCAATTTACGTAAGAGATCACCAGATGAGAAGTTGTGGTTGTCCTTCAAGACAACTCTAGCAGCAGAATTCTGAACAGACTGCAGTCTTTTAACGTTTGTGTGACCATGAACAAGAGAGTTTGCGTAATCTAAGCGTGAGCGAACCATTGAGACAGCCACTGTGATAGCCATATCTTCAGTAAGTGAAGGTCTCATGTGGTGAAGAGCGCGTATGTGAAAGTAAGCAGCCCTACAAACATTAGATGTGTGATGACTAAGCGCCAATTAACGATTTTGTCAGATATAGGTACCAGAGTGCGAGCAATATCTACATCAGATACAGAGGAAAATTACCGATGCGGCTAGGTGTACTAAACAAAATTGATTCTGATTTGCCGCTATTCAGAGCAAGACCATTGTGACAGAGCCATAAATGGAGTGACAGAAGGCAGGATTTTGTCCTATCCAAGACTGGCAGTATTACTAGTACCACTATTACCACTTTTTGGCCATTATACAGGTTAACCTGCACTAGCAGGCACCCCCAGTTAAGAATTGGGGGGAATTTATTGAAGCAAAGTTTTACTGCCCGCATGCCCTAGCTATGGGCAACAAACACATTCAGATTAGGGAGAAGATGCTAGAGTTCTCCTCAATGGTGTTACCTGCACAGTCTCTGTACAATCAAGGTTGGCAGTATTAATGAAATAAGTAAAAAATATGCAGGATATCTCACCTCTTTCACACTAGTTAACGGCTCGTCTTTTGCCGGTTTCAATGCCTTCATTTTTGCTGCAACGTAACAACAAATGTCTTGGTGATTCTCATACAATATTTTTCAAACATGCACATTAACGTGTTATAAAATTATCATTATATCAGATTTTAAACAGTAAGTAGGTAGTACGCAGTACCATGTAGTACATAGTAGCTTTTGACTCTTTCACTGTACTGTACTGTACTGAGTAGAGTAAGAGTAAGCGTAAATTTGTATAGCGCTTTATCACGACTCATCTCTAAAGTGCTCAGATATGGCACGTGTTAACAAGGGATCACACAATTTTACCTGCCACCCACACGTTTATCCACAAGTGGAATCAGCCATACCTGCCTTTGATCCCCAGCCACAGAGCATCACTGCACTTTGGCTGGTACTCATATTCCACTGACAGAAGCACATGGGTGTGACTGTGAACAAATTACCTAAAGTTATTACCTGACATTGTGCCAGATGGGAGTCAAGCTGGCGACCATCGAGTTGCAGGTCCAACGGCCAAACCACTAGACTACCGAACCACCCCTTATACTGCCTCTTTAGTGAATAAAATTCATCACGTGGTGCTTTATACTGTTTATGTTACATAAGATTTGTCTTTATTAATATTAACTACATTTTTAAACACACTATTTTTACTTCGTAATATTCATTTCAATTTCATTGTTTGACTGCATTTACAAATATATTATGAGTGATTAAAATTATATCAAACATCACAGAAAACTGATTAGCAGTAAAGTAACAGTGGGAAATGAACAGCAATCTCAACGTGAATAAAACATACAGTTCTTTTTACCTTTCAACCTACCTTTCTCCGTCTTCTCTTTCACCTGTTGTCGACGCTTTGCGGACCCAACAATGAGCTTCTGATGATCGTGGAACTTGTCATAGTTAGACAGCAGGCCGACACTGTAATACTGATACTGCTTCAGCTGCAAAACAAAGCACTAATTTTTTTTATTACCCAACACCGCTATAAATCATTTCTGATTACATTGCTTTCTGTCTGACTTTCCCTAACATGACCATTAAAACATTTCTTTACTACATTTGATGTACACACTGCAACAGTTACAAGAAAGCTTGTTCACTCACAACAATCTAACAACCACATTACTATGCAAAACTGTCTATTCTACAAATACTCCTTCACCACTCTAACACCATTTACAGAAAGGTCGTGCAATCTGTAAGAAGTCCTGTTCCAGCCATATTCAAGAAGGTCTTTTGTGTCGAACTAAAAACAGTGCTTAGGTTGCTTACCCCGTAGGTCTTTACTTTTTTTACCTTCTGTGGAACACAAGTATAACAACTGAAATTGAAACTAGTTGTAGTACTGGAACAGTAACATAAGAAACTAGAAGTACTGGGACAGTGCATACCTCCGCCAATGCACATCTTACCAGTGCTGCCATATGGCAAATTAGTATGAGCAGCATATTTATGTCCGTTAACTACTTTCCGTATCTCCACGAATCTGGAAAACAATCCCTGTATCCAGACGGTGATCCGGATAGCCACCGAAATTTAATCACTTGTTCACTGGCCCATTGAAAAACCTTCCCTGAAAATTTCATGCAAATCCGTTCGGACGTTTTTGTGCACAGTTGCTAACAGACAAAGAAACAAACAACGACGAAAACATATCCTCCTCGGCGGAGGTAATAAACAGTAGAATTAGTATCAGTAGTCTATAAACACCAACAACTTTAGGTTTACAAAGTTGCTGTTAAGTTTTACGTCATATTATTTCAGTTTGAAAATCAACAACACGGACATTGTTTAGCAAGAATTTGATTTGTCTTGACGGTGATGTCACAAGTTGAGTAATCACCATATATCATGACACATCAGTTAGTTCAGTGCCCGAGCTATTGCAGGCCATACTGACCAAAATAAAATTCTAAAAGACAAAATTTTAAAAAATAAAATCAATTAAAAGTAAAAGACCTATTAAAATGGGTTTATTGTGCTCAGCTTTTATTTTTGTTGTTGTAATGCCTTCAGTGCTTTGACACTGTTGGTTGGGCGTTAGGAAGAGCATCAGGCCTGTAAAAAATTGAGTGATGAGGTGCTGGCATAGTTATGTCTGGAGCGAGGTGCAAATGATTTGCATACGGACCAGTTGATATCACTTCACCCCATCATCTCTTGCTTCATTAAAATCCAGATTGGTTTAACCTTTCCGATGCCGGCTTACCCAGGCTGTCCTGGAAAAGAGGCCATTATTGGCCTGTTAAATGGGTGTCTGTCTGCCTAATGCAGTGTTTAAATGCAACTACTTTCTTACAGAAATACTTAACCAAGTGACATCTTCCAAATCTTCCAAATGACTATGAGAGTGATTGACAATTGACCTCTTTGTCTGCGGCAAACTGCCTCTGGTATCGTTTGTGCCTCACATGTTCTCGCAGCATTTCCTTTACTTCGGCATCAGTCAATGACAGCTCCACGTCATCGTCCTCTTCATCAGACGACGTGTCACTTAGCAGCATATTCTGACACACGTACACGCACCACAGTACTGCCAACATACACTCAACAAATTTTACCAAGCTGATACATCAGTTGAACAAAAGTGAGCGAAATAGACAATAATAACAATAATAATAAAAATAACAACACAAACATTTGTAAGGCACACAAAGGTTTAGATTGGCAAGCTGCTTGTTTTTTGTCGAAATGTGACTGTTGCCTCTTTTTCCATCCATCAGTGCATTACTGTCAGAGCAACAACAACAAAACTAGACAATGCGTATTGCATCACTAAAAGCTGGTGCAGAAACCTAAAATGGCAAATCATACATGCCCTTACACTCCAACCATCATCTGATTACAGTACCATTTCTGAAATGTGTCCAATGGGATATTAAACCATCGCCATTGATTCAATAATTTATTAGACATAAACGAAAGATCACATGAGTTCTATCAAGATAAACAGCTCAAAAACAGCTCCACCTTCAGCCATTTTCTCGTCTTCTTGACTCTGCTGAAATTATATAGACGACACTTATCCGACTTTCGCTCTGCAAAAGCATGCAAAAGCTGCACATTGCACATACAACATGCATTTTGCAGCCACTTTCTAGCATTGCATTTTATGACTACAGATGGTAGCTAACTTCAATTAACAGTAGTTACAAGAAAATGTAAAACAAACACACAGTTTAGTACACATATATGTATGTTTACAAAAGCTTGCCACAAAACACTATAAACACATAATGCAACTGCAATTAGAATTTGACACAGAACTAGGACATAAGAAACAAAATTTAGCCCCGTGCTGGACTCAATGTCGACTCCTCTTGAGTGGCTTTCAATTACTCGTGACCTTGACCTTGGATCGGGTCATACGGCACACGGTCATGCATCAGTCATCGACCTCTATCTACATACCAAGTTTCAGTGAAATCAGAAAAACTTTTTTTGTGGACGGACTAACCGCAGGGACCGGCCCAACTTTAAGGTCATATGACACAAAACTAAGACAAATGTCAAAAATTGAGCCCGATCAAATTTAGATATTGTGCTGTAGTTTAAGAATTAGTGGTCATTTGCCAGCCGCTATTGTAAATGGCGGAGGAGATAGAGTTGGAAAAGTGCAATTTTCGGAACTTCACAGAACGCTGTGACCTTGACCTTGACCTTGAATCGAGTCATACGACATACCGTCGTGCATCACTGATCGACCTGTATGTACATACCAAATTTCATTGAAATCGGAAAAAAACTTTTTTTCTGGGTGGACTAACTGCAGGGACCCCTCCAAGTTCAAGGTCACCTGACACAACTAGGAAAAATTTCAAAAATCCGGCCGGATCAAATTTAGATATTGTGCTCTAGTTTAAGAACTAGTGGTCATTTGCCACTCCCTCTCTAAGTGGCGGAGGAGATAGACTTTGAAAAGTGCATTTTTTTCGGAACTTCAGAGGCCCGTGACCTTGACCTTGACCTTGAATCGGGTCATACGGCATACCATCATGCATCACTCATCGACCTCTATGTACTTACCAACTTTCATTGAAATCGGACAAACTTTTTTGTGGACGGACGTCGGACGTACTGACGGACGGACATTTCCCCCTCTAATAAGGAGTCGACCTAATAAACACTGTTCCATCACCATCATCATTATCATCAATCATCATATCATGAAGAAACCACAGAAAAAGTAAGCTAACCTAACAACTGGCAATCACTAACCAGATTTTGTGATAACTACTCCATTGTAGATCCTGTTGCCATCAGCATCTTTACTGTAGCGTATGTTATCCATTAAAGTTGGTCCGTCCGAGTCAGCTTCAGCATCTGTAGACAGCTCTTGATCACTGCCAACATCGCCACATCACTCACTTGAAACCAGCTTTATACTACCACATATTACACAAGCTAATGACATGATCAACCAGGCATAGAGCGACTTTACAAACACTCGCTGACATTTCGCATTTGGCGCTGTTGCCATAGTAATGAAACCCATGCACTGATTGAAAATCTGCCCAACAGTGCAAAACTAGAGGCACCCCGCCATTAGTAGTGCAGGAATGCACCGAGAGACAGACACATAGATGCGTGTGACCAATATACATCTTGTCTCGGCTATGCCTCAAGCAAAATGTAACTAGCACGATACGAATTCAGTCCGTGTTGTGACACACATAAGATTAATGCATTCACAACAGCCAACGATTCAGCTAATTAAGGATATCAGTTTGGACCGCTCTACTTCTGTGACATTTCATAAATATCATTAAGAATAAATATGCCAGCAGTTAAACCTGTAAAGATTCAGTACGTAATTGCTCACGTGTTCTCTCCTAATAAATCTACCTGTGTACAGAGGATTTGTTCAAGGACTCGACATGTGCTAGCACTGCATCTAACTTCAATGCTTCCTCCACTCGTTGAATGTGAAGTGGCTTTGCCATATTTTCTGATGGCCAACATGTGCCATGACCAATGCCGTCAAACTCCGCTGAAGACGATTCTTGTGGCATAATGCCTGCTGCACAGCACATACATAAAACCCTTAATAATTTAAACAGAAAATATAAATCTTACACTGGGATGATACTGCAAGTGGGAGGACAGCTGAACTGTAATGTGCTAGACTGCAAACCAATAGGACACAGATTTGTATAATCTCTGCAAGGTAAAATTAAAATGTCGAAGCTCTGTTATGAAGAAAGATTAAAGCTGATGGGTTTGCCTTCATTATCCTACAGAAGACTATGAGGCAATGCTATAGAAATGTTCAAATGCCTACATGGCATTTACAGTAAATGCCTACATGGCATTTACAGTACTAACAGTTCTACACTGCTTCCGCTGGCGCTGTTTCATGATGGAATACCAACACGTGGACAGTCGAAAAATTGCAGAAGCGAGAATGCCGTTTGTCTCTGAGAGCAAATGTTCTTGGTTCTGTATTGTGAATTTTTGGAATTCTATGCCAGAAGGTATTGTCACTGCTCCATCTGTTAACATCTTCAAGGGACGTTTTGACAAGGAATATACTTACCTACACTACTGCACTGACATTGATTATGTCACTGTACGAGAGACCGGTCTACAGGTCCTATGGCCTACATGGATCGAAAGATGATGATGACGCGAACGATGATCAGCAGTGATGGAAGCAGAATACGTAAATACTATTACCTGGCACCTGGTAAAAATTAATCCTATCTTAAAAGTGCATGTGCATTTGTTGTTTTTGTTTATATTAATTGCTCAGTACGGTAAACTTAGCAGCTTAATGTCAATGCCAATCCTTGTGTGTGACGTGTGGTTGTTTCTGAGTTGGTGTGTTCTACCTTACAGTGCTGTCCTGCATTGCAGCTTGTTCTTAGCAAGTGATCAATGTCAATGATTGTAGGAAAGCACCTTACAGTATATTTATACATACACAAAATCATATGCGCTGTATGATTTAACTAACATGACGATGACGATAAGGTTAAAGGAAGCCAGTTAAAGGAAGCCGGCATATCAGGGGTCTGTAGAAACATTGCATCGGACTAATCGGACTAATCGGCCATCCGTATGGAATAAATGCCAATAAAATGCAATAAAAGTGGTAAATTACATCCAATGAAACACTGAAAAACTGGACCTGTAGACAGGCGTATTCGACACGAAAGAAAAAAAAACCATATTACACTCCGATTAGTTGTCAATCGGCCGTTTAGCTAAGCGGCCACTAATCGGCGTGTAGTGTCGTTTTTTCTT
>Ga0056133_10000351_pt1 | contig 10916 bp, 9 predicted proteins | sample WorMetGr2BELIZE1_FD_67351 | JGI IMG/M metagenome (GOLD analysis project Ga0056133, IMG submission 67351) | Marine gutless worms symbiont microbial communities from Max Planck institute for Marine Microbiology, Germany - Inanidrilus... ... | reverse complement strand
TGCCGTGCAGTAATGCTGCCAAGATGCAAAACCCGTTGAAATTTGCAGGGGTGCCCCAAACTCGCCAACAGATCTCAGCCGTTAGTAGGCGAAGTTCACCATATTATGAGGACATGTGGAGGAGGTATCAGTGTTTAACAAGTTTTTTTCCCATTGTCGACACATGCCTCAGCTGCAAAGATACAGCCCGACAAAGTTGTCTGATGGTGCCAAAATGGCGATTTTTTGTGTCCTGTATTTTCGGCGAGCCGCGTGCAGCACATTTCAGACATGCATTCTAAATTCGCACTAAGACCACACCATGTGTGGAAGTATAGTAGACGTCCAATCTGCGACCGCTGAGATTAGGCGAGGAAAAAAGATAGAAGAAAGAAAGAAACCACAGGGCAAAAAAATAATGGTCTGTCCTATTACATAGGGCGACCATAATGAATACTCCACACATTTACAGCAAAGAAACAGGAAACACCAGTTTGAATCAATTCTGGCTTGAGAACCTTTTACAAAACCCAATGACTCATATATAAAGTAAACCCAGGATGCTCAAGTGACACCTGACATGTCAACCAATGAGACATGTTAAAAATGTTAAGCATGCTAACCAAAAAGCTCCACATTGTAATTAACAAAAAATTTCTGACCGAAGTAATAATCCAAGAAATACTGTGTGCAATACAGTCCAAATTACACAAACATCTTGCTTTCGTTGAGTGCCAGTCTTTCCTTGAGTAGCTGGATTTCAGTATCTTTCTCTTGGATGGACATCTGAGTCTGCCAACCCTTAGTATGATTGTCGTGCAGTAAGCCCTCCAGACCCTGCTTGGTGGCACGCTCGTTGTTCAACTGGGTGCGAAGCGCCTCCGTCTCACGTCGGACGTCGTCCAACAGAGCCTGCAGCTGTTGTACAGCAGTCAACACACATAACAACCAGATGTCATCTGCAGTATCAATAACAGTACGCTATAGACAGTATCATCATTGCAAGTTAACATTCACATCAAATACTGCCAAATGCTCATATTATTATAGCAAGTAAACCAAACTGTGCAATCAGTGCAGAACTACAGAGACCCAAGGTTTCCACTAGTACAGAGAACTGAGATTTCCACTAATCAACAAACACTGTTAAACAAACAACTTCAGATTATGCTAATGTCCATTCCACAGTATTAGGAAATGGTTGATTACATTACTGATGGCAAAGAAGAGAAACCTTTTCTTGGTCAAGAGTTTTTGACACAAGTTGTCGCTGAAGGCCATCTTTGGACGACTCAAGACGAGAACAGAGATCGCGAGCAGCTGAAAGGTCAAGCATCATGTTGTGCTTTTCTTCCTCGACATTTCGCAGCAGTTCCTCCAGACTGGCAATGGTGCGCTGGGAGTTGGACATCTGTACCTCATAAGTGTGGTCGGTTGTCAGATGCTGTAACATATGCACAGCATCTTACATGGCTACATTCTACGATACTACAATACTGCTACCGTCACACAGAAAGATACTATAGTTACATGGTTACACAAATAAACCTGTATTATATTCTACCAACGTAACTACCTCTGTTTTGACGACCACTGTCCAAGAAAACCTGGGTGTTTCCTTTCTCCATTTGTTCCAAAACAGAACCTTTGGCGGGTAAGTGGCACAGTTTTTATGCTTTGCTTTTTAGTTTTTACAAATCACCAAGACACAAGGAGGTAAACAAACCTCTTCAATCTGTCTTTCAAGTGACTCGATCTTCTCTTTCAGCCGTCTGGTTTCACTGTCACGAGTTCGCAACTCCAGTTTCAGGTTTGAACTTTCACTCTCCCACTGATGTGCCTGCGTCTCAAACTTCTCTGCCGTCTGGCTGAGTGACCGGTACTGCTCTAAAATGTCTGCCCGTTCTCGCTCCTAACATAAGTCACGACAAATGTCAATGGCTGACATGACATTCACACACTAAGTACAATACTGGTAAGCACATAAATTGCAAAAACTACAACTACTACCACCATTTCACGGCCATTATACAAGACAGCCTGCATCAGCCAGCACCCCCAGTTAAGAACTGGAGGACTTTGTTGGAGAAAGGTTTTACCACCCACATGCCCTTGCTGACAGCAACTAGTGCATTCAGATGAGGGAGAAGATGCTAGAGTTCTCCTCAATGGTGTTACCTGCACCGTCTCCATACCAAATGCAAAGACTACAACTACACAACAAAACAGTTCAGTGGCAGCAAATTCACATAATCTATATATAAAAATCGGAAGCGTCTGTCCGTCTTGCCACACTGAGCATGCAATCGGCGATCGCTGCTACTTTCTAGCGCTCTGTGACAAGTGTAAACACACTAGCCACGCCCACAAGCACGCCGCCAGCCCGGCCAGCACGGATTCCACTTGGAGACACCCTGTGTGGCCACCGCACAGTAGTCTCCATTTCCAGCGCCCTGTAGGCCGTCGTAGCTACCACAACAAACCCCGTACCACACGGGAAGTGTGCGTAGAGTGAGCAGGTATCAGTTTACCCACATACGATATCGTACTGCAGCTGCTGGGCGAGCGCGATGACAGTTAGCAAATTGATGTATGTGTGGCGCCAACTAACTCAGTGAGACACCCGTGACTGCGACGGCCCAGGGGGCTGTTGGACTGTGGACTTTGAGTCACATGTGCAGCATTACTCAGACTGACGCCACAAGCCACAATCGCACTTAATTTAAAACACATAACAACGTTCAACATCAGCAGTCAATCATACAGTAACAATAGCACATCTACATTACAGGATTCTCTATCTTTCACTTTCAGCTTTAAAATATCAACTACTCAGGTACTCTATAACTGTGCCAAGTTAGAAATTCAAAGGTCCTTCAATCTGAAAGTAACGATATATTTTTGTCAAATCACTATGTGGCCTTGTGACCTTCACCTTTTGTTGCATGATCTCAAAACTAGGTGATATCAAAATTGCTCAGTGAGATACACACAAGTCATGGGTGATCTTCCATCAATGGTGGCTTTCTAGATCTTTTCGTTCTTCCGTTCTTCAATTAATAGCAGGCATGAGACAGACAGACGGTCAACAGCAAAAACATTCTCTAATGTTGGAAGATGTCAGAAACCATATAAGACTAGCATTGTTAAATATGTTACATATACCTTAGCTGAGAGTAGTTCTTGACAGCGTTTGACTTCAATGACATAGTCCTGCATTTGCCGACTCAACTCTTCCTTCTCCTTAACTGCATCATTCAAGTCGGCATGCAAACTCTACAACAGACAAATAAGGCACTCTAAACTGGCTAAGCAGAGCGGTTTATGTCTAACGTGTAAATAAACAAGTGGTCAAAGTAATTTGACATAAGGCCGGATCGCCGCTGCACATGGACGGTTCAGTCGTATTCTTCAGGTGGTGCCAATGCGCACCCCATATATAGAAAGCCAAAAATGGTTGCCATGGCAACATCCCTTAGAACCTCGAAATCGGCTATGTCTTCATCAGATAGCTTGACCCCGAAAACACACTAGAATCAAACAACGTGTCGCTAGCTATCATACAACCGAAGTTATAGCTCATCGAAAGGCAAAAAGGGGTTGCCATGGCAACGTCCCTTAGGTGCAGGGTATCGGCAATATCTGCATTCTGTCGACGACCACTTAAACCCACTTCATAACCAATTGCCTAGTCACTATCGTCCACACAAAGCCAAGTAATAGCATTTTAGTCCCAAAATTGGTTGCCGTGGCAACGTCCCTCAGCACCTATGGACCCCCATCCAACACATGATTCCTATGGCCTATCCGAGCCCACAACCCAAACGGCATCCTTATCAGTTCAGCCGTCTTTGCACAGACGACCATAGAGTGCCCTGTACTTTACAATGGGACGCCCATTCTCCCCAAAAATTTGCCCCTTCCCATTGGGGGGATCTGGACCCCCATCTAATACATGGTTCCCTGGGCCCACCCAAGTCCTCAACCCAAAAGGCAGCTCGATCGGTGCAGGCGTTTTTGCAGGGCTCACTAGTGAGACAGACCGAGAGACCACGCTCCTCGGTCCGTAAGAATAGGCCGCATCTACGTACGTAGTACTGCGATGCGGCCTAAAAACTGTTCAATACTACAGGCATTCTCATATGCTAAAGAAAGGGTAATAATATCTCAGAAATGGTAGCAAGATATCAACATGATTGCTACAAACTACTAATCAACAATCATGTAGTCACTGTAGCGTATGGATATTAAATAGAAAGTAACAGAGTTTTTGTAATATTTGAGGTCATTGATGGTTAGAGAAGGAAAGTTCGAGAACATTTAACAGGAAATGTAAGAAACATGATGTTTATGTCTGTAAAGTGAAAGTTGACTTTTTGTTCACTGGAACATTTCTGCCAGAGTGCTGCATAACGTCATTGAATTTTTTAGGCTGCATGGATGCAACGTATTGTTGCAGACGGAGTAGCATGGTCTGTTGGTCTGTCTGTCATGATTGTGAGCCCTGCAAAAATGGCTGAACCGATCGAGATGCTGTTCGGGTTACGGACTTTAGTGGGCCCAAGGAACCACATATTATATAGGGTCCAGGTCCCCCATGCAAAGGGGCAATTTTAAGGGTGAAGAGGGGCAGCCCACTGTAAAGTATAGGGATTCTCTGTCGTGAACTGTGCAAAAACAGCTGAACTGATTGAGATGCCATTTGGGTTAGGTCCATGGAAGCATGTATTAGATGAGGTCCAGATCCTCACATGCAAAGGGGCAATTTGGAGGGGGAGGGGACAGCCCATAGTGAAGTATAGGGACTCTGTGCCATGAGCTGTGCAAAAATGGCTTAACCGTTTGGGATGTGGACTTGGGTAGGCCCAAGGAAGCATGTTTTGGATGGGGGTGCATAGGCGCCATCTGGCGAATACGATTGAACCGTTCGTGCGCAGTGACGATGTGGCCTGATGTCAAATTACTTTGACCACTTGTTTGTATTTGGCATATTTACAAAACAGAACAAGCAGTTGCAATAATGTGTATGTAGTGTCAGTCACTCGAGTCAAAATGGTGTTCGTTGTGTCTAGGACTTGCTGCAATAATTGATGATAGTCACTTGTGTAACTAGCCAGTCACTTGATCAGTAATATCCTGGCTAATCTGCTGCCAGCAAATAACTAAAACTCACGTGAGATGTTCAAATCTGCAGATGACAAACAGGCTGGCTGTTACAGCGTTCCTGAAATGGAATGGTCCACGGGATTCAAATGTCAGTAAAGTGGGTCTGGAACAACAAAAAGTCATTGATTTTGGGATGATTGATATATTTCTAAACTTGCCGCTTACCATTGGGGGGGATCTGGACCCCCATCTAATACTTGGACCCACAAGAGTCCTCAACCCAAATGGCATCTCGAATGGTTGAGCTGTTTTTGCAGAGCTTACTACCGACAGACAGACAGAGTGACTGACAGACCATGCTTCTTGGTCTGTAGGCTGCATCTATGTATGTAGTACTACGATGCAACCTATACCCTTTATGATATTTATGGTGCTGTCATCATGGCAGGCCATTGTAAAAGTTCACTCAGTTCGTTTGATGAATGCGTACACAGCACCAGATGGCAGCCAACCCTCAAACCACACCAACTGACTCTGGCCCTTTGCCATTTATTATTATTATTACTCTGCCTGAAAGCTGATGCTCATTTAACCATTCCACAGGCTGAGTCAACCGAAGCACTGCAGTAAGGGTGTACAGCATGTGCTCAAGGCTCTGTATAACAGTGGCTGTAGTGATAAACAGAACGCCCACTGCTAACTTTCTGGAATCTCTCACATGACATTCAGATATGTTCTACCACTAGACCAGTGTGACAGTGGCCTCCTGCACATTGGTACAATCCATAATGTGCTCTCGTTGAGGGATGACCCGTAAAAACACCCATTTCCAGTAGATGTATGTTATGTTTAGCATGTGGCAGTGCTTTTTAGTATGATATTTATTTGCTGGTCTGTGAACTATTCCTTGTCTGTGGCGTCAGAACTCGCCTGCTGGTGATGGTGGGAGCATGTCAACATCCCCAATACCACGTGAGTAGCTTTCCACTGCTGTGCATGCTGCAGTGCTTGACAGTTAGAGATGTGCCTGTTGTGTAATGTAGTAAAGGTGTATGCAAAACTTGTACACGAACGTTTACATGCAGTATGGCGGTCAGTACTACAAAAATGGACATGACATGACATTGCCAACATGCGGCCTATTACATCACAAATGCAGATGGTTCTCAGTCATGATAACAGCATTATAGTAAGTAACGGCCAGCAGCCGCCTGGGACATCAGCTCAGCATTACAGTACAATACGTTTATGTGCACTTGAAAGCTGACTGCTAGCCAGCTTGATCTACCAGACAGAACAAAAATAGAATGTGGGCCAATGCCCAACGTGATGGCCACCCTGTCGAATATAGGTGGCGCCCTCTGTTCAATGCCACAAAGTTTGGCTGACGCCCACTACTAGAATGCCGTGCAGTAACGCTGCAAAAATGAGAAACCCGTTGAAATTTGCAGGGGTGCCCCAAACTCCCGATCCGATCTCAGTTGTTAGTGGGCCGAAGTTCACGAGTTATGATGACTTGGGCAGAAGGTATTGCTGTTTAACAAGTTTGTTTCTGATTGTCGATACGTGCCTTAGTTGCAAAGATATAGCCCGACAAAGTTGTGCGATGGTGCATTTTGGGCGATTTTTTGCGTCCTGTATTTTCAGCGAGCCGCGTGCAGCACGTTTCAGACCCTCATCCTAAATCGCATTAACGCCACACCATGTGTGGAAGTACGGTAGACATCCAGTCTGCGACGGCTGAGATTAGGCGAGGAAAGAAAAAAAGAAAGAAAGAAGAAACCACAGGGCAAAAATATAATGTCCGCATCTGCTACGCAGGGCGACCATAATAAGGCAGAGAACTAAAATATAAACCGATATGGCTGAGAAGATACAGTCCGGGTGAAAGTTAGTGGAGTCATTCCTGAGGGTGGAAGAGAGTCTAAGATGGGAAGGATTTGTGAACGAGTGTCCCAACACTGTGTTTCATGATAGTGGTCTACAAAGTCTTCAGTTTGTCAGTGAAGACACAATTAACAGCTGGAAAAAAAAATCATAATGAAAACACTCTTGTGCGAAATGAATTTGCCGTTGGTAGGAGTCAAACCTGCGATTTCGTCACTTAACCGACCGACACATAGCACGTTAAAAACTGCACAATAATAATAATAAAACCCACAAACTTTTCATTGTGAAGCAGGCTGTCTAACCATTGAGCCACTCACATGCATACTACTGCATTAATGGCCATTATCTGGTTGATTTGTTTTGTCCAACAACCGGACAGAGGTGTTCAGGAAACATAAACAGATTGCTGGAGGAATACATTTTAGAGACTGTTGCCCAAGCAACAGTATCACGACACAATTTTAGGCGACACTGGTATGTCGAGGGTTCCGTGCACAAAGGTTCTATCTCAAGAAATCCAAATTTTTCAGGAAACGAGTTTTTGTGTTTTGCAAGTTTTACTGCGTCATTTTACCAACACGCTCTGGCAATTGTATATTGATTTTTACTCCATTAGAATCGTCTTTGAAAGTTCTTTCCAACTGTTTATTGTTAAAGTTGCTAATTTTTAAAAACTGGCGATTCTGGCAAAAATGTATAGATAGAACCTTTGTGCACGTCAAACACGGCGCAGTGTAGGCCCCGTATTACTGATAAAATTTTGTGACCTTGAGCATCGCAAGATAGAACAGTGTTAAATATTTGTACAGCTAAACATTATAGTGCACAAAGGTGCTATCGCTGCAGATAGAACCGTTGTGCACGATGTAAGACTGGATTTGCGATAAAGTTGGCACATAGGACTTTTGTGCCCGAGCGATCTGCAACGCAAAGAGCAATTAACGTCTGCACAGAGGTTCTGTCGAAAACCGCTGAACGATAGAACCTCTGTGCACACAGAAGATAGGCCCAGGTGCAGATAGCTCCATTTTTAGAAGGCTTATAACTTTTCCTGTGTTGCGAAATTAGAAAAACTGACGTCACAGGCTTGTTGGGCTCGTCGAGATCTGTCGAATGGTGTAAAAACCCAAAACTGGAAGTAGATTGAGATAGAACCTTTGTGCACGGAACCCTCGATGTGTTGAATTTCAGAACTTATGGAAATGGTGCAGGTAACACGGTTGAGGAGAACTCTATCGTCTTCTCGCTAATACGAATGCGCTAGTTGCCTTGAGTGCTTTGACACTGTTGGTTGGGCGGCAGGAAGGGCATCCGGCCTGTAAAAATATGGGGTGATGGTGGAGGTGAGCACTGGTTAGTCCGGATGGAGTGGCGCGCAGCCAGCTGGTCGGTGTGTTAATCTTCCCTTGCACCATAAAGTCCAGAAGTTCTCTTCTGGCACCGGCTCACCCAGGTGGTCCAGTAAAAGGGCCGTAAAACGGCTGTGGTGGTGGTGGTGGTGGTGGTATGTGTTGAATTTGTTTACGAAACGTAGACTAATGAGTGTGTTCTGTAGGACCTGCGCGTGCTGTGCCGAACTCTGTTCCACTGCGACCGCCACCTCCTAGTCGCCTGCCTCCTCCGTCATTCCGTGCTGGTGAGACGGGTAATGATGCAGGCTTACTAGCTGACTTTGTCTTTATCTTGAACTGAGTTTCAGTCTTGAACCGAGTTTGAAACTAGACCAAGTTTAAAACCTAATTAATACACAGAAGTAAAGTGACAGTGCAGGTCGGCTTTAAAAACGGAAGTTAAGAACAAACTTCGGTTTTAAACTCAAGTTTGAAACCAATCTTAAGACCGAACTGTGGTTCTAATCCGAAGTTAAACTAAACAGTTCATTGTGAACTGGAGTAATGCATTTAGATAGCAGCTGTGTTAGAACTCTAGTTTTTAACTTCTGTTTTGAACCTTGTTCATCATATATCGCTGAATGCATGTGCCATAGTTTGGTCATGGTTTTTCAGAAGTTTATTAATTGGTTTGCTTACACACAAGTGAAAAGATACAGAGTGCATATTTGTCTGTGCTTTCGTTCTTGTAGATACCATTTGTTTGCTAGTCGCTCTAAAACTCCAGTTTTAAACCTGGTTTTGAACGGAAGTTAATCTGAGCATTGGTTTAAAAGTGGTCTTTTTGGTCTTTAATTTGAAACTAAAGCAAACTTTTGTGCAGCAGATTTTTACAGGCTGGATGCACTTCTCTCACACATCCTGAAAGAAGTTGTGATAATATATTTATTGAAACAAAATGTTTTAAAGTCACTTGTGGATGAAGAATTGCACCCATCTTAGGGAATGGAATGTCATATTTGGGTTGTTGTTTATTGGTCAAGTTATCTCATAGAAAGGAGTCGTGCAAAATAAGGACGTCTTGAAAGCTGGTACTTGCCTTAGCTTACCTTTGAGTGGAGCAGTCTTACGCAGCTGCTGAGACTGTATTGCATTCAGCCCATTGAGCATTCCCCATGTTACTAAGGTACTGGAACCTGAATGAGGTTTTTGCAAACTGCAAAACGTTTGATGGTGATACCTTAACATAGCTTCCTTAGCTGTAGGGTGTAAGCCCGTTATTCAACACTGTGTTAGCGTGGTGGAACAACACCTTGCTAGCAAATAAAGGGATGTTTCCTTTTCTTGAAAGCTGGTCCGTGGTAAGTACTTGTCTGTCAGAAGTACACAAGTAATGGATCGTGAGCCACCCAGTATTTTGAGTGCTGCTTCATTCCTCATAGCTGTTGAGTTTTGACTGAGAATCGTATGCCGATGTGGTTCAGGCATGGAAGACGGCATGAGGAACGTGTCATTGGCCGAGTCACGTCCACAGCAGGATCCAGTCGGCCCAGTCCCGCCGAACCATTCACCGGTGACTGGTCCTGATGCTGCATCGTTCGTTCGTCCACCGCCAGTACGTGGTCCCGTGCTGTGCCCGCCACGATCTGTGGCACCGGGGAGTAACCCTGCAGCACCACTGCGCAACCCGACTCCTGTGTCCACAGCACAAGCCAATCCGCCTCGCATGGCTGCTCCACCCATGCGCAACCCGACTCCTGTGTCCACAGCACAAGCCAATCCGCCTCGCATGGCTGCTGCGCCCATGCGCAACCCGACTCCTATGTCTACTGCACAGGCCAATCCGCCTCGCATGGCTGCTCCACCCATGCGCAACCCGACTCCTGTGTCCACTGCACAGGCCTATGGTGCACCACCTTCGTCAGTGCCAATGTTCCATGTGGCTGCAACTGTAGACAGCGATGATGACGATTTTGATGCCTCCAGCATGATGTCCGACGTATGTTCTCTTGCACCAGTAATTTTTTTTACATCATTTCAAGTTTTTTTGCATTCAGTGATCTGACACTGTTGGTTGGGCATCAGGAAGAGCACCGGGCCTGTAAAAAATTGAGTGTTGAGGTACTGGCATGGTTATCTGTGTAGAGCGAGGTGCAAATGTTTTGCACGTGGTCCATCTGATGTCACTGCCGCCTCATCTCTTGCTTCATGAAAATACAGATTGGTTTAACCTTTCTGATGCCGGCTTTCCCAGGTTGTCCTGGAAAAGAGACCGTTCTGTTAAATGAGTGTCTGTAACCCTAGTGTCACTACTGTATCTGGCACTTGGGCAGTTGGGCAGTGCTGCAGATAACTAAAGCCGCCAATGGTGGTAGCATGCCGAGTGCTTTTTATTAGCAGTAGTGGCACGAGTAATGAAGTGACAGCACTGCAGTAGTATGACACTGATGTTTTGGTAGCAGTATTTAATAGCTGGATTGATTTATTGCATTGTTTGCATTAACCTTCATTTGTTCATATTCGGCCCCGTGCGGGCTCCGGGGCAGTAAGTAAGTGGGTAATTTGTGCCTGCGATTCACTTGTTGATTTCGGCGCTGTGTGAATGTGGAT
>Ga0056133_10000349_pt1 | contig 10937 bp, 7 predicted proteins | sample WorMetGr2BELIZE1_FD_67351 | JGI IMG/M metagenome (GOLD analysis project Ga0056133, IMG submission 67351) | Marine gutless worms symbiont microbial communities from Max Planck institute for Marine Microbiology, Germany - Inanidrilus... ... | reverse complement strand
GGACACTGCTATGCATCGGTTGCACATCTGTTGTACAATGCGAGCGAATGATAGTTTTGTAATCTGTGGAAATGCAGAATTTTTCGGCTGCTGAATGCGGAAAAATGATGAGAGGTAATTTGCAGAATGTTCTGCACTTGATTCTCTGCAAATTACCCCTTGACAACTTTCCGCATTCTGCATTCTGCAAAATACCTGCGCTGCCCATTGTTACAGATGGAATAGTGTGGAATAGTGTGGTCGGTCTGTCACGACCGTGAGCCTTGAAAAAACAGCAGAACTGATCAAGATGTGGTTGGGATGTGGACTCCAGTGGACCTAAGGAACTGTGTATTTAATGGGGTCCAGTTTCTGCCACGCAAAGGGACAATTTTGAGGGGAAAAAGAGGCAGCTGATTGTAAAGTATAGGGACACTGTGCTGTGAGCTGTGCAAAAACGGCTAAACTGATTGAGATGCTGTTTGGGGTATGAACTCAGATGAGCCCAAGTTAACCATACTGTATATTAGATGGGGTCCTGATCCCCACACATGATGGGGCAATTTTGAGGGGATAAGTGGCCGGCCCAGGACATGTCAGGTCATGTCCGGCAGTTGATATGGTCAAAGGGCAGAACTGGTACGATGCAGATGTAAATTGGGGTGTACTAAATGGCGTGCATATATGCAATCTGGTGAATACGATTGAACCGTCTGTGTGCAGTAGCAATGGGCCTTATGTCAAATTACTTTGACCACTTGTTAAATGTTATTGTTGGTACATAGGTTTCTGGAATTGGTGAAGCCATCCACTTCTGATTTGATACATAGATCGACCATGACAAGTACTGACACCAGTATTACTGATAAATTACCCCGGAGGGATTAGATCATACTGCTGCCCAACTTATGTATCATGCTGAGGTTCGTGGTGCCCATGCTGGTGTTAGTGTTGCAGAGATTATTCATTAGTGATATATTGCTGTGCTTACAGATATGAAGTGGCTGCTGAGTATCATCGTCGGCTTGTTAGTTTGCATGTCACTTGCTGACAACGAGAATGCTCGATTGCTGGCGTCCAAGAATATCCTTAATTTGTACATGGTTGAAAATAAAGATCTGACTGTGGAGTACCAGATTTACAATGTTGGTGGAAGGTAATACATGTGTGCTTACATTAGCTGTATTATAATACTTAGGGGCAATATCAGGTTGGTGTTAGTAGCTGAGTCAAGTAATTGCTTCCATGACATAACACGTGCAGTTTTTGAAAGCAGTAGAAAAATTGCCGTGAAAATTAATTTGAAATAGACCAAAGTAATGACCGTGTACAAAGGAAATGTTACTGCTGAACATAAGAATATGAGATGAGAAACTGGAACACATGGAATTGATATACTTTGGAGCTGTTTTTGCACGTGATGGATGATGACAGATTTATGTACAATGGGAAGGTGTCCTTAGTGTTCATGAAGCTCAGTAAAATTTGGGAAGAGATGCATGAGACAAGCCAAACGAATATAACTGTATACAAAGTGTCTGTTCTATGATATCACTGTTCCTGTATGAAGCAGACTGTTGGACTCTCTGGAAAGCTGATGAACACAGAATACTTACAGTAGAGATGAATGGCTGAGTAAATTACGAGAGGCAGAAACTAAAATGAAGGTGTTAAGAGTGGAGTTAAAGCAGATGGAGAGATTGGTACAGAATATACAGTGACACTGGTTACAATGGTTTGAACATGTTAAGGAGATGGATGATTGTAACCATGTATTGACAACACTATTGGGTAGAAGAAGCAGGTATATGGAGATAAAAGTCACTGGATAGTTTCATAGTGGATCTACAGCTAAAGTGAAAGCAATATGTGATAGGCTGCAAACTTTGTCAAAGACAAAAACAAATGGAATGCATTTGTATATACAGTCTGTTGATAACAGCATGTGATCAGGCACAGTCAAAAGAACAAGAAACACATAGGGGGTGCTTTTTGTATGGGTTAATTATCTGTCTAAATATTGTTTAGTTTTGTGTCATATTTCGTGTTCTGTTTTGTGTGTGTCTTTTGCTTATAATGACAACATAATCCCACTCAAAAACATGATTTTGAGATGTGCAGACTACTTCAGATTGATATTGTGTGGATACCAGATAGTGTACAAAATTGCAGACTTTTATGTGAACAGTGTTGGATAAGGAATTTTAGTTACAACCGGTGAAATGTTTTATCATTATTATAGTACCTGTGACTGTATTTGAATTTTCTTGCTGCAAACTCTGAACGACTGAAGCTTGCTAATGAATCATAATTGTGGCTTTTTCTGATACACAATGAAATGTTTGTACATTGTACAGTTCAGCTTTAAATACTCAGCTGGTGGATAACACTTTTCCAGAGGATGACTTTGAAGTCATTCTGGGCAGTCTGGAAGTGAAATGGCAGCGAATTGGACCGTATCTTTTGTGTATCAAATTTTGTGCAGTTTTCGTTTCTGAAACCGCAGACTTGTATGTCTGGTAATTGTATGTTCACCGCAGCAGCAGATTTTATTTTGCCACAAACTACCACGGCTTGCATTTTTTACTTTCTCAGTTTTTCCAGTTGGCATTTTTGGTAGTGTTGGTTGTAGTATGCTAAGTGGGTAATAATTGGCTCAGTGTTATTACTCTGTATTAGATTCATCCATTCAGTCTGTGGAATTGGAATTAACAATAATATAGTAATCTCTGACAATGTTTACAATGCAGTCATTGCAGTAGTTACCCAGTTTATCTGATCGTTTTGATGAGCCACCAGCCCTCAGACCAACCAAGTCACTTGAGCTGTGAGTCCACCTGTAGGCTGCTGTCAACAAATCATCACTGTTTAATATTACTCAGTCTGAAAGCTGATACTGTTTACCCACAGTTTAGCCAAAATATTGGCACAGTTGTCTGACTCCAGCTAAAAATGAGGGCATAGATATCGACAGTGTTGGACCCACCGAAATTAGATATTCTATCGCTTGGACCGATCATCAGACGATATTTGATAATCTATAGTGTGGTCAGCGTAAACAGAAATATAGTCTGGTATAATAAATATCTCCTAATTATTACTGTAGTTGTAGTTTTTGTCAGTTATTGTTATAGTCATTGTGATTTTGTTAGAACATTGTAAAGTCGTTATTGGTGTGTTCAAGTTCAACTTCTAATACTCTATGCATTCTATTTTTAGAATAAAAGCTTAACCGTACTCAGTATGTTTGAATATAAATACTGAAGCGAATATTTATTATGCGGACGCATCAATGGGTGCGGACGGGAGTTGAATCACTGAACTTCCTTACACTGTTCTGTTTACCATCCCATAAAGTGCAGAAGTCTGAGGCATCCTAGACGCTACTACTACTCCCTTTTAACAGCCTTTTTTCAGGTGAGCCTGGGTCAGCCAGTTACCCTCGGCTCCTCCTCCTCCAGCTGTTATGGAAGAGAACCTCTGCAGGTTAGTGGAATGATGTTTGTATGGGCCAGGTGTCATTATTGGCACCATAAGTTCAAAGCACTGAAGGGAACACAAAGCACTAACCCTAACCAGTGGTCTTGCCTCATCTTTTTTTCATCCACGGCGAGACTGCTGATGTAAGGGGTGTTGCTGCCTTTACACAGGCTGTCCGACATTAGTACCAGCGCATCGTAAGCAATATTGTAATATTTTCACTAGCAAATTATAAGTTACCACGGTTTGCATAGTCCTAGAGGCACGTAGTCCTAGACTGTCGGTCCTTGGCATGTGGATAAGCCATCCACTACAGGCCAGTCAACCAGCCAACTCAGCCTTTCATCCTTTCGAGGTCGATAAATGAGTAGTAAGCAGTAATCGGATGTTTGCTACCTCACTTGGGGTAGCGCCATCTGGCGAACACTTACGGGGTGAAGGCCTGGTCTGGTTGATTGGGGCGGTGGTGTGCTTGCTGTCTGCAGCTGCAGGTCCAGCGTCCGTTAGCACGGGCAGTGGATAGGCCACATAGCGCTGCAGTACCACTGGCTCTTGCTGGTCAACTGCCACTTCCGAGATTGTAAAGCGCGCTGTTCTGGTTCTGCTGTGTAAGTAGCACTATATAAGAATCCGACCTTTTTACCTTTTAACGTAAACAAAATGCGATAGAGCTTTTGTGCAAAAGCTGCGCAGAAACGACAAACGAGCAATTGCGTGAACTGTGTCCATCATTGTCAAGTCCTGCATGTCCATTCTGACCAACAGTGCCCAGTCCTTTAATTTCAGTCAATTGCAGTGGCATTTGCAATAAACATGCAGCTGCTCGTGGTGGGATTAAATCCTGCAACCTGACACACTGCAGTCAAGTGTGTTACCACTAAATGATTGTGACCTGCAGTTTAGTGATAACTTGCGGACAACTATTAGTTGTTCAGTTTAGAGTGTTATTTATGTGTTTAATGACAAATTAATACAGTGTTAAACTATGACCTTTGCTGCATTTCATGTAATTTCTGAAGCATGCTTGTCCACTGCAAAATATCAAACAGTGTGAGAGCCTTGACAGTTGATATTAGAGGTAACAACGTGTCACATGTTGTTATTATGAGACCACTGAAAGCTGGCTATTTCAATTTTTCATCTGCTGAACTAAGCTATTTGCCATCAGAATCTGCTACTGAACCTCAGGTGAGAACTACCGAGTAACATGGTACAGTACTACAACTAATATAAGTGTAACTAGAATGTGGGCCGATGCCGAACGTGATGGCTGCCCAGCCAAATATAGGTGGCACCCTCTGCAAAAGTTCCATAATTCCATTCCTTGTACCATGCCGCAAAGTTTGGCTGATGCCCATTGCTGGAGTGCCGTGCAGTAACGCTGCCAATATAGGAAAATGCAAGACTTTGATGTAAAGTGAATTTTGCACCTGGCAAAATTCCGTCAGGGGGCAGTAGCCCCAAAAATGAATACATAGTGTATGAGCCCATGAGACGGCCAAACATTGTGCAAAGTTTGGTTGGCTTCCAGTGAATGACGTTGCTGCAGTAATGAAGCCAAGATGCAAAACCCATTGAAATTTGCCCCACACTCCCAAACCGATCTCAGCCATTAGTGGGCTGCAGTTCGCCATATTGTAGGGACATGTGGAGGAGACATTGCTGTTTAACAGCTGTTTTCCCATTGTCGATACATGCCTTATTTGCGAAGATATAGGTCGACAGACTTGTGTGATGGTGCGCAGATGGCGATTTTTTGTGTCGTGTATTTCCAGTGAGCTGCGTGCAGCTCATTTCAGACCTGCATTCTAAATTCGTACTAAGGCCACATCATGTGTGGAAGTATGGTAGACATCCTGAGAATGGGCAAGGAAAAAAGAAAGAAAGAAGAAAGTAACCACAGCTGCAAAATATAATGTCTGCATCTGCTACGCAGGGCAGCCATAACAAGTGTGCAATATGCATACCATTCATTGCAGTGACATTGTTGTATAATTGTATATTTACAATAATTATGCCCCAAACTCTCACTGTCCCCGGCTAGAATAGGTTAGTTATTGCCAGTGCATCCAAGTCATGGCCGTGAGCAATGGCAGCTTTAAGGTGGATGATGCAGACAAAGGATATACCGGCGGACTAAAGGAAAGGGAGCGGTTGTGTTAAATCACAAACCTGCCAAGGCGCTGTGACTAAGTATGAGTAACCTGGTAGCGTCTTGCAAGCCGGACACATGGAGTCTGCATCATAAGCTGGCTGCTGGCTAAAGACGGTGAGGCCTCTGCAGTCAGGAGGACCTACCATAGGAGAAGGACACTTGGGAAGATGAAAACCACAGGGAAGGCAACAGGAAACCACCCTGGCAAATACGTGATACATGAGACTGTGAGTATGCATCCACGTGCACCATTCTGCGGTGTAGACATGCCATCACAGCCCCTCACCTGCCGTATCACCCCTAGACATAACATGTTAAAAATGACATAAACCTGCTAACGGCAGAAAACTAGAGATAGACAATAATTAACCGGTATGCGATTTGTGTACTACTGCATTCTGTAATGCATTTACAGCCAGTTGCATAATGGTAACAAGTGGTCAAAGTAATTTGACATAAGGCTGCATTGCCTCTGCAGGTGGACGGTTCACTCGTGTTCGTCAGTTTGCGCCAATGTGCCCTCCCATCTGGCGAATACGATTGAACTTGTGCTTCCTTTGGCCCACCCAAGTCCACAACCCAAATGGCTAATCTGTCAATTCAGCCAGTTTCGCACAGCTCATGGCAGAGTGTCATCAGGCATGCCCGGGCATCTTCTTTCCCCTAATAATTGCCCCTTTCGCATGGGAGATGTGGGCCCCATCTAATACATGTTTTCTTGGGCCCACCCAGTCCATAAACAGCATCTTGATCGGTTCAGCCGTTTTTGCACAGATGACCGCAGTGTCCCTATGCTTTGCAATGGGCAGCCTCTTCCCCTCAATATTGCGTCTTCCCACGGGGCATGTGGACCCTCATATAATACATGGTTCCTTGAGCCCACCCTCGTCCTCAACCCAAACAGCATCTCGATCGGTTCATCCATTTTTGCAGGGCTCACTAGTGTGACAGACAGACAGACCGTGCTACTCGGTTGGTAGCAGTAGGCCACATCTACGTATGTAGTACTGTGATGCGGCCTAATAATGCAGCACTTGTATTCTGTCTTTGTGATGAACATATGTGAATTATATTTTAACTTTATTTGTTACAGAGAGCTTACACAAGTGCCCCAGGAGAAGGTGGTGTAGTCAGTTTCAAAGATTATGACAGAAAGTTCTCATCTCATGCAGTAAGTTGTTTTTATTATATAACAATCTGCAGTGTTCACCTGAACATAATATTGCTTGTCTGTAACAAATTTCAAACTTGCATGAGAACTTTGAATAAGCGATTTTAGTTAAAACCAGTTGAAATGTTTCATAAGAGTCGTTATCATAGTACCTGTGACTGTGTATGAATTTGCATGATACAGACTCGGAAGCTTGCTAATGAATCGTGACTGGAGCTTTGTATGATACGCTATCGAAAGTTTGCTTGCTTGTAAAAAAATCGTTAGTGCAACTTCTTATTACTGACCACTTTTGTAGGGGGTAGAGCAAACTGGTCTATAGTGTGTCTTCGTCTGTCTACGTTTCCAGATAATAACTTTTGAATAAAATGACCTTTGGCCTAGATATTCATTGTGCTGGTTTATCTTGACCCCTGTCTAGGTCATGTTTGAAGGTCAAGGTCATAGGTCAAACTTCAGTCACAGGCTGAAGAATTCCAAATATGAATGCGGTCTGGTGATTGAAAACTGATAATGAAGTTGCGAAAACCCGTAAAGGCACCGTGGCTGAAAGCAGACCTGAATTGTAAATTGTAAATAAGTAGCAGCCAGTCGAAAATTCACAGTGAGCTTTTAAAATGTGCGACCTGTGGTGAGGCAGTTTGTGTCAAAATTGGATCTTGTCAGAGTAAGTAAACTGCAAGTAGATTCGATGAAATCTGTTTTGGCTTGTGTGTGTCTGGCATTGTTTTGTCAAGGTACTGGTAGCAGGCCTCTAAAATGATCTGTAATGTGTTAAAATGAGCCTTTATATCGAACTGGTCCTATCTCTGTGTTGATTAATACATTCTGTTTCTGAGCATTGTGTATATGTTACCAAACGGTACGGAGACGGTGCAGGTAACACCGTTGAGGAGAACTCAAGCATCTTCTCCCTAATCCAAATGCGTTAGTTGCCTTCAGTGCTTTGATGCTGTTGGTTTGGCGGCAGGAAGGGCATCCGGCCTGTAAAAAATATGGGGGATGGTGGAGGTAGGCACTGGCTAGTCTGGATTGAGTGGCACCCAGCCGGATGGTCAGTGTGTATGCCTCTGTTAATCTTCCCTTGCACCATAAAGTCCAGAAGTTCTCTTCTGGCACCGGCGCATCGGGTGGTTCTGGAAAAAGGACCGTAAAACGGTTGTGCTGTGGCAGTTGTGGTGTGTATATTTTACCACCACATTTTCCAGATGAATTTGGGTTAGCTGGTTCATTTATGGTTTTTCTTCAACATTTGTTCTAGAAGAGAACGGTTAGGATGTGGCACAAGTTTTTTGACGTGATTAGTTGATATCCTTGCTGTCACCCAAGGAGCCAGTGCTAAAGTACTGAAGAAAACTCAAAAGCACTACCCCAACCAAAGAAGATTGTCCAGTCCACTGGCTTCATCCACCAGCGGTATCTGAGGAAAGGTGCATTGCTGCCCTTATGCGGGATCTCTGATGCCAGCACCCCATGTTTGTCACATATACTAATACTAATTGGCATTGCTGAATATGTGTGGATTCAGCTGGACTGGGCAGCATTTGCCGTGATGACGCTGCCTTCACTTGGCATTCCGTTCCTTCTGTGGCGCCGCAGTAAGTGCAAGTATGAGAACATGAAACCAGCAAAGAAGTCATCGTAGCATCTGTTATTGTTCACTTCGTGTCTTTGTGTTTTGTTTATTCCTAGAGACTCTTCTGACATTTGCTCACTTCAGTCTTTTGTCAATTCATGTCTTTTCTTCTAATGGAATTGTGTACACGTACATTTTATTGAGTGGTTGTGATTACTACAGAGCTTTGACCTGTAAGCCACCTAAAATGCAGTACACACTGAACCATAAAAAAACGTGACATTTTATTTTTGACTATAACTTTGGCTAATCTGAACCGATTTTTATAGTTTTCATATCATTTTAATCATGAAGAAATTCTACATTCGACTGTAGTAAAAATTTGTCACATCACCCGATTTATGTGCACACCTTACCTGAAAAAATTAAAACCAACATTTTGCCATGATTCATGAAATGCAGCAGTGTACATTTGACTGCAACTCTGTCAAATCTTAACCGATTTCAATAATTTTTGCAGTGACGAAACCGGAATGTACAAAACGGCACGTATTTACTTATTTATTACTTGAAGAAAGTGTTGCTAATGACGTAATAAATGTGTCATTGTTTGCTTGTTGTGAACCATGCCATCGACGAGTGGAGGCGTCGTCTGTCGGCCTGTCTCGATGCTGAAGGCAGACATTTTGAACATTACTAATGATTGCTGCACTCAAAATAACAATGTTAAAATGGCAGCACTGAAAATTTGATTATTGGAGATGACTTTCTGTTCTCTTTTGCTGTGAACGTAAATGAACAAAGAATAATAGCGTTTTGAACTGAAAGGGGTTGTTATTTAAGTTTACAAAGTAAGGTGCGCACACAATTAAGGTGATGTGGTAAATTTTACTACAGTCTCGTGTAGAATTTCTTCACGATTAAAATGATATAAAAACTGTAAAAATCGATTAAGATTAGCCAAAGTTATAGTCAAAAATAAAATGTCACGTTTTTATGGTTCACTGTGTACTAAACCCAAAATACAGCATTTGTCATCATAGCTCAAAACAATACCTGAAGTCTCTCGATTATGAAACACATATGTACACATTGAATTGTGCCATTGATTGTCGTATGACGGAAGACACGAAACAGTATGAACTTTAAAGTTTAATATGCACACGGTTATTCTGTATTTGTGCTATATATCACTGGTGTGAAATATTTAGACTAAAATTGAACTGGTTTCACGTGTTTTCCTGTAAAAGTTGTTTACATATATGTTGATAATTATATTAGTTTTAACATTATGGATTTGCTGTACCTTGGTTTGTTGAATACAGACAGGCTATTGTCTGCTTTACTTCCTTCATTGAACTGTAGGTAGGTAAGTAAGAATATTTCTTATGTGCAAACTAGAATGTGGGCCAATGCCCATCGTGATGGGTGCTTTGCCAAAAATAGGTGGCGCCCTCTTTTCAATGCCGCAAAGTTTGGCTGACGCTCACTACTAGAGTGCCGTGCAGTAACGCTGCCAAGACGCAAAACCCGTTGAAATTTGCTGGGGTGTTGCAAACTAACGAAACGATCTCAGCCGTTAGTGGGCCAAAGTTCACCATATTGTGAGGACATGTGGATGACATATTGCTGTTTAACAGGTTTTTTTCTTATTGTCGATACATCCCTCAGTTGCAAAAGTATAGCCTAACAAAAGCTGTGTGGTGGTGCCCAGATGATGATTTTTGCGTCATTTTTGCGTCCTGTATTTCCAGCAAGCCGAGTGCAGCACATTTCAGACCTGCATTCTAAATTTGCACTAAGGCCACACCATGTGTGGAAGTATGGTAGACATCCACTCTGAGACCGCTGAGATTAGGCGAGGAAAAAGAAGAAACACAGAAGAAACCACAGGGCAAAAATATAATGTCCGCATCTGCTACGCAGGGCGGCCATAACTACTGTATGTCATTTTTAACGCAATTTTTACACATAATATAAAATATCTAGTGGTAAATGTCATATCTTTTCTGTTTATTGTCACAAAAATGTAGGCAGTTAAATATTTTTTTCTACTGAAAACGTTTTCGTTTACTTCTGTGAATTCTGCCTTCACAGCATTTGGATGCAAGGCCTTTCACACTTGTGATGCAATTTTGGCCATTACGGAAAAAGTGCACATAAAACTTATGCGATGAACGTGCAAAACAAGCTGCATGTCGTTAAACAAAGGTAAATGAGCTACCACGAATGAAAAAAGAAATGCCAAAGTGTCGTACTACATTCAGAAACGTGTGCATCGCCTCAGCATACATTGAATTCAACAAGTAAAATAAACATAACGTTTTATATGACGTCGCTCCAGTCTGACATAGTTTGTGTGGTATTCGTAGAACGTCAGCACATGGCATTTTGAGATGCCTTCTGTCTTTGGAACGGATGAAGTTAGGCACTTCAAATTTGGCACACAGGCCGGTCATGCAAGTCAACTTTTGGTAAATCGACCCTGGGCACCGGGAGAGTGGTTAGAGTCACGGCCTCTTTTTTGCTTCATAAACAAGTACAGAGCCTGTCGCGTAAACAGTGCAGTACAGAGA
>Ga0056133_10000346_pt1 | contig 10952 bp, 8 predicted proteins | sample WorMetGr2BELIZE1_FD_67351 | JGI IMG/M metagenome (GOLD analysis project Ga0056133, IMG submission 67351) | Marine gutless worms symbiont microbial communities from Max Planck institute for Marine Microbiology, Germany - Inanidrilus... ... | reverse complement strand
AGTTTGGGGCACCCCTGCAAATTTCAACGGCTTTCGCGTCTTGGCAGCGTTACTGCACGTCAGTCAAGTAGTGAGTGTCAGCCAGACTGCGGCGTTGAACGTTGCGCCACCTATGTTTTGCAGGGCAACCATCACGTCGGGCATTGGCCCACATTTCTAGTTTTATCCTGTTTCTTTCTTTCTTTCTTCTTTCCTCGCCTAATCTCAGCGGTCGCAGACTGGATGTCTACCATACTTCTACACATGGTGTGGACCTAGTGGGCATTTAGAATGCAGGTCTGAAATGTCCTGCACGTGGCTTGCTGGAAATGCAGGACCCAAAAAATTGCCAAAAATTCGCCATCTGGGCACCATCGCACAACTCTGTCGGGCTATATTTTCGCAATATTAAGGCACGTATCGACAATCAGAAAAAAACTTGTTAAACAGCAATGTCCCCCACATGTCCTCACAATATGGTGAACTCTGGCCCACTAGCCGCTGAGATCTGTTGGCGAGTGTGGGGCACCCCACCAAATTTCAACGGCTTTCGCGTCTTGTCAGCGTTACTGCACGGCACTCGAGTAGTGGGCGTCAGCCAAAGTTTGTGGCGTTGAACAGAGGGCGCCACCTACATTTGGCAGGGCGGCCATCACGTCGGGCATTGGCCCACAGTCTAGTTCAGGTCTGCTTTCCATGCAGTACAGCAGTACCAGCCCGTCGACCACGCCAACCGTCATTGACACATTCCTGAACTCAATTTTGATTTTAATAGTATACATTTAGGTTGCTTTAGGCCAATATTAACTAACATTACATGCACGCTGCATTTTTTTTATTTATTTTGTGACTAATTTTATGCCATTTAATTGTCATTAAACTTACTACTCTACGCGACATGTATACAGGCCTACTATAACTAACGTCAGCCGTCCCCTGAACAGGGGCGTGCGATAACATCAAAGAATCCCACAACTTGCAACACCATCAATGAATGCGCTTTTAACTAAACGTTTGCTGTCGAGCAGGTGGCGACTGGCGACAGTGGCGGCGACGACGGTGGTCTCCTGATGGGCGCGCGTAGCAGACCAACTGGAAATGACGATGAGTGACGAGACACAGGCCATGCGGACAAATGTTAGACCGATGTTACACCTGCGATTTTGTCGCGCGTCCGTGACGCGCGTCCAAGTCGCATGGAATAGAGCAGCGCTCTATTCCGAAAACGAGTCGCGCGACTGTGCAACGCGCCATGACGCAACGTGCGACACCCGTAACACCTGGGACTTTGACGCGCGACCCTTGTCTCGCCCTTGTCGCGCGTCAAAGTCGCGCAACTTTGTTGCAGGTGTGACATCGGTCTTCGACAAAATATAACTTGGCTTGAACCGAACTCGTTAAGTATACAGCGAGTGGTGGCGGAGATCACAGCAGCCGACGATCATTCAACGTCATTAAGGCAACGTCAAAAATTACAAACAACTAGAATGTGGGCCAATTGCCCAACGTGATGGTCGCCTTGCCAAATACAGGTGGCGCCCTCTGTTCAACGCCGCAAAGCTTGGCTGACGCCCACTACTAGAGTACCGTGCAGCAACGCTGCCAAGACGCGAAAGCCGTTGAAATTTGCAGGGGTGCCCCAAACTCGCCAACAGATCTCAGCCGTTAGTAGGCCGAAGTTCACCATATTACAAGGACATGTGGAGGAGGTATCGGTGTTTAATAAGTTTTTTTCAGATTGTCGATACATGCCTCAGCTGCGAAGATACAGCCCGACAAAGTTGTTCGATGGTGCCAAAATGGCGATTTTTTTGCGTTCTGTATTTTCAGCGAGCCGCGTGCAGCAGATTTCAGACATGCATTCTAAATTCGCACTAAGGCCACACCATGTGTGGAAGTATGGTAGATATACAATCTCCGACCGCTGAGATAAGGCGAGGAAAAAAAGAAGATAGAAACCACAGGGCAAAAGTATAATGGTCTGCCCTATTCCATAGGGCGACCGTAAAAAGTTACTTTCAGTGTATGCCCGCCTCACACGTCCGCGCAACCACATACTGTACAATCTCCCGACTGACGCAACTGAACTCCAACGATCGTTTGTAGGCCTCCTCACCGCGAACACGCCGGACAGTTTTGCCCAAATAACTGCCCATGTAGCGTTCTACGTACCGGACTCACACTGCCAAAGTTACATTGCCGATTATTTGAGCCACCGCGGTAGTCAAACTGCATTTGAGCGTATCTCATCAGGCGCAGATGGAACATAATGCACCGCACCATCAAACGGTCGAGCTACGAGAAAGGGCGTCCTAATGGAGGTGGGAAGGGACTGGCTGCCAAGCTAATTAAGCCGCTTACCTGTCAAGTACTGGGAAGCGATTTCAACAATCCCGCGTGGAATGCGGAATGCACACAGGCAATCGTTACACGGCGGAGTAAGTACGCCCGTGCACATCTGCCAGACGAAATTCATAACGTTTATCTTGACACGGTGAACGTACGCAAGTGTGTTAGAACCGCCAACAGAGGCGGGTAAAACCTAAATTTCAGCAACGGTCAGTTTTAAAAAAATAGCCCAATGAAGACGTTAGTGGACACGACTGTTGAAGTGAAGGTCAAAGAGTCATCATGATAGAAAACAGAATAAAACAAGGTCCTTCTCTGACTGCAGCTTTAAAAAAATTAATGTTATAATTATGTCCAAAAACAGTCAACTGTACCTCATTCTTGCATCTCTTGTACGATCAACACTCGTGTAGAGATCTCCTAGTGGTCCAGGATTACGATCAGAATGATATGATCTGTGACTCGTTTCACTATCTGCATATGCTGCTGCACCAGACTGCCACTGATCGTTGCTACATGTCAGCAGCAGACAGTCAAAAATAGTGATCATTAGTATTTATACTCAAGTAATACATATGCATATTATTAATATGCAAAAAACGTCACCCCAAACTAATCTATTCACGACCTCACCAGTGTGAAATGTTTGTCAACTGTTTTAGGTCTAATCACAAAAATTAAACTGTTTTGTAATTTCCAAATTTATTTGTATAAATATAACAAATACTAGTCAAAGTAATTTGACATAAGACCGCATCTCCGCACACGGACGGTTCAGTCGTATTCGCCAGGTGGCGCCAATGTGCCACACCATACAACCCATGTCTCCTTCGGCTCACCCAAGTCCACAACCCAAATGGCATCTCGATCGATTCAGCCATTTTGGGGCGACCGTTTGTAAAACGGTTCGCCCTATGCTATCAGACCATTGTCCTGTCTGTCTGTCCTGTCTGTGACGTTGCTGTGTTGTCAAACGGTTGGATAGATCACGATGCCACTTGGTACGGAGGTAGGCCTCAGTCCAGGCGACATTGTGTTAGATGGGGACTCAGCTCCCCACCACCCAAAAATGGGCACAGCCCCCAATTTTCGGCCCATGTCTATTGTGGCCAAACGGACGCCGACGCCCATCTCAGCTACTGCTGAGCTCTTGTAACTTTACATTGAAGTCAGGGCAGATGTACAGAAAGGTGCACACTGCACAGTCAAAGAATTATTGTCATTATTCTTTTAAAGTGCCGTTAAATTTTCATCAGCCATAACCAATCTCACTCTTTAGGCAGAAAGCAGAAACTACAAGTTTAAGTAGCATGTTTGCCCGGTGTGGGTAAGTGTCTAAGTAAGTAAGTAAGTGAAATGTATGAAGCGCCAAAACCAGAATAGGCCCTGTCTGTTTCCAGGCGGGATGTCGTAGGAGGCGACTAAACCTGGCTTTAGTTTCTTGTGTTTATTTTGTGTTGTACATTTCTTTTGATTGGTGAATGTGTGCTTTTGTTGTGTTAGGTTTAGTTTGTCTATACCAAAGCAAGAGATTGGCATTGGCTCGGGGAACGTCTCTGAAATGACGTATTCTGTATCAAGTGTGACGTAAGCCACTACTCGGTCAACTGGCGTGTTTACCGCAATTGATGAATTGTAAGTGTTGATGTGCAACTGTTGCTGTTGATCTGCAGAGCCGCGGACGACGGGCTGTGCCAGTGCAGTTGCGTGCTTGGGTTACAGTAAGATGGAGAAGCCCAGTTCTGACTCGGCAGCAGACGTCACTGATAATGTTACATGAGCTGAGCCATTCGTCTGGTGGTGCTCGTCCATTGTTCACGCTGGTGCAGTCAAAGCAATATCAATACTCTGTCACGGCCAGCTGCAGCAACACCTCCAATCACTGCAGTGTGGTTGTGATATTGTTGCCTTAACGAAATAATTCATTGCACATGCATGCACTAAACTGCTAACTGGCTAAAAGAAATGTTAGTAAGAAAATTTCCAAGGCACAAATAAGCAAACAGTCACAATGTACCGTGGTCAACTGGCTCCCAAACAGATATGCTTTCAGTAGCTGCTTGAACTCTTCATAGCCAATTACTGTCAGTTGCAAGCCGTTTTTGCTTGTTATTTTTGAGCTGTGATCAGTTCACAATGGCATTGCATCCGTCAGGAAATTCCCGGTGGTAACTTTTTCAGTATAGTTGTTGCAGTGGTTAAAGTATAAAGGGCCCAGGAACTCTGAAAAAATTGAGGGCCTTATTGTAATCTGAAGGGGCCCCTTTCAACCTTCTCGTACCATTAACATCTGTGTGGAGCCTGGGAACGCTCGCCAGCAGTTTTTAGGGGCCCAGGAATGGCGTTCCCCACGTTCCCTCTTACTTTAACCACTGAGTCGTTGTATTTGTGCTAGCATTTGAGTCAGCTGGAGATGTGCATTGTGCACTGTGCGCGTTACAGGTTCTTGACGATTACTGCGCTATATAAATTGACTTACTTACTTACTTATGCATTTTCATATAAGAGCTAGACAGACTACCATGATTCCGGTATTCCAAGGTTTTTTAGCACTGTTAAGAAAGAGCTTTTCCAAAATTGCAAGAATGACTTGTACTGTTCGCACACTGTACAGTGTGATGAGTTATTTACAGGTATATAGTACTTAACGATCTTTGTAGAGAAATTGAAATTGCAGGTAGCTAGATAAAAGTGGACATTCTGTGCCCACGAGAGTTAGCAGTTTGTCAGCACCAGTATTTTGTGAAACTTATGGCATAGGATATTGTCACTGGTAAAATGTGGTGTTTTTATACTCATTTATTGCACATATACGTCTGTAGTTTCAGCATGCTTTGCTGTTGCCATAACTTCAGTATTTTACAGGCAGTAAAGTCTAATTACAGCATCGCTTGTTTTGGCTTGTTCATGACTCACTAGACTGTTGTACTTAGCTTGGTTATGAAGGCGATATATTTTAATATAGCAAAACAATCAAACGTTGCCTGCAGCGTAAGAATTGTGTTAATATGGACACTGTCAGTGGCATATTCAGAATTTCTGAGAGGAGGCGAGGTTCTCCCTGAAAAGGGGGTGAGGTTCTCCCATCTAAAATTCAAATGTTGTTGTTCATTTGTGGTTGCTACTGAACGTGATTCTTGAATATGAATTTATCTATTTCGCAGTCAGTGAACTTTTCAAAGGGGAACTCGGGCGCAAGGCCGTCTTTGATATGCCACTAGACATTGCGCTGTACTGCGTAATTTGATTAACATGACGCCGACTGTAACTTATTTTGTTAATGTTAAGTTTTTATGTTATTGTGTGCTTTCACACAGTGAACTTTTTTTAAAATTTTGATGTTGTGATTGTAATTGTTACATGCTGTTGCGGTGTAAATTTGTACTAAAGTATGTGAATGTTGTCTGTCGTCAAGTAAGATAGCGGAGTTTGTTACATGCCAATGTGAATATATACTTATATGCACGAAGGACTGATGGCCAAGTGGTATAGTTTGCACGAGTGTACAATAAACTCTGTCAAGACACCAGACAACATTTATTCAGTCGTATTGTGAACTGATGTGCAGTAAAATGTTTGCAGTACTTATTGCCATAAACTAAGCCATGATGGCCAAAACGCAGTTACGCAGTTACATCACTGAAATGCAATTGCATTAGTGGTGTGAAATAATTACAAAGTTGCTACCAAACAGTGAATCATGCCTGTGACAGGCAACGACATTACATGATCTTCAGGTTCAAGTGGCATTGTTCGTGACCAAAAAATTAGTCCATTATATCAAGGTATTATTTTTCTTTTTAAAAAGAAACATTGTTTAAATGATGATCATGCAATTTCTATACAGTCATACTACATGTCTCAGTTGTTGTTGGTCGGGTGAAGGTCAAGGTTAATGAAATGTGACATGTGACAGTTATGTGGCTGTGGTCTTGCAGGTATATGTTATATAATTGGAATCTAACAAAAACAGTAGGTCATCATTTGCAATACAGCAGTGAGAAATTATTTATGCGGTGTTGTGAAATCGCTCGTCAGGTGTATGATGTGAATGTTTCTGTGTCATAGCAATGACTGTATGGATAAGTTAAGTCGTTCACTATTTTGTGATATGCAGATTTATATGCTGAAAATAAGTCTTGGATATGAGCAGTAAATTTGTATTGCTTATTCATAGTTCTACAACGGCGTGTTGTAATCTGGGCTCAAAGCATCCATCTGATCCACTGATCCATACACAGGCACCCAAAAACTATCCTTGCTGTTCAGTGTGGCAAACTGTTAGTTCACTTAGAAGCATGTTTACTACTTCATTTGGGTATTTTTCTGCGTTTTCAGAATACCTCATTTACACAGCACAGACATGAAAATGTAATTAGGATATAACCATGAAAGATCACTGCTACGAATCAGTCGTCAACATAATCAGGAACATCTGTGTTTAAACTAGAGAGCATGTCGGTACAAGTGTGGTTACAGTCACCAAAGTATGCAATATATGACACGTGACAACAGTAATAGATGCAAAACATGGTTCCAAAAAAGTAATATTAACAAGTATGGTGTACAATAATAATGTTACACTGTTATCAGTATTTCATTCTTTAAATTCATCTTTTGGCAACGTTATCTGCTCCATATTGAGTAGCTTTCAGTTACTTCCTTTAACTCTTCACCAGTTAGCCTAGTAACTGAGGATACACTGCGGTCGTTCGGTTTGTACTATAAGGGATGAAGATTGAACTGAACAGAAGACCTGACCCTAGATTGAAAACTATAATCAGGGGGCGGACTCTATTTCACCTGAAAAAAGCTGGCTAACTCTAAGAGCACCTGAAAAATTGTTTTTAAAGCTGTTTGTTGAACAACGTGAATGTGTCTGGCTTGTAAAATCTTGCTGTGGCACTGGCACCCAAAGATTCCTCTCTCGGGAGACCCGGCCTGTTCTGGATTAACTCATAAAAAATAGTGACTAAAATTGAAACCAGAAAAGATCGCATTCCTAAAAAACAAGAAAATTGACTGGTTACGATGGTACATGACGAGTAGTTATGCACGCAGATTAAAGCTCTCCTGTCTCTGTATTTACAGAACAGCACATTTTAAACGGCAATATACACCATTACACACAAAAATGCAGACTAAACAACCACTCTATACTTAGAAATACCTGCCTACCTGCATTTAAAGGCCTTCTCCAGGTAAACGTAGGTTAGCTGGTTCCGCTTAGATTTCTTCATCACTTGTTCTGGAAAAGAACCCTCAGAGATAAGATGCACAAGTTTTTATAGGGTGGATGCCCTTTCTGTCACCCAACCAACAGTGTCAAAGCACTGAAGAAAACACAAAGCAGTGACCCTAACCAGTGGCCTGGCCTCATGCTTTCATCATCCAACATCAGACTGCTGTTGGAAGGGGCGTTGCTGCTTTTACACTGGCTTTCTGACGTCAGTACACACAAATGCATATTTTAAACAGAAATGTAAACAGTAATTTATAATAAACAACCACTAAAACTACTTCTGATAACTAGAGGCTCAAGATGTTTTTACCAAACAAACTGCACGCAGGCCACTGAAAGGGCCAAAATGTCGTTTTTGTCCCTGATGACTTTGAACTTCACACTCGTCCAAGTGAGGGACCAAACACGTCTTCCGTGTGAATTTGACACAAATCCATTCAGCGGTTCCGAGATATTTCATACACACAAAAAAAACCACACACTGACGGCGCCAAAAACAGAAACTTCCACAGTTCACTGGGTGTGGTAACAAAAAAACTCATACCGACAGTTTGACCGAGTTAAGGTTTCACGTCCCACTCAACACAAAATAGGTCATCTTAGAGACGTTCTTCCCAGCCAATCTGTTGGCTTAGTACCATCATAACCGTTTTACAGCCCTTTTTCCGGGACCACCCGGGTGAGCCAGAGCCAGAAGAGAACTTCTGGACTTGCAAGGGAAGATTAACAGAGGCAGACACACCGACCATCCCGCTGGGCGCCACTCCATCCGGACTAAGCAGTGCCCACCTCCACCAATCCCCATATTTTTTTCGGGCCAGATGCCCTTACTGCCACCCAACCAACAGTGTCAAAGCACTGAAGGCAACTAGCGCATTAGGGAGAAGACGCTAGAGTTCTCCTCAACGGTGTTAGCTGCACTCTTGGCTTAGTACTGAACAAAACTAAATCTGACACAACGAAAGCAAACAACACAAGAACAAAGTAGTCTAAGCTAAACAGAAAAACACAAAATGGTAAACATAAACAAACACAAACTAAACCTAAACCAACGGTTAACTGTAAGAAGAACTGTTCATATGTGTGTGTGTGTGTGTGTGTGTGTGTCATTGTGTACAACTACCGTACACAGCACAGAACAGTTTGATAATGTTCTCTCTTATCCTGCAGACAGTGATCACAGCTCAGATGATGTCTATTGGAGGGTAGGGGCACACCGACAGTTTTTTAACCATCAAATTTGTAATGTTGCCTTATTTTTAAAACCTAATAATTAGCTAAATAACGGCAAACGACTGAGAACCTCACTAGTGAAAAGCTGTAATGTAATCCTGCAAAGAAAACACTAACAAAATACATCTCATGTCACGTAATCTTGACACCATGAGTTTACAAAAACTGCCAACCTTATTTTCGCAATAAATTTTTAGCCATTCCATTGCTGTTGTGATTGCATAAACCTATTGAAAAATTGCATATCGCCACTAGCACCTAACAAGAATATCACCAACATGAATAAAATTTTTCTTCATTACTAGCTAGGGGATGATGAAGGTGGGCACTGCTTAGTCCGGACGGAGTGCAGCCCAGCCGGATGATTGGTGTGTCTACCTCCGTTAATCTTCCCTTGCACCATAAAGTCCAGAGGTTCTGTTCTGGCACCAGCTTACCCGGGTGGTCCTGGAAAAAGAGCTATAAAACGGTTGTGTGTGTGTTCATTACTAGCTGCTTCGAGGTTAAACGTTAACACTGTATTCATTAGCATTTTAACCAGCTGTTGTTTCAATTCATCTATGCTGTAAATTTTTATCTGAACAAATGAAGATTTGACAAAAAAATTAAAAGGTGGTAGTACATCAACAGTTGTGCTAGAGTTATACTAAGCAGGATTGAAGCAAAATGGAAAATGGTTGTGAACCCAAGTCCACACAACGAAATTGGTGATAACGTCAAATATACTCAACAATATGAGACGACAACATGGAAATGTTTCGGCAACACTGTATGCAAATCGTTCTTGATTCAACAAGTAAAGAATGACGAAAATCAGTGAAATATAAACAACGTAACTGCGCAAATAAGTTTGGCACAGTTTTTTTTTGACAGACTGTACATCAGTTACACCAACATAACCCACTACAACAAACAATATGCACAATGTAAAATGGCAGAGCAGCTGATGCACTTCAGTGCATTGCTACGTACACACGGGAAGTACTATGAACACATTCCTGATGCTATCGACTAGAATCCAGTAAGCAGCATCTGCAACTGCACGACGAACTCACAAATGTGATCAGCAAAGTCACTACATCTGTGACATTAACAAATACTAGAACACCCCCAGTCGAGATGCACTGACCCGTTGTTACTTATTTACAGTTTCCAGTTCAGGTCTGCTTTCCATGCAACGACCATGCCCAGCCAGTCACGCCCACTTGACACCGTAGCGTGTCGACCACGCCCAGACTACACCCAGCCAGCCATAGATAAGGCGCCCACTTCCGTCACCGACAGCCTTGTGGTCTTAATACTTAGTAGAGATTAACTACGTGAACTGAACAGACACAAAGCAGCTGACGAAAACTTCAAGTTAACGTCAGCATAGCAGTGAAAGTAAAAAATGTACAATGTACACGTGAGCTTAGCAACAGTCTGATGCATTCAGCATACTCTACTCATCGAACTGAACCGTCTGGCGTGACAAAGTCATCATCCCTGATGTACTGTGGCTTTCTCTGGCGGGTGCGTGACTGCACCGCTCCTGAACTCGGCACAAACAGGTTGTACTTAGTCGCAGTAGCCTCAGACTGTAACAGTACACACATTAGTCAACACTCACCGGCTGTGACTTTTTTAAAGGTCCACTTGTACCAAGCTGACTTAAACCTAGCCACTGGTTACTTAACTCTGCATTTAACTACCACTTTGCCAACGCCAGTTACTGACTAACCTAATGTTAAAACAAAGCACGTTTTAATGGCCTCTTTTCCACCCGGGTAAGCTAGCACCAAAAAGGGTAAACCGTTCAGGAATTTAATGAAACAAAAGATGACGATAGACCATATACAATCATTTGCACTTCATTCTAGATAGACAACCATACCAACACCTCATCCTGGATGCTCAACCAACAATGTTAAAGCACTGAAGGTTAAGCCTGGGCTAAATTTAAGTTAACCTATGGTTAGAAGATGTCACTAATAACAACAGCCAATGAAAGGGACTTGTTTACTGATTATTTGCGATTCAGAAACAGATCCAGCCACATTACTGCTCAATGGAACTATTTGCTGATCGTTTCGATCACTATATTCTGCCACTGTCACTTTCACATACAAAATGGCCATCAGTGTTCACACTAGTGTACACCATCAAAGAC
>Ga0056133_10000345_pt1 | contig 10957 bp, 10 predicted proteins | sample WorMetGr2BELIZE1_FD_67351 | JGI IMG/M metagenome (GOLD analysis project Ga0056133, IMG submission 67351) | Marine gutless worms symbiont microbial communities from Max Planck institute for Marine Microbiology, Germany - Inanidrilus... ... | reverse complement strand
TAAACAACTTGCCTAAGGTTGTTACTCGACAGCGCCGCGGCCGGGAATTGAACTCGCAACCTCCGAGTTGCGAGTCCAACGCCTTAGCCACTCGGCTACCGAGCCACCTTGGTATTAGCCAGAATGTGTTTACTGACAATCTCCTACAGGAGATTGTAGGTGGCCTACAATTTTAACTGGTACAAAGAAGCTGAAGGAGTGTCACAGGTGGTCACATATGCTAAATAAATGGTAGTGCACGTATATCGGAAATGGTGCTAGAGAGAAACATATCTATTTTTATGTCATAGTGGCAAAAGTCATAACTTAGCTACAGACTGAGAAAGGCTGATAATGTGCTGCTGAGCTTGGCATATTGTAATGACAAAAAGTAACTGTTGGTGAGTGTTTGTGTCGGATATCACCTCTTCAATTAGTTACAATGTAGAGCTGTTGTTGCACATAATTATGCTGTGAGTGTGATACGTACGTGAAATGAATGTGATTGAACTGCCATGAATGACAGATTCTCTGTTGTCGACTGTGTGCAGCTATCAGCCTGGGTTTTACCAGCATCAGGTCACCATACCACCTAGTGAACCAGTGCCAAACGTGCCAGACAACCACCAGGCGGTGAATGCTCCGCGGGCCGAGGCAGCAGCCAACGAGAGGCCGCGACCGGAGATCGTGCGAATGAATGCGCAGGGCGGCCCGCTGGCCAATGACGACGAGGACGAGGATGAGATGAGGAACCGTGATTGGCTGGACTGGGTCTATGTGTTCGTCCGGTTCCTGCTGCTCCTGTGCATTCTCTACTTCTACTCGTCGTTCGACCGTTTCCTTGCCACGACCGTCCTCATTGTTGTCATATATCTGTCAGTATTCTCTGCTCCTCGCCCATAATCTGTGTTGTTTGTGATCACTGCACTTAATTTCCACACACACTACATACACACACCACTCACTTCCATATGAACGGCTGTTTTTCTAGTGAACCATGGTTTGCTGGTTCTCACTTGGTCCTCTTTTTCCACCTAATCTGGAACAGAATCTCTCAGAATAAGTGACATAGGTTTCCATGAGCTGGATGCTCTTCCTGTCACCAAACCAACAGTGTCAAAGCACTCACTGATCTCAGCCGAGGAAAGTCATACCCTGGCTTCATCCTTTCCTCATACTCATACAGCACTGGACCCCCTAATGGAAGATGTGTGGCTCCTTTGATAGTGGCTCTCAGATGCCAGTGTTCTATGTATATAATGTTTGGTAGCATTGACTGGAATTTTCTGTGCCTTGCTGATGTCAACAGGAGGAATCAGTTGCTGGGCCCGAGCCTTCATTATTCACTGACTCACTCCTGATATTGCTGCCTTGCTCAGGCTTTCTACTGCCAGTAAAACTGACACTGAAGCAGCAGTTACTGTAAAAACAACAGTTAATGCAGTGCAAAGTGAAAAATTCTGGTGCATGACACATCTTTTCATGACCAGACATGGCGTGCAGTACTCATTCTGTGCACAGCTGTGTGGACATGAGACTACTTCTTACACAGCACTCCTGGAACGTTTTTGCTTCATTGTTGAGCCCTGCAAAAAACGGCTGCACTGATCGAGATGCTGTTTGAGTTGAGGACTTGGGTTGGCCCAGAGAACCATGTTTTAGATGGGAGTCCAGATCCCCCCCATGGGAAGGGGAAATTTTGAGGGGGGAAATGGCATCCCATTGTAAAGTATAGGGACACTCTGCGGTCATCTGTGCAAAAACGGCTGAACCGATCGAGATGCCGTTTGGGTTATGGGCTCGGATGGGTCGTAGGAATTGTGTTACATGGGGGTCCAGAGGTGATGAGGGACATTACCATGGCAACCAATTTTGGGACGCAATTTGCTATAATTGGCTTTGTGTGCTTTTTGGCTTTCAATGAGCTATAATTTCAGTTGTATGATAGCTAGCAATATGCTGTTTGATTCTAGGGGTGGGTTTTCGGGGTCATCCTATGTAATGAAGTCATAGCCGATTTCGAAGTTCCAAGGGAAGTTGCCATGGCAACCATTTTTGGCTTTCTATATATGGGGCGCACATTGGTGCCACCTGGCGAATACGACTGAACCGTCCATGTGCAGCGGCGATGTGGCCTATGTCAAATTACTTTGACCACTTATTATTATTATTATAGATGTATATGATTACGGTGGCGTTTCGCGAAATGGCTACAAGCCCACCTAACAGAAACTAAAAACAGTATGCACCCCATTTAATACATGGTTCCTTGGATGTACCCGCTCAGCATCCCAGACTACATCTTGATCGGTACAGCCATTTTTGCACAGCTCATGGCTGAGCAATATTATACTTTACAGTCCACACCCCAAATGGCATGTCAATCGGTTCAGCTGTTTTGCGGGGCTCACGCCAGACAATTCCATACTTTACAGTGGACCTCCATTTTCCCCTGAAAATTGCCCCTTTACATGGGGGTTCTGGACCCCCATCTAATAAGTGGTTCCTTGAGCCCACCAGAGTTTGCTGCCCTCCAAATGGCATCATTATCAGTTTAGTTGTTTTTTCAGGGCTCATGATCGTGACAGACAGACCACGGTACTCCATCTGTAACAATAGGCCTCATCTACTGCGATGCGGCCTAATAATAATACTGAGTGCAGGAGGACAGGACAAAGATATAAGGCACACATTTAGTAGTATTAGTTTGTGTATGGGATGTATTGTGCAAGTGTGTATTACTGATTAAATTTACTTACTGACTTATTCTGGAAGTTGTGTGACGTTGGGGTCAGGTACCAAGCGGGATGGTTTCGCCTGAATCAGAGAAATCCGGCTGGTGTTGCACAACAAGATGCGGCTGCGCGTGCGGTCCAAGAGCCACGACAGCCACAGATCAATGACGACAGACATCCGCAGGCAAACGACGACGCTGCACAAGTAATTAACCCTCACTGTCGACTAACTTGCATTAGCCAGTTCCACTCGGTTTTCTTCCTGCACTTGTTGTAGATAAGTGGATAAGTTGCACTGGTTTTCTGTGGGTGTGACACTGTCCTGTCACCGAATCAACAGCATCAAAGCTTGTTTGCCCTTGCTGTAGTTATCATTATTACTTGTGCATAGTAATTAATTTGTTCGCGATGAGGAAGTGAGGAGGATAACCAAGCAACCTAACCTTGCAGCGATAATCCAGTCACGGCGTCTCTCGATATTTGGGCACAGTGCAGGTATGGATGATGATGCAGATGCCAAGTTGATTCTAACGGCTCCCCTCCAGAGAACTGGAAGAGACCACCAGGACATCCCCATATCACGTGGCCGAACACCATCCATCGAGAACTGAGAGCCTACAACCTTACACTGAATGAAGCAGTCGATCTGGCTCAGAACTGCCCTCTATGGAGGCTGATGGCTACATATAGCGCTACGCACTCCTAGTGGTGCATACAGAAAAGAAGAAGATAGTAATTAAGTTGCCCAGTTAATTAAAGGTGCTTATATGACATGCTTGAATTTTCACGTTTCAATGACAGCGGTTTGCACCGATTTCCAAAATGGCCATGAAGACGATTAAGTAAGTAGATAAAGTAGTTTTTGGCCGCTCTCTTCCAGTAACTACCAGCTTTGCTATGCTGATTTTCTGGAGGATAAACGAGGGAAGACATCAGAACTGTTATATTCTGTTTTGTTTGCTTCACTTGTGCACAATGATCAATACACAAATATGGTTTAGGTCTTGAGTATTTCTTAACTGAAGCCATGTTGATTGTTTTGGGGTTAGATTTTTGTATGTTCTGTTTTAATTTTTGGGACTTAGGTTGTTCATACAGTGCAGTTGATTGCCTGCAAAGACTCGTTTCCGAGATGTCGAGAAAGACTTAAACCACAGTGTAAACAAATTCAGTGAATCAACTCCCATTCACTCTACTTATTATCGTCTGTATACTAAATATTCGCTTCTATATTAATAGCGTGTCAGTCTGAGTATGATTAAACATTGTTAAGTGCATAGAGTTCAAACCAATAACGAAATCACAATAACTATAACAAAAATTAACAAAAACTACACTGTGATTCACAAAAAACGTGGCAGCACATTTGTGATTGCAACTCTGGAAAAACTCGATTGATTATGGCCGCCTTATGTAATAGGGCAGGCCACTATATTTTCATCCTGTCATTTGTTCTATCTTCTTCTCTTTTTTTCCTCGCCTAATTTCAGCCGTCGCAGATTGGATGTCTGCCATACTTCCACACATGGTGTGGCCTTAGTGCGAATTTCAGATGCAGGTCTGAAATGTGCCGCACGCAGCTCACTGAAAATGCAGGACGCAAAAATCGCCAAAAATTCGCCATCTGCGCACCATCACACGACTTTGTCGGGCTGTATCTCACAACTGAGGCATGTATCGACAATCGGAAAAAAACTTGTTAAACAGCAGTAACTCCCAGATGTCCTCACAATATGGCAAACTTAGGCCCACTAACGGCTGAGATCGGTTTACCAGTTTGGGCACCCCTGCAAATTTCAATGGGTTTCGCGTCTTGGCAGCGTTACTGCACGGCACTCTAGTAGTGGGCGTCAGCCAAACTCCGCGGCGTTGAACAGAGGGCGCCAGCTATATTTGGCAGGGCGGCCATCACGTTGGACATTGGCCCACATTTCTAGTTTTTATAGTTTTTACACTGCTGTAAGCAGGAAGAACATCTTTACGCATAAATGAAAAACATGTTCATCTTACTTAAGTAATGTACTTGTGCTACATTGTGAAAGTGAAACATCATACTTTTGTAATGCACTCTTAGAATATTACCTACTGCAGCAGGTGTGGTGTGAAACACAAAGTTCATCAAGTACAGAGAAAACAAATTGACAGTCACTGTATGTTCAAAATATTAGCCATTGATACGAACACAAGCACTCAAGTGTGTTGGCCATTGGTCAACTGTGTCATCAATCTACGACTGCTCCAAGCCTGGCCCCACATGCAGCAGATGCTGTCGCAGCTCATCAATGTCATGAATGTGAAAGTGATGTCATATTCACATCACACGCAAAATAAATAACTAAATGGCTTACTTGCAGGGGGAATTTATTCCCGTTTCCAGGTATGTAAAAATTATTAAAATCATCAAGATTTTCCAGAGTTATGATCACAAATGTACTGCCACATTTTTTATGAATCACAGTGTACAACTAGAGTACTGGTAATAACTAGGAGATATTTTATATATCTGACTATATTCCTGTTTGCACTGACCACACTGTGGATAAACAAATTTCATCTGCTGATTGGTCATAACTTTTGCAGTGGGTACAGCTCTATTGGTATCTGTGCTCGAGATTTTAGCTGCAGTCAGACAACTGTGCCGATTGGTTCAACTATATGCTTACTCGTATTCTCAAAGTAGTTCAAATCTAGATGGAGTGCAAAATTTATTCACTCACAGCTGGTGGTAAACCTGTTTTCATTGATGTGGCATACTCTGCAGGCTGCAGCGGTTGATGATATGAATGATGGAGTGATGCATCCCGCCGCTGCAGAAGCCGATCCTGAGGCTGATGGCCATGGCATTCTGTCTCTCAGCTGGACTTTCATCGTATCGTTCTTTTCATCGCTGGCACCACAGCAGCCGCCGCCTGTCAATGCTAACTGACGTCGTCACAGTGAATGGTCCGTTGACAAGTGTCCCCCATGATGGATAGATCATGTTGGACGGTTCCCTCCCAGGAACTTCAGCTTTCAGTCTGCACAGTTGCTGACATTGACTGACACATTTCAAGGTGGTTCTGTCTTTCGATAACATAGGCCTGATGTTATCAAGTCATGCAATTCACAGAGTTATTGTCCCATGGAAACGTGCCACTGCTGCTGTATTAGTGTTTTCCAACTGATATCAACAACTCTGCTTTTTGCAGTGTCCCCAGTAATCCACAGGTGTCCTGCTTTCACAACAAACACAGCTGCCATACTGAAACAGTTTTATGCATGCACACTAAGCACATGAAGGAATTGCAGATTTGCTGAAAGTTGTGTCAAAAGAGATGTTGATTTTAAATGAAGATTATCTCACTCTTCTATTGAATTTACCCCCTTCTCACCACCATATGCATGCCAATACGAAGAACTGATGAGACGAGAGGTTTTCAAAAAGTTCGTAGACTGATGTAGGTGGACTTAATAAATTTGATTGATTTTGTGTCACTGGTTTGTGCCTTCAGTGCTTTGACACTGTTGGTTGGGCGGCAGGAAGGGCATCCAGCCCGTAAAAAATGGGGGATGGTGGAGGTGGGTACTGGTTAATCCGGATGGAGTGGCGCCGAGCCGGATGGTCACTGTCTGCCTCTGTTAGTCTGCCCTTGCACCACAAAGTCCAGAAGTTCTCTTCTGGCACCAGCTCACCCGGGTGGTCCCGGAAAAAGGGCCGTAAAACGGTTGTGGTGTGGTGGTGGTGGTGGTGGTTTGTACCATCTGCCACTACAATATTGCATAACGTATTATTCAGCCGCATCTCACTACTATGTAGATGTGGACTATTGTTACAGATGGAGTAGCATTGTCTGTCTGTTGGTCTGACACGATCATGAGCCGTACAGAAATGGCTGAACCAATTGAGATGTCATTTGGGGTGTGGATTCTGGTGGGCCGAAGGAACCATGTATTAGATGGGGTCCATATCCACCCATGCAAAGGGTCGATTTTGAGTGGGAAAACGTTATCTGCACAGCAAATGGCTTGCTAAAAGAGCAAGATCAACAATTTTTGTTCAGCAGAATCCGAGCTTTGGAGAAATGCCGGACCAAGTGCGTTTCAGTTGCAGGAAACCATGTTGAAAAGTGACAAAATATGACGTACATATCTTGTGATTAACTCTGTCGGTCTGTGAACTTTTTGAACGCCCCTCGTACTGTTATAGAAGGTGTATCATGTCAGCCGAGCAGATACTGTAAGCAGAAGTTGTTGGATGTGACAGTGCAATATGGCGTCTGTTCATCTGCGTGGCAGCCTTATCTGCAGAAGTGTATTGTGTTTTAGCCAAGCTTGTCTATATTCACTGTGCCGCTGGCTGGTTGTACTATCTGTGTATTGGTTGGTGGCGGTGCTTGTGCCATTGCAAACACTTAACTGTGACTGTCGTCTGGATTGATTGCATACACTGTGTCAGTGGAAATGGCTGTGTTTCGTTGCATGACTTACATATACTGTACTTTATGGTTTTGTTCAACTGGCTTTCTTTTCTGGTTACTATACGTTGCGCTGGGAGTAATTGGAGCAGGTTTTAACAGGCCGGATGCACTTCTTGTCACCCAACCAGCAGTGTAAAAGCACTGCATGGAACTCCAAGCGCTGATGCTAACCAGGGAAAATGATCCACAGAATTGATTCTATTTTGGTCCACCAACTTCCATCTGATGAGAAGTGTGCTGCCAGCTCTCCAAGGTCTCGGCTTGCACTTCCTTCAGTGCTTTGACACTGTTGGTTAGGTCATTTGACCCGTAAAAACCGTCCCCGAAATGACCTATAATGTGTTTAGTGGGACGTTAAACCCTACTCACTTCACTTGCACATGTTCTCAGTATGCTGTACATCTGCTGTTGCAGAAGAATAATGAGAAATAAGTAACAAACATACACCTTGTTTTATAGTACTGCAGTGGTTTAATTTGGTATTTAATTCATATTCGGTACACATGTCTTAATGTTGTTTACCTGGCTTGCTTTAGTGGTGACATCGTTGGTCGCGTTCACGAAGTTACTCTTCATCGACCCTGGTTAGCACTGAGATGGGTGACTGTTCACTGGTATGCCATCTGGGTGTGTAATGAGCCACTCAGGCCAACTCAGCCTCCTACCTTCACTGGGACAGAAAATAAACGAGTACCGGCCAAGAAGTAGTGGTAGTGCTCTGCTGCCGAGGAGGTAACCGCCGGTCTGGCATCACACTGGCCATGTGTCACAGACTCCATTGTGTATCCAGCTACAGGCTGCGTGGCCTACAGAAGGGAGATGAGCACCCCATCTACACTCCTGTAAGGAGTATGGCACCCTGGACCTTACCTTGCCATTTGGTTTGTGGTCTAACAAACTGTGAGTAATAGCTAGCTGAGTAAACAGCAGCTAGAAGACAACTAGTTTAACATAGTATTAACTTAACAATCTGTACTATTAATTTGCCGAGTGATGTAACGCTGGGCAGAGCTTACAGCTGGGTGGAGACATAATGAGCACATAGTGAGTCAGGGATGGAGCACAGCTTCAATGTCTTATACACTGTATCTCAAAAAACATCTCACCATTGGCCTGCTATAACTTTGACACATGTGAATGGATTTTGGTATTTTTTGGCAGAAATGTTACCAATAAAGTAAGCAATCAAAAGACGCTTTACTATGCCACCTCAAATAACTTGTGCTTCTGTACTACTTGATAAAATGGGGAAACACGAAAATTGCATTTTTCACTCAAATGCTGTATTAGTGCATTGCCTGAATTCAACCAGCTGCTTGATTTCTTCAATCTTTTTGACTCGTGACTTACATGCTGCTGTATGACTCCCTAAATCTTGCAGTCAATGCGTTCAGCTCAGGGCTGTTGGGGGCATGGTTCAGGATAAACGAAATCCAGAGCACTGCAGAAGTTGGACGCACAATACACCAGTGCACTGTATTCTGTGTTTCCTATTTCGCAAGGTAAAGCAGAAGCGCTAGATAGGTGAGGCGGGAAACAAAGCATCGTCTGATTTCTTACTTTCTCAGTAACACTTCTGCCAAAAATTATCATCATCAGGTTGTGTACGTCATGGTTATAGCAAGTCAAAGGTGGGACGTTTTTTGAGACACAGTGTACATAGAAAGACAAGCAAGAGTCTTGTAACCCAGCATTGTTAATCAGTTCCTATGCTTTATATACTATTTGAGGCTGTGCTTGATGTTCACTTTCTTGTATATTCTTGGTGAACAAATGGGACACTCAGGCAGGTTGATTTTTTATATCTGGACGACATATTGTTTGCTTGACAACTGGCGGGCGTGCGTGATAAAAGTAGACATGAACTGGTTGAAACTTGTCACTCTATTTCTGGAAATACATCAGAATTGAGGACTTTGTTCTCCCTACAGTAATGTTTTGCCGACTGCTGTCTGCACTGCATACAATGTTGCAAGCTGTAAACAGTGGAGTACTTAATGCAGTGGCCTAATCTTAACGTGCATATATGTATATCAGCAATATATTACTGTATACATCAATCACTTTGTACGCAAACTGTAATAAGTTGTTTAAATAGTGTTTTGTATGAGTGGCTTTTGGTCTGTTTTATTATTATTATTATTATTAAAGTCTTATTATTGCTGTTAATGTTTATTGGTTAAATGTGCAGAGTATTGACGAGATTGTTACATGCATTGTAAATATGTCCACAAGGTAAATATGTAAAGACTGTGTTGTGAGAAACAGAAGTTTGTTTGTTGATTTGATGAAAGAGTTTTCTTTTTTGTCAAAAATGCACAGTTGCAATTGAGAAAATATTGTTATTATCAGATTTTTTATGGTATATTCCACAGTAATTCTATAAAATGTCCTGTATGGTACAGAGACAGACAAACTGTGGCAATGGTTTGCACTACCTGTCAGCATAATATTGCCCACATTAAGCCTGTTATGGATGTATATTGGTGGTCCTAAAAAGCGTGCATCCAGCTAATACCACTGCAAACATTCTGCAAATGTATGATCATTAGCGTCAACGTGTCCGTAACATGGAGTATGCATGCCCTGTAAGCTCTCTCAGCAGGTCCAGGGAAGCCTGGCCACTGAATGTTTTTACTGCACTGTTAAGCTTAGAAACCGTCATTCCTATGTGTCATAACCATTGAGTTACATGCTTTGTGGGATATCATTGGTCATAACCATATAAAAGAGAATGAAGATTAAATATTGGGGATTTGCCCATGGGCATACCCGTAGGGGATACATCTCCTATCCCCTGGAGTTGATGCCCTTGTCTATGTCCAGTGCAACATTTAACTATATTAGTCCCACAGTTAAAATGTCAACATGTGGCCATATCCAGAGTGTTGATATGTTAACTGAGGCATGTTATAGTGAGCACCACTGTGTAACGTTGGTGATTATTATTGTTATGTATGGAGAAGAGACACTGGCTGGTGTCATTTGTCATTTAAACCATGTCTTAGTTGAAGTGATGCTAACATTCAAATACATTTACATACAACATGACTCAACTGAAACATATATCATTTTAACTACACTAATTACTATTTATTGCACGTAAGTTTTACGAGTTTCAACCAAATGTATAGCGTAGTTTCTCAGACATGAAAGTTTAAAGACTATCAGTTCTAGAGTCAAGTTGCCAGTATAGGAAGTCAGTTCCCTTTGTACTCTTAGCAGTTGATCAAGTGATAAACAAGGTCATTGCCTATATAATATTTAATAATTGTCTTGCGCTAAAATTCTGTTTATCGACAAAAACAAACATTGCCTTATTTGATCATTTTGCACAACTTCCAGTGGCATCAATTCAACAGGTCTTTGGCCCCGTGCGGGCTCCGGGGCCGTAAGTAAGTAGGTAATTTGTGCCTGCGATTCACTTGTTGATTTCAGCGCTGTGTGAATATGGCCTATTTGTATTTTTGTTTTTGCTTACCTTTCCTATTTGTATTTTTCCTTCTTCCTTTTTTATGCGTCTTACCTTCTCTTCTATTTCTTCTTCGATCTCTTACCTTCCAGAATATTGGACCCGCTCCGTTTCCAGGCTGGAGGTCGTAGGAGGCGACCAAACTTGGGTTTAGTTTGTTTTGTTTTAATGTTAGCTGTATTTTTAGTTAAGGATACATGTGTTTGTTATGTTGTCGTCGATTTAGTTTTAGTCTTGTGATGCGATAGTTGTCTACCCTGTTGTAGGCGCTAGCGTAATAATTTAAATGAGCCTCTCGATCCCTTTCCCTTTTT
>Ga0056133_10000344_pt1 | contig 10965 bp, 9 predicted proteins | sample WorMetGr2BELIZE1_FD_67351 | JGI IMG/M metagenome (GOLD analysis project Ga0056133, IMG submission 67351) | Marine gutless worms symbiont microbial communities from Max Planck institute for Marine Microbiology, Germany - Inanidrilus... ... | reverse complement strand
TGTCGCCTGGGCCTTGAGGACCCTGTGCCGGACCACTCGACGTTCTCGGTGAACCGGCACGGGCGCTTCCGGGAAAGCGGTCTGTTACGCTCGGTGTTCGAGGACGTGGTTAGGCGCTGCTCTTTCCCGTCATGGTTTTGAATAGCGCGCACTCGTGCCGGGGTCTGGAGCTGAAAGACGCCATCAATCTCCCACTGAATCTGATCTCCAATCTTAATGGTGTTATCGGAGAGCTCGGGGCCTTCAATATGAGCACTATTAGTGCTAGACGTCTGGCCGCCAAAATCCTCCCAAACGCCTGCAAACTCCATGGACTTCAGGAACGTCCCAGCAGCTTTCTTGGCGCCAGCAGGAGTAAAACTCTATCCACTTTATTCCACATCACCCACATTTCGAGTAATCGCAACTGGTGCACATGTCGCAGCCTTCCTGGCGGATGAGGCTCGGCTGGGCGCATTTCGGGCATTGGCGGAACGGTGCGGATGCAGTCGGGGCTGAAGCCGGTTCTTCCTCTTCGACGGCATGTGGCGCCGCGCCGCCCATGGCGATGACGGCGGCTTCCGGCGGCGGGCCTTCGTTGAGTTGCCCGGGGCTGGTTAAAAAGCCGATATCGATCATGTGGGTCTCGATAACGCCGCCCAAGGCCGCCAGCAGGGACGGTACGTACTTGCCGCCCATCCATTGACCGCCGCGCGGATCGAAAACGGCCTTCAATTCCTCGACCACAAACGACACATCGCCGCCGCGCCGGAAGACGGCCGAGATCATGCGGGTCAGGGCCACGGTCCAGGCGTAATGTTCCATGTTCTTCGAGTTGATGAAGATCTCGAAAGGCCGGATGCGCCCGGCGTCGTCGACGATATCGTTGAGCGTGATGTACATGGCGTGGTCGCTTTCCGGCCACTGCAGCTTGTAGGTCTTGCCCGGCAGTTCGCCGGGCCGACCCAAGGGCCGGAACATCTGAACGACGGCGCCCGGATCGCCCTTGGCAGCGACGGCCGGTTTCTTGGTCGGCGCCTCCAGGGGCAGTTCCGGCTCCGTATCGTCCTTGTTTTTCTTGCCCTTAACCTCGAGTACGGCGCCGGTGACGTCGTTCGGCCGATACGTCGTGCAGCCCTTGCACCCCAAGTCGAAGGCCTGCATGTAGACGTCCTTGAAATCTTCGAAAGAGATGCTCTCGGGCACGTTGATGGTCTTCGAGATGGAGCTGTCGATATGTTTCTGCACGGCCGCCTGCATGACCAGATGGTCGTTGGGGCTGAGTCCCTGAGCGTCGACGAAGGCGTCGGTCAGCGGCGCCCTCTCGCCGAACAGCCGATGGTAGAGGCGGTAGGCGTAATCCGATACCTCCTCCTCGCGGCGCGTGCCGTCCGGCATCAGGACGTGGCGTGCGTATTTGAAGCTGAACACCGGCTCCAGGCCCGAGGACACATTATCGGCAAAGAGCGAGATGGTGCCCGTCGGTGCGATCGAGGTGAGCAATGCGTTGCGAATGCCGTGTGACTTGATGGCATTCTGAACGTCGAGGTCGAGGCCTTGCACCGTCTCGCTCTCCAGGAATTTGTCGCGATCGAAAAGCGGGAAGGCGCCCTTCTCCTTGGCCAGATCGACCGATGCCAGATAGGCGGCGCGGGTCAATGTTCCCATCCAGCGGTCCGTTAATTCAACCGCCTTGGCGCCGCCGTAGCGCGCCCCGCAGAGGATCAGGGCGTCGGCCAGCCCGGTGACACCCAGTCCGATACGGCGTTTCGCCCTGGCTTCGTGGCGCTGCGCCTCGAGCGGCATGTTGGAGACGTCGATGACGTTATCCATCATGCGCACGGCCGTCGTCACCAGGTCCGTTAGCGCCTTCAGGTCGAGTTCGGCGGCTTCGGTGAACGGATCGTTGGTCAGCCGCGCCAGGTTTATGGAGCCCAGCAGGCAGGCGCCGTAAGGCGGCAGCGGCTGTTCGCCACAGGGATTGGTGGCGTGGATGGTCTCGCAATAGGCCAGGTTGTTGCGGTCGTTGATGCGGTCGATGAAGATGACGCCCGGTTCCGCATAGGAATAGGTGGCCTGCATGATCTTGTCCCAGATCTCACGGGCCGGCAGGCTCTTGTAGGTGACGCCGCCGAAGCTGAGCTCCCACGCCGCATCCTCCTTAACCGCCTGCATGAAGGCATCGGTGACCAGCACCGACAGGTTGAACATCCTGAGTCGCCCCGGTTCGCGCTTGGCCTCGATGAAATCGAGAATGTCCGGATGATCGCAGCGCAACACCGCCATCATGGCACCGCGTCGGGAGCCGGCGCTCATGATGGTGCGGCACATGGCGTCCCAAACGTCCATGAAGCTGAGCGGTCCCGAGGCATCGGCCCCGACGCCCTTGACCGGCGCGCCTTTCGGCCGGAGCGTCGAAAAATCGTAGCCGATGCCGCCGCCCTGTTGCATGGTCAGCGCCGCTTCCTTGAGGCCGTCGAAGATGCCCGACATGTCGTCCGGGATGTCGCCCATGACGAAACAGTTGAAGAGCGTGACGTTGCGGTCGGAGCCGGCGCCGGAAACGATGCGTCCGGCCGGCAGGTAGCGGAAATCGGAAAGTGCGTCGTAGAATTGCTGTTCCCAATGGCCGCGGTCGGCTTCGGCTTCCGGTTCGGCCAGCGCCTTGGCGACACGCCGCCAGGTATCGGGGATCGATTTGTCGACCGGTGTCCCGTCGCCGCCCTTGAGGCGGTACTTCATGTCCCAGATTTGCTGCGATACGGGCGCCACTTGCGCCATCGTCCTGTCTCCTCCCGCTGTCTCCTTGGGCCCTCCGGTACGGCGCATTACACCACTCGCCGCCGGAAACCGCGGTCAATCTAGGGGGTCACGATACCGCCGTCAAAAGGATAAAACCTTGAGTCGGAGGATAATGTTCTTGTTATGTTTCCACATTTCATGCCCTGATTTCAACTGAAAATTGGAGTTTTTTTCAGCCGCTTAGCGGCACCGTTACCGGAATCCACAGGCTGTGGATGAACTATTCACAGGAGGCTTCGCGGGCGTCTTCAGTTTTCGTCGCGGACGACGGTGACGGCCGTATCCGGAAACCGTTCGACGCCCTCGGCGATGAGGGCATCGGAAGCACTGTCGACGGCCTTTTCCAAGGTCTCCATAAAGGCCTTGCGTTTCAGGCCGCGCTCGATGGGCGGCAGGAACTCAATGACGATACGGCCCGGGTGTTTCGAGAAGCTGCGCCGCCCCCAGAACAGGCCGGAGTTGACGGCGACCGGAACGATCGGCGCGTCGGTCTGTGAATAGAGCGCCGCGATTCCCGGATGGAAAGGCCGATGGCGCCCAGGCGCCGTGCGTGTCCCTTCCGGGAAAATGATCACCGAAAAGCCGCCGGCAAGGCGATCGCGCACATCGGCGACCAGTTTCTTGAGGGCCGACGCGCCACCGTCCCGATCGACGGATATGGCCCGGCATTTACGCGCGCACCAGCCCCAAAACGGAATCTTCAACAGCTCGATCTTCAAGACGTAGCTAGGTTCGCGGAGCAACAGGAAATAGACGAAGGTGTCCCAGGCCGATTGGTGTTTGGCGGCATAGATGACCGGCCCGTCGATCAAATGTTCGCGCCCCCGGACCTCGAAATCGAGGCCGACCAAGACCTTGAGCGCGAAGGACTGCATGTGCGACCAGGCGCGGACCGCTTCGCGCATGGCGACGCGCGGAAACGCCAACAGCAGCGCCATTAGAACGACCGTTACCGCCGTCGACGAAAAAAAGAACCCGTTATAAATCAAGGAGCGGAAATTCTGCATGACACTGTCAGTTCGCGGCCTGGTTCGTCGGTGACTTTCGCGATTCCGATGAGCGGTTGCGCGGACGTTTTCCCAAGAACAGAAACTCGACCCCGTGACGGGTCCAGGCAAGCAGGAATTTATTGAACTCCGTGGCGATCAATGCCGCCGTTCCCGGATAGGTCCACCAATTTTCCAGCTTGACCCGTTCCGGAAATACCGGATGGGGAATCAGCGAAACCTCGGGCATGGCGCGGGTGAACTCGAGAAGGCTGCGCGGCATGTGGTAGGCGGCGGTGACCAGGCGCAACGACGTGACGTTCTCCCGATGGGACCAGGCCGCCGTTTCGTCGGCGTTGCCGATGGTGTTGATGGCGTTGCCGATGACGATCCGCGATTGCAGGTCGGTGGGCCGGCGTTTCGAATGGTCGAGGAGATTGCGCACGTCGTTGCCCTTGTGCACGCCCGACACGAACAGGCGTCCGGCCAATCCTTCGGATAGAAGTTCGAGGCCCTCATCGAGCCGCCCGCTGCCGCCGGTGAGTACGGCGATGGCATCGGTCCGGGTGCTGCGGTCTTCGACGGTGCCGGGAATCGCCTCGGCAAACTTGAAGAGACCGATCGTCCACATTCCGGCCAGGGCGAACACCAGAAGGATCAAATTTCCGATCAGCGAAACCCGCTTGTTGCCGCGACGCCGGGCCATGCTCAGAGCATCCGGCTGAGCGTGCGCATGACCGTGGTGCGCGCCGTAACCATGGCGATACCGGCGACGACGACCGGCAGAATGGCGACCAGCATCCAGTGAAACACGGTGAGTTGCATGCTGGGAATGAGGAACCCGTCCATGCGGCTGGCCAGTCGACTGATGCCGATTAGGGTCGGGACGCCAAGCGCCAGCCCGAGGATTCCGCCCTTAAGGCCGAGATAGAGGGCACGCCGCCCGAATTGGCCGGCGATGTAGGTGTCATGAGCGCCGATCAGATGCAGGACCTCGATGGCTTCGCGGTGGATGGCAAGCCCGGTACGGGTGGTGAAGACCACCGTTCCGACGGTCGCCAGCCCGATGCACAACAAAACCAGAAAGGCGACCGCCTCGACGGTCTGGATCAGCTGGACCAGCCTCTCCAGCCAGACGCGATGGTCGTCGATCGTCGCGCCGGTGACGGTTTCGGATAAACGGTCGCTCAAGGCCACGGAATCGAAATTGCTGCCGTCGCCGATCTCGACATCGATCAGTTGCGGCAAGGGCAGGTCTTCGGACGTTCCGATACCGCCGAGCCAAGGCGCGAGCAGGGCCAGCAAACGTTCCGACTCCAAGACCTCGTAGCGTTCTATGCCAGGTGTCGACGCCAGAATGTTGAGGGTATCGCGCAACCGGCGATCATCGTCGGCCGGGTCGTCGGCCGGTGCGATCTGGACCGTCAGGGTACCGCTGACGCCCTGGTCCCAGCGGGCGGCCACGGTGTTCAACACCAGTGTTCCGGCCATGGCGAGCACGGCGAGAAAAACCATGAAGGCGATCAGCCAGGGGAGGAAGCGACTGTGCGCGTCGCGGTCCAGGGGCAGGTCGGAACGGCGGGAAAACATTAAAGGTAGTTCTCTAGGCTCGTCGGATCTCCGAAGGTGGAACCGTCCCCGGCGTAATCGTCGCCAAAGGGGGATGACGGGCGCTTCGGAGTCTTCCCTTCGGGATTCCCGTCTTCACCAGTGGGTTCCTCCTCCGGCTTCTCTTCCGGCACGCCGCGATCGGGACTCTCGATACGCAGATACCCGTTTTCGAGATGCATGCGCCCATGGCCGAGGCGATCGACGAGGTGGGTGTTGTGGGTGGCGATGACGATGGTCGTGCCGAGCCTGTTCAGTTCTTCGAACAGATGCATGAGGCGGTATCCCATGGCGTCATCGACGTTTCCCGTCGGTTCGTCGGCGAGCAGCAGACGCGGCCGACCGATCACCGCGCGGGCGATCGAAACGCGCTGCTGCTGGCCGCCCGACAGGGTCGGCGGTCGGGCCTGCATGTGGTGTTCCAGGCCGACCCAGGCGAGAAGTTCCGAGACGTGCTTCTTGACGTCGCTTTCCTTGGCCCCGGATACGCGGAGCGGCAACGCCACGTTGTCGAAGGCGGACAGGTGATTGAGTAGGCGAAACTCCTGGAAGACGACACCAACGCGCCGTCTGAGCGCCGGCAGGTCGCCGCGCGGTGTCGTCGCGATTTCCCGTCCGAACAGCGATATCAGCCCGCGAGACGGCTTGAGCGCCAGGTAGATCAGTTTCAGGGGCGAGGACTTGCCGGCGCCGCTTTCGCCGAGCAGGAAGTGAAACGAACCGGCAGCGAGCGAGAAGTTGATGTCCTGCAGAACTTCCGGGCCGAGGCCGTAGCGCAGTCCGACGTTTTCGAAATGGGCGATCGTTTCGTCGCCTTGCGAGGTCACTATTCTCACGCTCCCGTCGAGCCCGCGCGCAGGAAATCGGGCGATGTACGCTCCCGGCGAACAATGCCATGGCCGGCGCGGCCCGCCCAGGGGCACGCCCCCGCCATGGCTGTCCTGGCGCCGAGATTCCGGTCCTTCGCCAGGCGCGGCAATGACCGCCCGACGGCTTGCGTTCGATCTGGGGAAACCCTATAAATGACAAAACGTTAGGACGATTTACCGCGCATGATCATCACCTGCCCCAATTGTCTGATGCGCTACAACGTTGACCCGGTGGCCATCGGCGGCGGGAAGATGACGCGGTGTTCCAATTGCGGACACAGTTGGTTCCAGCAACAGGTCGCCGCCTCGCCGCCGCCGGCACCAGCCCATCCGGCGGCACCCGGCGCCTACGGCGCGGCGCCGCAGCCCGGTTATCCGCCGGCGGTTCCCGGTTATCCGCCCGCCGCCCCGGGGTATCCGCCCGCCGCCCCGGGGTATCCGCCGCCGCAACAGGCCTATCCCGTCGCCGGCCAGGTTCCTGGACAGGCGCCGGGGCAGCCGCTGCCCTATCCGCCGCCGCCGGGGATGCCGGGGGCGGAAGGCATGGCGGCGCCGGGCGCACAGCCGCCCTATCCCGAATCTCCACCGGCGCCGCAACCCATACTCGAACCGGAACCCGAACCGGAGCCCGAGCCGGTGCCGGAACCCGAGCCGGAACCGGAGCCTGAGCCGGAACCGGAACCCGAGCCGGAAGAGGACACCGGTGGCGGTTTGACGACCGAGCAATTGGACGAGATGTTCGGCGACGACGAAGAGCCGGAACCGTTCCAATCGGTCATGGATGCGTCCGATGATGCGGAAATGGGCGATGCCGTGGATATCATGGATCCGGACGACCTGCCCGAACCGGAACCGATCCCGGAGGTGTTCACGGCGGCCGAATCGGGTGACGACTCAGCAGCGGAACCGCGCAGCAAAGTGAAGTTGATCGCCATCGGCGGCGGCGTGGCCTTGATCATCGCCATATTCGCCGGCCTGATCTTCGGACGCTCGATGATCGTCGAGATGGTGCCGAGTGTCGCCGGTGTCTATGACATGATTGGTCTTGGCGGACCCGAGTTGGGCGAAGGCCTCGACATCCGGAACGTCCGCTCGGCGCGGGAAACCGAACAAGGGGTCGAGGTCCTGGCGATCCGCGGGATCGTCGCCAACGTGTCGGAAGGGCCTCGCACTGTGCCCATGATCAAGGTCGAATTGTTTGATGGCGAGAACAATTCCGTGCAAATGGCGATTGCCGCAGCCATCCGCAATCAGCTTGAACCCGGCCAAGAGGCCGGCTTCAAGGCCCGTATCCCGGAACCTTCGCCGCTGGCGCGGCGGATCGAAGTGACCTTTACCGAGGGTGAAGGCGGGGAAGGCCAATCCAACTGATCGATCTCGGGATGGGCTCGTGATGGAGACGCGACCGTGACGAGCCACGTCACCTTGCGGCCGAGCGGCCATTCTTTTGTCGTCGAGGGTCGGGAATCGATCCTCCAGGCGGGCCTCAAGGCCGGCTTGGCGCTTCCCTACGGATGTTCGAACGGTTCCTGTGGCAGTTGCCTCGCCCGGTTGGCCGCCGGCTCCATCGAAAAGTGCGGCCATCACGATTTCATCGTCCCCGAGGAGCAAAAGGCCGAGGGTTTTTCCTGATGTGTGCGCACGAGGCGGTTTCGGCGACGCTCGAGATCGAAACCTGGGAGGCATCGGGATCGGTCGAGATTCCCGAACAAAGGATCGCGCTCCGCATCAAGAGCGTCGAATTCCCGGTTCCCGAAATCGCCGTTGTCCGGGCCCGCACGCCGCGTTCGCAACGACTGCGTTTCCTGGCCGGCCAGTCGGTCGCCCTGTCGGTGCCGGGAGGCGGCAGCAAAAGTGTGCCGCTGGCCAGTTGTCCCTGTGACGATATGAACCTGGAATTCCATCTGCCCCGGCACCCGGACTGCTCCCTGACCGAAGCCTTTTTCAGCGATGCTCCGCCGGCAACGGTCGACCTCGTCGGTCCGACCGGAAACTTCGTCCTCGGCGAACCGGCCGGCCGGCTGTTGCTGTTCCTTGCCGAGGGGACCGGGTTCGCGCCGGTGCGCAGCCTGATCGAACACGCGCAATCGATCGATGAAGATCGTCCCATGGTGCTCTACTGGTTCGCCTCCGGAGAGGGGCATTACATGGCCAACCTATGCCGTTCCTGGGCCGAGGCTTTCGATGGTTTCCGATTTGTGCCGGTCGATGCGCCCGATCGGCAAGAGGCACTCGACCAAATGCCGGAAACACTGGCCTATCCGGCGTTGGCCGATGTCTATGCGGCAGGGAGCGAGCCCTTGTTAGCGGCCGTTTCGAGTGTGCTTGGGGAAAGCGGCGTGGAGCCCGGGCGCATCCGGCTCAACCGGATCACCTGAAAGCGGCTCCTCAGTCGGTGTCCAAGGCCAGTTCGACGCCGCGGATATGGCTGAGAACCCTGTTCAAGCCGTCCGCATCATTGAGCAAGGCCTTCGGCGAACAGCCGAGTGTCGCGCTCATCTTGTTGAGCCACTCCTCTGCCTTTTCCTGGGTACCGAGAACTTCCGTTGCCCGTTCCAGGGCCGTCGCATAATAGTCCATGATCGATCGTCCTCCCCTTGGCGCCGCACCGAACCGGCGCGAATACAATTATGTGGCGGTGATGCAAGACGCGCAAGGGGGAGAAAGTTCGGTCCGGCGCGGAGATTCCTCCCAGCCAGTAAGAGAAGGCGGGGCCGAAGCCCCGCCTCCCTGGCCCTGGTTTGCCCCCTCCCTGGGAAACCCGGGACCTTAGTCAATGCATTTCGGCGCGCAGTTTCTGGCGGTAGAGGTCGATAGGGACCAGCTCGCCCTGGTCTTCCGCGTACCAGAACTGCCAGCCGTTGCAGGCCGGCGCTTTCTGCACGTAGGCGCCGACCTGGTGGATGGAACCGCGAAAATCGGCTGTGATCAGGGTGCCGTCGGCGCGCACCCGAGCCGAGTGGCGGCGCCGGGCGTCGGTCAGCGTCTGGCCGGGCGTGAGCAGGCCTTTCTCGACCAGCCATCCGAAGGGGACTCTCGGCTGCTCGCGTTTCGCCGGTGAATCGAGGAACGGGTCGTCGGCGATTTTGCGCACCTTGGCCAACCGCTCGCGGGCCAGCGCCACATAATCGCCGTCGCGTTCGATGCCGAGAAAATCGCGGCCCAGCCGCTTGGCGACGGCGCCCGTCGTACCGGTTCCGAAAAACGGATCGAGAACCAGGTCACCAACCTCGGAAGACGCCATGATCACGCGGTGCAGCAGCGATTCCGGTTTCTGCGTCGGGTGCGCCTTCTTGCCGTTCTCCTTCAGGCGTTCCGGACCCGTGCACAAGGGCAGGTACCAGTCCGAACGCATCTGCAGATCATCGTTCAATGCCTTCATGGAATCGTAGTTGAACCGGTATCTGGAATCCTTGTCCCGCGCCGCCCAGATCAGGGTCTCATGGGCGTTGGTGAACCGCCGGCCGCGGAAGTTCGGCATCGGGTTGGACTTGCGCCAGATGACGTCGTTGAGAATCCAATAGCCGAGGTCCTGCAACACGGTACCGACCCGGAAGATGTTATGGTAGCTGCCGATCACCCAAAGCGTGCCATCGGGCTTCAGCGCGCGCCGGGCTTCGGCCAACCAGGCGCGGGTGAATTCGTCATAGGTCTTGAAACCGTCGAAGCGGTCCCAGTCGTTGTCGACGCCGTCGACTTTCGTATTGTTGGGACGCAGCAGATCGCCGCCCAGTTGCAGATTGTAGGGGGGGTCGGCGAAGACGACGTCGACGGTACCGTCGGGTACAGTCTTCAGCGCCTCGACACAGTCTCCCTGCAAAATCTTGTTGCGGAATTCGGTGCGTATCGGGGGTTCGCCGGATCCGTCGGCCGGTCCCCCCTCGTTATGATCTCTGCCCATGGCGGGCAGCATGATCAAGGTCGGACTCGCCGTCAAGAGCTATTTGGAATCAATGACTTAGCGGCCAGCCTCGCCCCCATATATGGATTCTACAGGTTCCGGTCCCGCAATATCTTGTGGATCGGCGCGTAGGATTTCCGATGTTCGGGCGTTACCCCCAAACGTTCGAGCGCCGCCTTGTGTTCGGCCGTCCCGTAGCCGGCGTTGCGCTCCCAGCCGTAACCCGGATAGCGCGCCGAAAGGTCCCCCATGATGCGGTCGCGGGTGACCTTGGCGGCGATCGACGCGGCGGCGATGGAGAGACTCTTGGCATCGCCCTTGACGACACAGGCGACCGAGCAGGGGAGCGTCGGTTCCCGGTTGCCATCGACCAGAGCCAGGTCGACGCTGACGCCCAGGTTCTCCATGGCGCGGCCCATGGCGAGGAATGTCGCTTGCAGGATGTTGATGCGGTCGATCTCTTCGACGCCCGCCTCGCCGATGCCGTAGCAGACCCGTCCCGAGAATTCCCGGAACAAGTCCTCGCGGTGTTCGGCCTTCAGTTTCTTGGAATCGTCGAGGCGCCGGAGGAATTCAGGCGCCAACCCATTCGCATCGAGAACGGCGGCGGCGGCGACCACCGGGCCGGCCCAGGGGCCCCGGCCGGCTTCGTCGATGCCGCAGATCACCCGATGGCCGCGTTCCAGCGCCGCCCGTTCGAGTTCGAAATCAGGCATCGCCGGGTGTCTTCGGCGGCCGTTTGGTGGCGATGGTGCGGCGCCGGCGCCCGGGCGGCGCTTGAAGGCTGTCGCAGAATTGGCAGAAGCCAGGGTTCCCACCG
>Ga0056133_10000343_pt1 | contig 10973 bp, 6 predicted proteins | sample WorMetGr2BELIZE1_FD_67351 | JGI IMG/M metagenome (GOLD analysis project Ga0056133, IMG submission 67351) | Marine gutless worms symbiont microbial communities from Max Planck institute for Marine Microbiology, Germany - Inanidrilus... ... | reverse complement strand
GTATTCAGTTGTATAAGCATTTGATTATATTTATTTTTTTTTAAATTTTAAACTAATACCACCAATTTCTTTTGAGCCTATCTAACACAAATTATTTCAAATGACATTGACTTTATATGTTAAGTCAGCAGTTATTATCCCCCAGTGCTTTGACACTGTTGGGTGGGCGGCATGAAGGGCATCCGGCCCGTAAAAAATATGGGGGGATGGTGGAGGTGGGCACTGGTTAGTCTAGATGAAGTGGCGCCCAGCCGGATGGTCAGTGTGTCTGCCTCTGTTAATCTCCCCTTGCACCATAAAGTCCAGAAGTTCTCTTCTGGCACCAGCTCACCCGGATGGTCCCGGAAAAAGGGCCGTAAAACGGTTGTGTGGTGTGTGTGTGTGTGTGGCTATTATGCCTCAACTTTACAGTTCTTGTCTACAAAGATTAAAATTGGCTAATGGTTCACAATATGCATAAATGATCATGACATTTCATTGCCATTTATGCACTTTTTGAATATCACGAATCAAGTCTTAATACTGTCTTAATTAACAACCACATTTACTATGTCAACTCATCCTAAGCAATGTTAATGCAAGGCAATCATTTTATTATCATTTGTCATCTGCAACATCCATAATACCGGTACATTTTTTGCCAAAACAACATCTGAACAGTATTATTAATAACGTAAGAATAACAATTTCTTTATTATTAACATTACAATGTCACACACGTTGTCCAGAAATTTAAAATATCATCACAATGACCAACTACAAGATATTAGGGGGAATGATTCATCACCCCAGAAGCAGTCATAATGCGATGAAGACTGCCGCCATGCAGTTGTTACTGCACTTTGCAAGCCTGGCTGGAAATGACCTCCCCCCGACCACAAATGGCTCACAGCCATCCAGTCTGCTCTCACACCAATGAAAAACATCAGTCCTTCCTATGCATGTAAGAAGGCATCCTTTCAAGAACATGAATAGAGGACACGGTTACATTCAAGAACAGTATGCCATGAAGTGCACTTGACGTTCACTATAAACAAATGTCCATCAATCATAGACCACGCCCATCGTAGACCACGCCCGCCTCAAAGATCCACGGCAGTTCACTGATCCGCAGTGAATCACTGTCAAGTGTAACATGCTCCACCAATTGATCCAAATGCAGTCACGTGATATCCAGTGAAGTTTGCTAACCTGCGTTCTATATCCACATGTAGACTCTGGTTGTGGTTGACATATTATTGATAACTGGACTGCGATTGGTTAACAGTGACGTCATGTAACTAAATATAATAAATACATATGACAACCTATGTCTGGTTATGGATACAGAACTCAGCTTAGGCCATTGTGCACACAGACTTGCCTGGTATACAAAAAAAAATTAACTGCCTCATGTTTTGAAAATGAACGCTGAAAATTGTTGGCTATAAAATACAAATGTGACACAATGTGTGGCATTGAAATTTGATGTCCCAAAGTTAAAGTGCAAACATTCGGGGTTTTACCCTCATGTTGACAATAAACTGCATGCCACACTGACCACTGTGCATTGTTTGCAAACTGTGAAACCTGTAGCCAGTGGTTTAAAAGATGGTGCACGACGCAGCTTGTCTGCCCCACCACTAGACAACTAATTCAGACACACAAAATTCAAGCACTAGAAATTCTGGATGAGTGAAAGTGAAGCCGCCTCTAGAGGACCACCCACTGTGACCACATTTCTTCCCACGCCTGCTCACAGCCAGTGTTCTCAAGACGGCAGGTCGTTTATTTCCTAAAATAAGACCTCATTATGATCTAGTGCACATAGTGTCTGACCCGCCTTAGCTACAGGCCTAAATATGGCCAGTCAAGAACACCAGTTAGAATCACATTTCACCCAGCATGACACCGAGCACTGTATAAACTAAACTACAATGGCAATTCATATAGCAAATCATCACCGAAACATCTATGCACTAGTACACTAGAACTCTGAAGAAAAAGAAAATAACGTCTTTAGCAAACGGCTAATACCGGCAGTGTTCTGGAGCGGAGAGTCTGTTGGTAGTGTAATAACTTTGTTTACACTTTAACATAAATGTTGCGTGCTATACACGATTACAGTTCAACAAAGCATAATGACAACTCGAGCCAAAAACATCAAATGCACACATAACAAACATAGATTAGTAAAGAGAATTACACAGGGAGCAGCAAAAAATGTCCCACAACAGAATTACAATATATCATGAAGAAATGCGTATTTCAATGCGTTATTTTCAGCCTTTATTACATAGTGACACCTTCACAAAATGCACTCATGTTATGCTCCTGTTTTCATATTTTATTAGTAAGTGATTGTATGGAGATGGTGAAGGTAACACCATTGAGCAGAACTCTTGCATCTTCTCTCTAATCCAAATGCACTAGTTGCCGCCAGCAAGGGCAAGAGGGCAGTAAAACTGTGCTCCGACAAAATCCTCCAGTTCTTAACTGGAGGTGCCGGCTAACACAAGTTGTCCTGTACAATGGTGTAAAACATTGGTAGTAGTTAATACATGAACAGAAAGTCCGTAGATTTGGTTTTAATGCAGTAACAGAAAAAACTGTTGTTAGCAACAAAGTAACCAGACACCATATATCGACAACGTTATTATGATGTCACATCTATTGTGAAGCTTATTTATGTATGAAATCAAGAAAAGATCTATAAACATTCACAATGGGTAAAATATCACCAAGAATAAGATGCCACATCATCTCTACTCCAAGTTTTTGAAAACGACTTCAGGCTTAAATTAAAGGCCAATGAAGACATTCTGAACAATTGCTGAAGTAACAAAATATCACACAACCGCAGCACTATTTTGCTATATCGTGTTTGAATTTAACAACATCTGACCAAAACCGTGTCGAAATATGCTGGCAGTTATTGATGTAATTTATTCAGCAAAACGTTGAGTAGTTAGATACACAGAAATTCCAGTTTATGTGGACAGGTCCTTTTAGCCTCACCCTGTATCTATTTATGAAGAAAATTAGAAAATGCGGGACTGACGGTCGACTTCTCTTGAGTGGCTTTCAAGCACTCGTGACTTTGACCTTGACCATGGATCGGGTCATATGGCATACCGTCGTACATCATTCATCGAGCTCTATCTTCACATCAAATTTAAATGAAATTGAAAAAAAAACTTTTTTTGTGGACGGACTATCCGCAGGGACCCCTCCAAGTTTAAGGTCACGTGACATAAAACTAGGACAAATATCAAAAATCCGACCGGATCAAATTTAGATATTGTGCTGTAGTTTAAGAATAGAGGTAAGATGTCAGCTCCCACTGTAAATGGCGGAGATAGACTTGGAAAAGTGCAGTTTTCGGAACTTCAGAAGCCCAGTGACCTTGACTTTGACCTTGGATCGGATCATATAGCATGCCGTCGTGCATCGCTCATCGACCTTTATCTACAAACCAAATTTTGTTGAAATCGGAAAAACTTTTTGTGGACAGACGGGCGTACGGATGTACATATGTACCTACTGACGAACGGACATTTCGCCCTCTAATGTTATTAGGTCGACTTGGAGGAGTCAAGCTATAAATGGAACAACTGGCAAAAAAATGCAAGCAACTACAAAGCATTGACTACACTGTTCATGTCAAGGCTGCTAGTGGCCAACCTTGCATTATCATTGATGACATTTGGCATCCGGGTTTTGTACCGAGCTACAGCAGCTGATTAAGAAACATACATGTTCCTTGACGGGCCAAGGCAAAATGACGCGAGGTTCAGGGGAGTAAACATATGAGAACAAAATCAGTACAGCATGCAAAATGTGTCCAGAATGCTTTACAGCACAGTATGCTACCACCAATAAGCTAAAATATACAATCGCCAGGAACTTGAAAAACGCCATCTATTAATAAATGACATGCTGAAAACTGAAAAATGAGATGTGTTAACGGTGTGGGTTTGTTACTGCAACAGTGGAGGGAAGCTAGAAGGTGCTGGCAAAGACTGCACACATGAATTCCTCGTAGCTGATCTGAATTGACCCACGCATCTGCGTGTCCTTCTGGCGGAAGATGTCGGTGAGACTCTTGAGCAGAACACAAGCCTGAACGAAGGAATCAAATGAGAGGCTCTGCTTCCTCAGTGGGTCGTAGCGGTAGAGCAGACACTGGATGAAGTGCGCAGACAGACGGTAACCCATCTGTGACAACACTACAACCACGACACACGTCAAACCAACCCATCCATGACAACACTACAACATCCAACCAACATACACACACACGTCAAACCAACGATTCACTGGATGAAGTGACTGTAAGGAGAGAGATGGTAAACCATCCGTGACAACACCACAACCACCACACATGTCAAACCAACGATTCACTGGATGAAGTGACTGTGAGGATAGAGATGGTAAACCGTCTGTAACAACACTACAACCACCACACACGTCAAACCAACCCATATATGACAACACTACAACATCCAACCAACACACACACACACGTCAAACTAACGATTCACTGGATGAAGTGACTGTAAGGACAGAGACGGTAACCCATCCGTGACAACACTACAACCACCACACGTCAAACCAACGATTCACTGGATGAAGTGACTGTGAGGAGAGCCACACACGTCAAACCAACGATTCAGTGGATGAAGTGACTGTGAGGACAGAGATGGTAAACTGTCTGTGACAACACTACAGATGGTAAACCGTCTGTGACAACACTACAACTGCCACACACGTCAAACTAACGATTCACTGGATGAAGTGACTGTGAGGACAGAGATGATAAACCATCTGTGACAATATACACTACAACCGCCACACACGTCAAACTAACGATTCACTGGATGAAGTGACTGTGAGGACAGAGATGGTAAACTGTCTGTGACAACAACACTACAACCGCCACACACATCAAGCCAGCAACTCACTGGATGAAGTGAGTGACTGTGAGGAGAGAGACGGTAAACCGTCTGCGACAACACTACAACCACCACACACGTTAAAACAACAATACACCGACGTGTATTCATCATCACATCACGTCAAACTTCGCAGCACCATTCAACAGCAACATCAGCACTTACGTTAGACAGACTGACATGACTGAAGTGATATCTGTTTCCTCAGCGGTCACTCAGTGAGAGCGGATGAGTGATTCAGCAACCAGCATTAGCAACAGCATCAATCACCACTCATCATCAAGTGGCAGCTGGCTAACACGGGCTCATAGCCAGTATGTGTGTGTGTGTGACCAAAGTTAGCGATGTTTGGTACTGTACCATTTCTAACTAGAACGCGGGCCAATGCCCAACTTGATGGCCACTCTGCCGAATATAGGTGGCGCCCTCTGTTCAATGCCACAAAGTTTGGCTGATGCCCACTACTAGTGTGCCGTGCAGTATAACGCTGCAAAGACGCGAAACCCGTTGAAATTAGTTGGGATGCCTCAAACTAACGAAACGATCTCAGCCGCTAGTAGGCCGAAGTTCACCATACTGTCAGGACATGTGGAGAAGCTATTGCTGCTTACCAAGTTTTTTTTTCGATTGTCAATATGTGTCTTAGTTGCGAAGATATAGCCCGACAAAGTTGTCCGGTGATGCCAGGATGGTGAATTTTTGGCAATTTTTGGCATCCTGTATTTTCAGCGAGCCACGTGCAGCACGTTTCAGACTTGCACTAAGGCCACACCACGTATGGAACTATGGTAGACATCCAATCTGCAACGGCTGAGACTAGGCAAGGAAAAAAAAGATAGAAGAAAGAAAGAAAAACCACAGGACGAAAAAAATATGATGTCCACATCTGCTATGCAGGGCGGCCATAAAAACTGTTACTATGACAACATGTACATTCTGTTAAAAACTGCTAATTATTTTCCTAAAAAATAAATCCAGTTTCAAGCTGTGAGATCCTTTTAACTCTGACACAGAGGTTTTACCTTGACGAAAATGCCTTCAGCACAAAACAGGTTCTCCAACAACTCCAAACAAGGAAGATGTTGAACACAGAAGAAGCTTACTATTGTGGAGTTCACTGCCATCGATGGCACCTGATCTGTCGCGGTCATACTGGTCAAACACTTGCCGCCACTGACCAATGTACGTCCACAATGCCTGGAACTCATGCAGCTCAATACTGCCGGACCGATCTCGATCAAACATAGCTACACAGACATGAGCCACTTGATGACACGCACGCAACATCATCGGCTCAGTTTGAACTTCAACCCATGAGAAACAATGATAATATTAACTGAGTTCTTGATGGCACAAGTACAAGCGGAATGACAATATGATCCAATGGACAGTCTTAGATGAAGCAGACACAGACACTTTTATGTAATAAAATTTATATCTTTTACGGCATTTCTCAATCTTAAGCAAGCTCTCGGCAACATGTCATCTGTAGTTACCCCGAATGTATTGCTGCTGCTGTTACTTGTTTTTTATATATACAAATTATATTTTATGCCTGACAGATACAAATTTAATGCAGTTAACCACAAACTGAAACATCACATCATCTAAGTACTTTCATATCTGACATTCCAGCAATATGCAATCAAAGAAACATTTTCTGACTGTAAGCCTTAATAAAAAAAAACTTTAAATCCGTTGGACTTATCAACAAGTAACTGAAGACTTAATCACTACAATTCACAGTCCTAATATTCAGTGCAACGTTTTCACAGTCTGTGCCAGAATGCATCTCTACATAATCATACAGACGTATTACATATCGAGATGAAATTTATCTTTGACTACCGACAGAAGTTAGTTGTGCTTTCCCACTGAGCTGAACCAGCTACGTGCCACGTTTGTCAAGTGGGGCTTCTGTTTTGCTGGTCCGGTCACCTGGAACAACCTACCTTCACATCTGCACTCCTTAACTGACACTATTGTTTTTAAATGTACACTCAAAACCGCACTTTCAAGACAAGCGTATGACCACCGACAGTTTACATTTATCAGCGATACTGGCCGATTCTGTATTGCGGTGGCTGCAGTGCTTTAGAATTTTTACATGTATTTGTATTTGTATCGACCACAGACTAGTGCCAGGCAATGCCAGGCTGCAGCAGGTTACTGTGACAGCTTCATCAGCACAGCTTGTTACAGAATCTCCTAACAAGACATCAATAGCTCACATTCACAGTGCGAGTAGGAGCAAATACTGACTGATCATCAGTCGACAGGTCTCCGGACCAAACCGAGCCCACGGCTGATGTCCAAGTGCCTGCTGCAGCTCCATGCTGTTAATCCGGCCGGAGCGGTCCGTGTCCACAGCCATGAACCACTGCTGAACGGTCGGATCAATTCCCGGCATCGCTCCAGCCATACCTCATTGACAGTAACACAATGCACGAACTCACTAACTACAAAGTAATGACGTACGAATCATGACAGTGTCATGATAATCAGTAAGTTTTTAGTAACAAGTGCTCAAAGAATTTTGACGAGAGGCCGCATGACAGGGGGATTTTTCATTGGGAAAATCTTATGGAACACTTTGGGATACCTGGCCAGCATAGACAACAACAGGCATGCAACCACGTCATCTTAATTTCTTCCCTGTCCACATGGCAACCACACTCCAGGCACAGTGAAATTCCTCACATTTCGCAACCCTGCATCAGTTCCTCCCACGTTACATTACTCATATTATAGACATAACTATCAGTGCTACTTGCATGCTACGAGCACACTGCTCTCTTTGGGTTGGAACATCTTTCAACAGGTGATATAAGGGACCTCAAACAGTCTACTAAACAGTAGCCCTAAATGTCATATTAGCAATCAACAGTTTTCCCCCGACCAGAATTTTTCCCTGATACTTCCCTGACTTTTGCTCAATTCCCTGGCATTTCCCTTACAGCTGTCAAATTCCCCAACAATTTCCGGTTTTCCAGACAAGAGGTCACCGTATGTCTAGAAACTCGATGACCTCATTCCTCCTCAGCTGACTACACTACTCCAGTCAATCAATTTGTGCAGCTAGAACTTGCCAGGTGCAACTTATTCCAGCTTATGTCTGATTTTAATATCACGCCAGTTATAACCTGATGTTAAACCAAACAAGTGCTTTTAATTTTCACACAACATGGACATTATGGTAACCTATTGGTTGCAAGTTCATGAAGCATGCAGAGAAATTAAGTTGCTTTGGCTACAGTCACTTGCAACACTTCAAACTCACAAAATATAACTTGCTAATGATCACAGCCAGTGGGTGTGAAAAGTGAAAACAACGCAAATTGCACTTCATGGCAAATCCCCTTTCAGCACCTTGAATTAACACACATTTTGTGCAAACGTAACTAATAAATTACTCTTGAAGTGTTTTATCGTCGCCAGCATTACTGACTGATGAATTACATACACATCACTCCAGCACAGCGACCACTACACTGCCTAGCAGTTAGATTACAAATCAAATCACAACAATTTCCATCACTGTTATCCACTGCACCTCAATCTCAATGACTTCATCATGTTTTGCTCTGAAGACTCTTTCATCTCTGATATAGCCATATTTGTGCTGAAAAGGGACGTTAAACTCCCAACTAACTAACTCTGACGACTCTCAATGACGTCATCTTCAGTCATAAACAAACAGACCCACCACTGCTTGTGACACAGTTCAGCTGGTTTGCATTCTCAGTCTGGGGACCAGACAGCTGGAACAACTTACTACTGACTCCAGCAGCCAATTTCCAACAGCATTAACTAACACCTGCATTTAAAACACTGCTTTAACACTCAACATTCTTTCCTGATATACTGTAACACACAGTCGATCCAATTTACTCAGCAGCAGCAGGCTCTTCATTGTACTGAACTGTATTATACTGTAACGATATAACATCAGACCACATAAATACAGTTGACTGCAACAGATAAACAGTGGTAATTTATCTACAACCTGGATGGCCGTACGGCTGTTGTCCATAAGCCTGCTGACCATAACCACCCTGTAAAACAGAAACACATACCCATGAAGGCAGTTGAAATGGTAAACTACCATGTAGTGTAGCTGTGTTTTAAATTGTGACCTCGTGAAAACAGATTAGGAAACTGGAGCCAATGGAAAGACAGCAATGCCTCTGTTAATCTATTCCTTCCTCTTACTGGTTTCCAATCATTTCACCTTCCAATATATCCTTCAGAACATGTCCAAAGCAGCTGCGTTTCTGGCACCAGATGTTATTCAAAACACTTCTGGTTTCATTTACTCTTTGCAGTACATCTGTTTCTGTCACCTTATCTTTCCAGCTAACTCGCTCGTACACTAGGTAGAAGGTTCATACCCAAGACCATGATATAAAACTGAAAGCGGTAACTGTATAAAAAATACATACCGTGGTGTCCACTATTTTTGCTGACTACATTATGGCAATGACAAAAGCCATTGGTAATTACGTTTACATTACAATGATTAAAGACATGGTTCATACGCCTAAAACCGGCACATCTTTGAAGTCACAAACGAGCGCGTTGCACGACAGACGTGCAGATCCCCCAAAATGCGCTTGGTAGACAAGTGTAGGGGCTAGAGTGAAGATTCTTCGGTGGTCCTTAGATAACTTTCTATAAATAGATCACTGTGACCTCGCATAGTAACATGCCCATGAGCTATTTGACACCGCCCAACAAACTGCACCCGTCCCTGTGTAGGCCTACTACTTTTACCGTTGTCACTAGTGTTTAATTCTACTGTTTGTCTGTTTCTAATTGTTCTCTGTCTATCTCTCTGTGTCTATTTTATATCTGCTGCATATTTGTGCGAAAAAAGTTAATTATATGTGTATTCATTCTAATGATATATGAAAATTAGGTGTTTTTGTCCATGCCTAACAGCCACCATGTACATTCTTACCAGAATTAGACCGTTCGTACCCTGGACAGTTCGTAGCATACACATATAGTACAGGGTATGAACGCTCTACATTGGGTATGAACAGTCTTGGGAAAGAATAGTCCAAGGTATGAATGTCTAGAAATCCTGGACGGCACGTTAGCCACTGCCTAACTTTTATGGTAGGTGTTAGAGAACGGCCGATTCAGGTAAAATGACGGATGTCCGATGTTCCGATATTCAGGCGAAAAAAATCCGACTTCCGATTCCGATATTTAGTTGTTCGGTTATGCGGGCGACGGTTGACCACAGCTAACAATCATTAGCCATCTCGCCAGACGACCGACAGTGGCGATTTGGATGCGCGTGGGAGGTGCTAATTACGTAATCGCCCGCGGGTGGAGGCACACTTGCGTGATTCCATTCATGATTTAAGTAAAGTATGCAGGTGATTTGAGCGAGGCGGATGATGGCAGTTGACGGTGGTTAGCCATTTGACCATGGACTCGCTCATGGCTTGTTTTGGGGCGATGGTATAGGTGGGCACTGGTTAGTCCGGATGGAGTGGCGCCAAGCTGGATGGTCGCTGTGTCTGCCTCTGTTAATCTTCCCTTGGCCAATATACAGTATTTAGTACGATAACAGTTCCCTATGGACCCAACAAAGTGCACTCTAGCCGAAAATGGAAAATGTCATGACGTGAAAACAATGCCGCGTTCTTAGATGCTTGCCATTTATCATTCTGTGCACCTGTGGGGGACCCCACCTGTGGGATCCGTATAAACCATGCACCGGCTGCACCGGCCAATGTATGAACATGCACCGGCCATACTGGCCGCATCGGCCGGGCGCAGGTATTTTGCGGAATGCGGATCGCGGAATGCAGAAAGTTGTCAAGGAAAATCAAGGGCGGAACGTTCCGCACATTACCCCTTGTCCCTTTTCTGCAATCCGCAGCCGAAAAATTCCGCATTTCCGCAGATCGCAAAACTACCGTTCGCTCGCATTGCACAACAGATGTGCAACCGATGCATACCATCCCGTGGTCCCTTGAAACATGAAAAAAATGAAAAATGGTTTATTGGATATAGCAGCTCAAT
>Ga0056133_10000342_pt1 | contig 10989 bp, 13 predicted proteins | sample WorMetGr2BELIZE1_FD_67351 | JGI IMG/M metagenome (GOLD analysis project Ga0056133, IMG submission 67351) | Marine gutless worms symbiont microbial communities from Max Planck institute for Marine Microbiology, Germany - Inanidrilus... ... | reverse complement strand
ACTTTGCGGCGTTGAATAGAGGGCGCCACCTACGTTCGGCAGGGCGACCATCACGTTGGGCATTGGCCCACATTCTAGTTTAAAAAAAAGTTTTTCAGCGGAACCTCTCTCGAACCGTCCTATTGGTCCTCACGCCTTAGGCTATCGCATGTTAGTACTTCTCCGACCATGATATTCATCACTGCATGTACCAGCAGGTCCTGCTATAAGAGTAAGCTTATGTCGAATGCACTGCCGGAACTCATCCGAGCGATCTATGATCCGTTATAGCGAACGTCGCCATATGCTATCGCCCGTCCGTCTGCCTGTCGTCTGTAACGCTCGTGCGCCCTACTAAGGCGGCTTGAAATTTTCGGCAATATTTCTACGGCGTTTGGTACCTTGGCCATCCGCTAACATCCGCAGAAAATTTTACTGAGGTCGTCCCAGGGGAACCCCTCCGCCGGGGGAGTTAAACACAAGAGGGGTAGCCGAATATAGCGATTTTTGACTTATCGAAGGCTTTATCTCGGAAACGGTGCAAGATGAAGTAAGTTAGTATTAATCACTAATAGGAAGTCGCATGTGAGCTTTCGATTGGTACCAAAATCGGCGACCTTGAACGGCATAATGGTCGTCATTTTGCGTTATCTCAGCGAATTTGATAGCTTTCGGAGCGCACTGCGTAAAAGTGGTTGAAGATATACCTAAACTTTCTACGACAGAAATGTAGCCCATAGCTTCTAGTTTTAGCGATATATCATGCACTTACGATGACGTGATGTAGGAAAACGCTGCATCGGGGTGATTAAACGCAAAAGGGGTAGCCAAATATAGCGATTTTGGACTTATCAAAGGCTATATCTCGGAAACGGTGCAAGATAGGAGGTAAGTTAGTATTAATCACTAATAGGAAGTCGTATATGAGCTTTCGATTGGTACCAAAATCGGTGACCCAGAATGATCTTGAACGGCGTAGTGGCCATTATTTTGCGTTATTTCACAGAATTCGTGTACGCTGTCGTCGTAAAACAATTAGGCCTATACATCGGTTTCAAAATATACTTTTGATAGACTATGACCATATTAATACGATCTGCGCGATTATTCAGCAACTATTTAGGCAAAACAAGAGTAGGCAATAGCCTCCACTTCAGACTGTAGTTGCACATACCCATGCCATGTCTCCTGATGAGTTTCTTGTACCAGCGGGCAGGCCCATATTGTCCGTGTACGGCGGGTTGGATGGGCGAGTTCACTATAACTATGGCGGACTGATAAAACTCGATTTGATGGGCGTAGGTGCTGGCATTAGCGTAGATGCTTAGTAGAAATTAGGAAGTGGGTTCAATGGGCGTAGGCGCTGGCCTCTGTATGTACGATCATAGTACGATGTCGTCGTAAAAAGTTCACGTTCGCTATCTCATCTCCTGATGAGTTTATTGTATTTCTCGTACGAGAAAACGTGTGCGTGCTTCATACCAGGTTAGTTATTTCGGTTTATACAATGTGTTCCAAAATACTCCCGCTCCAGCTTCGACCGATGTCACACCTGCGATTTTGACGCGCGACTCTGACGCGCGTCAAAGTGCACAGAATAGAGCAGCGCTCTATTCCGAAAACGAGTCGCGCGACTGTGCGACACGCCATGACGCAACGTGCGACACGTCCCGTCACACTTGCGACTTTGACTTGTCGCGCGTCAAAGTCGCGCGACTTTGTCGCAGGTGTGACATCGGTCTAACACTTACACGCACGCACCTGTCGCACACCGGTAACGACACTGTGCCGATTTCACTGTAGCGTGGCGTGGCAGAGGCGTGCACTTTACCGAGTGCCGTTTATCACTGCACCGCGGACAGCTAACACCTCGTTTACACGAAATGTCTGGTTGTACAACCGGTTGTGTCTTGTAAACGCAGCTTAAAGAGGTCGCTTTCACTGTGACTGCTGTAATTTGTAGTTCGCCAGATGGCGACACGGACTGAATTTTGTCCTTGTTTTGTAGTCGCGGTCCCGTCTTCGGTCGGCGGTTTCTACGGTTGCTAGGTGCGGCGGATCTTCTGCCGGACTTTGGGCAAACAGTGAGTGAGAGAATGTTGCTTTTGTTTCCACTTAGGCCTAATTGAGCGGTGTGAAGTTCATTTATGTGTAGTCGATCTTTACATCAACTCTCAATCCTAGTTTTTCAAACATAATTATTGATAAATGGAATAAATTGCCTAATGGTGTAGTAGCTTGAAGATCATAAACACAACTCCGCATCATTTCAGTAAAATAATAATAATCATAATCATAATCATAATCATATTTACATTGTGTCTGGAAAAACTGTCTACGTCTTATAGTTAAATCGTAAAGCCAGTGCCGCATTGTACCTTACTTGCAGTCTCGTTTGCAGTTTTGTTTTAATCTCTGTTGTTTATATTGTCTGCTGTGCTGAACTATATTTGAAATATGCATTTTATATGTGCTATCTCAGTGTTACTTTTGCAAGCAGTATTTTAACTACCAGTTTGTAGAAAACTTTTTTTAAAACTTTCAGCTGCTTATAGGCCTACAGTAAAGAACAATAGAACCACCAGACGTCTGTTAAGCTTGCATGTACATAGGCCCATCTGTAAGTTAGCCAAGGTGTTTGATTGATTTATTGCGTTAAGGTTTACATCCCACTCGAGTACCTCGATATAAAAGTAGGTCATTTCATAGACGTTCCTCCCAGACATTAGTTAGCATCGTACTAAAAACCTAACACAACAAAAGCAGTATGAAATAAACATTTGAAACTAAAGTCAACGATACTTTTTACATGCGCTCGAAAGCTTAGTCTATCGCACGGAACCACAGGCTAGACGAAAACAGAAAAATAAGGAAGAGAAACTAAAACCAAAGACAGATATGCCCAGAAGAAACGGTCCGCTCAAGAGTCAGTTGAGTCAGTGCATGCTGATGGAGGAAAAGAGTCTAGTTGGAACGATTTGTGAAACGGGTATGTTTCAAGCCTGGAGTGAAAGAATGAGGGAAAGCCTTGTACGACTTCTGGCCTTGAAACGTATCAATGTACGGAGCCTATTCTTGTATCCCCGGCCCCGGGCCTGGATAGGCTTAGGAAGGCTGTCTGCTCATTGCTCAGTATATAGAGAAAAGAATTGAATGCTGGCTGCTTGTGCGTGTATATTTTAGGCAGACCTTTGCAACAGCACTGACTTCCATATGATTCGACCACGAATAGAATGGTCGATGAAAATGACGTCACATCTGACGATTAGACCACGTGCTCATTTCATTGATGCATGCAGAATGTATGCAATAACGGTATTGATGATGTAACAAAAAGGTTATTATTAAATTATTATTTTAATTATTTATTAATTACTTGCCATTATTTGGAGTCATTATTTCTAATTAATGATTAAATATTAAAAGTTTTAAAACTTGTATATATAAATTGTTCGTTATTACCCTGTTACTTACAATAATTATTATTCTAACGACAGCAGCAGCAACAACAAATTGAAGTTGAGGCCAAAATTCAAACCCCTCTAAGTACAACATAATTTAGCAGAAATATATGCCATTTTAACTGCACAAATCACTGTTCATTTAACGCAAACTACACAAGTTTCAACAAAATCAGTTCGAAAGTCAACTTACCAGTTACAGGAAATCGGTAATGAATCAGTGCATTTTATGATCAGTAAATTTTCAGCTTTTTCATTTATTTGGGGACAGTTGACCCCAAGGTCCTCTAATTGACGCCACTGCCGGCTCGATCAGTAACCAATGGGTGTTCACATTTTTGACAGTGACATTTTTATTTCCACTTTTTAAGCTTTTATATTGCGGAAACTAGGCTGTATGTTTTGTTGCAAACTTGCGCTGTTTTACGATAAATAAACAGTAACTAGTGTGGTTAAAGTGATACATGTTTCTGTTAACGTATATTGTAAGTAAGTGAATTTGAATTTTGGCCTTAATTCATTTGGACACGGTGTGCAAAAATGATCACTATAAACTGTATTCAGCCTTAATCTCTTCAGTGCTTTCACGCTGTTGGTTAGGCGACAGCAAAAGCATCCGGCCTGTAGAAACTTGCTTCGCAATTCCAGAGTCCAGATGACAGTCCGATTTTGGGAGCTCCAGCATATTTTGGACTGCCATCCGTCCCGATTTCGCCGGAAACGTCCTGGAATTAGCCTGACGCGATTCACGTCCCGGATTCGTATGAAAAATTAATACGGAATTTAGTGTATTTGTACAGTCCACCAGATTTTGATCGAGTTTTTTTACACTAAACTCAAAGAGCCAACTCTTGCCGCATACACTTGGGGGGCATTGACCCCCTCAAACCGAGGCGCCGAAGACACACAGTGGCGAGCGCCGAAGACGGAATAATCAAGGCGCCGAAGACGCCCAGTGGGATTGGGTGTGGGGCGAGGTGCCCCCACCCAACTATGGGGTCTGGGGGAGCGTCGTGAGCTCCCCCCAGGAGAGTCCGGCAGGAAACGCATTTTGGCGTATTTTGAAGGCCACAGAACGCTCCTCTTTGCACCTATATGCCGAAATATTGGGGGCAAAGCCGAGGTTGGGGGATGGGGCAATTGCCACCCACTTCCCTGACGTAGAACCGCTCCTGGCCGCATGTCATGTGAATGTAATTTCAGCTTTTAGCGGATTGTATTACTCACCATTAGTAACTAGTCGCAAGCTGTACACCTAATCTAACACAGATATGTGAATCAAAAAAGACGAAAATCCGATTTTCGACAAAAGAAATCTGGTTTGCAACGTCTATTTTAGACAATAGCTAGGCCTGCCATGACACCAGATGTCAACTGGGCGCATTTACGACACATCGAACGATTGCCGGGCGTCCGGAATAGCACAACGAAATGTTGGCATGGATTAACGTTGGAAGACTAGCATAGACCTACTGGGCTGGGTAGGTAGTGTATAGGCCTTTCGCTGTGTCTTTACGAGTTTGTCAATCAAAGAACGGTTTGTACATGATTGTGTGTATTGTCATTATTATCTCTTATGTACTAGGTAGTAAAATATGATTGTTTCTAGTGGAATACTACAATAGGCTGACATTATAGTCCGGTGTATGCGGATATGTTAATTGTACTGTTTTGTAGTAAATATATATAGCAGAGTTATGCAAGGTGATGGCATAAATGATATGCTGTTTATTTACAATGATATTACAGTATCCATTATGCACTGATGTACGGTACTGTAGATTTAGCCAGTTGCATGTTTGTGAATTATCGATTGAATATTAGTCATATTAAAATAATAATAAATTGCACTGTTCGTTTCGTATACAATGTATATTAGCAGTGTTTTACGTATGATTATCATCTTTATCAGTAATATCATCATTCTTGTCATCATCATCGTAATTTGTAGTTTTCTTGCGGAGTTTTTGTTAAAAATTACGGAAATAAAATTACGGAAATTATGTTCAAAAATGTAAAAAAAAATGATTTCACGTCAGCTTGCTTCGATTTAAGAAAATTAGATTACGGATGTTTCTTTGAGTTATTTCTGGTTTATTTCACTAACTTTAAAAGTACTTAAAATTGTGTAATTTCTGTATTTGCACTGTCAAATGTGCTTATAATAGCTCGAAAATTTAAAAAAAAAACATTGAATGATTTTTTTTGTAATATTTTAATAACCATATCTTAGTTTTCACGGTCGTTACAATATGTCTGTCTGAATTCTTATGTCGCGTGCATATATTTGTTTGCATATTGTAATTTTTAGACTTTATAGCATTTGATAAGTTGTGAATTAAAGATAATCTTCAGACGTTTGTTAATTTTCTATTGTGAAGTGATAAACGATGCAGAATGTTTGGATTATCATATACTTGCTGTTCTACGTGATTGATAAGTTGCGTTCTATGAACTGATGTGTGTTATATACTTTTGCTGTCGTTCATGAAATTGTTAACTTCTGCAACTGTCGCTGACGTCGAATTACGCCGATTAATTTGTAGTACCTCCTCGCCTCACTATAATTTGAGCGGAATAATCCCCGTCCTTTTAAAAATAAATTTAAAACGGTCTTTGTCTGTACTGACTGCCTCTCAGAGCCGTGTTCTGCTGACCATTATGTGTGATTGTAAATTTACTTACTGTTTCTATAGCAGTTGCAGATCCCTGATTTAGAAAAGGAGGTCAGATTACGATGTGGCAAGTCCAAGCGGGGTCCCGCGAGGAGCCCCTGGTGGGAATCAGGGAACGAAGCACTGCAAAACGGGGTCTGACTAGAGCCTCCAGATAGCCACCAATACCTCAGGTTTGCGGATATTTTTAAAATTCACCTTTTTGGACACGGAGGCCGTCAGGTCCAGACAAAGGGGGCGGCGCCCTGTCAAGGGCCGATTTAGTCGACTTCACACTGTTCGGTCTTGAGTCAACTTCTGATGTTTAGTTGTATCATGCGGTGGTGTTACTTGGCTCCTTGTAAAATTTTACGCGATCGATCCAATAGATCTGCACGCGTGTTTTTCGTCAGACCATTTTGCTCCGACCGATCTTGGGGTCGCCCGTGTTTATCAATATCACGAATTTAAAACTTTAATGCATGATGTGCGTTGAACATTTCGCCGGACATTTGGACACGTGTTGCGAACGACGTCGACGTCAGAAATTTCATTGTCTAATTTTAGAGTCTAAATTCAAATGGCCAGGCCACATTTCACCACAGCTGAAGCACGCAACCACGGCAATGAGATACCTCACTGTACCTCGGAACTCTCTCGTCGGATTTGCGAAAATCTCACAAATTAATCTCACTGGTCATGGCTGTGAGCCTGTGAGGTGGTTCGGAATTTCACAGCCCACTGGCCGGCTACGCCGCTGAAGAACAGTGGGCAAATGGAAGTCTTTGTTCATAAATAAATATACTCGAAACCCATAGCCTCGAGTTAACCCAAGATGCGCAGAAGTTCCGCCTCTCGGAACGATATCTCATATGGTCTATACACTGCATCATTTCTGCATAAATATTTTTTCGGGGAATCATGGAATCTCCAACCAGGAGGGACAGTGTGTTGAATGTTCATTTGTCCTGTAACACTGTCTTAGTTTGGTTTATTGGAACGTTATATATGTGCTCGTGTTGTGGCATTTATGTTATGTACGTAAGACAGGAAGCCTGCTGTACTTCAGGGCCGCATTTCGGTTGTCGACAACAGCGTCCTCAGTTTTTTTGCAAGAGCTCGGCAACTGCTGGGATGGCCGACCGTGGCCAAAAGCAGACCTGAAATGAAAACTGTAAATAAGTAACACCACGCGAAAATTTCCCAAGTCAACAACACCCCACCGCCCGGAGGTCTGCATTTCCGCAATCCGCAGGCGTATGCCGACCTCCAAGAAGAAGCTGTCCTGTGTGGCAACCATCACACCGAAAACCAACTTGATCCGTTTAGGCGTTTAGTCACAACACACTAACGTTACACTGATACAGACAGACACACACACACAACCCGCGGGATAAACCGAACCGTTACCACGATCGGCTGAAAAGTGACGTGGCTGATGAAGTAATGACCATGGGCCTATGAACCACATATAGGATGCCTTTATATAATTGCTGTGTTTGGGTAGTGATGAAATGTGACTAAATTCTCAACGAATGAAACGGAAGCCGTTTTTTCAGAGTTTCTGCGATCTTCAGTGCTTGTTTAAACGAAGCTATAATCGAGTCCTTATATCATTAGCTAGTGAACTGCCAAGAACGCACACTGCGAAAAGAAACAGCATTTCCCAAAAATACTCAGAAAAGGATGCTAAGTTTCCAAAAAGTGAGGAGCTAAAAGTGGTCTGAAGCAACGCAGCTGCCTCTTTTAATGCCACTGATTGTTGGTTGTGTGTGCACACAGCATGTGAAACACTATATTAGAAATTTTCTACAAGTTTTCAATGACCAACCGGTGTGAACGTTTCTTTGTGTTCATCGGAGTTGTTAGCGTTTGTCAAGCTGTCTTTTTTGTTTTATAAATGTGTGTTGTAGCGATAAAATAGTAAGTATAAAATGAAACATATCTGAGTAGATACGATTCTAGATGTATTGAATCAGAACTACATAGTATGGAGTCGGCAATGAGGATGACATTTTTGGTTGATGAAACTGATAGTTTAGTTCATAAGGTCAATTAAAGTGTATGGTTCAGTTCGTGGTGTTTCCTGTGCAAAGAGCGTATACGTATTATCCAAAAATATTCATGCAGGTTATTTACGGGAAATATTTAGTTTGTACTGTGCTGTTCGGAATCAGGGTTCGTTCAAGGAGTTAAGAGTCCCATTTTTGTTTGGTGAATCGTGAAGCTCGGTTTGAATTTATTAACTTTGACTGCATTTTAGTGTCTGTTTTAAAGTTATCACTGCAATCAAACGGTTTCTCGGTGTTATGGCGTGTTAACAGGACTGCTGTAAATCATACTGTCAGATAATGAGACATCATTTGTCTTGTACAGTGTCGAGAAAGAGATGTTTAGTTGTCGTCAACTTTAAAAATTGACAGCAAAGTAGTCTGATAAGGAGCGCCGTCGTGCATTTCATTTTCGTAAACTTTCGTCTCCTTGGACTGTTTATAGCAAGCCGAAATTAACACAATTTCACATGTTGGTTGACAGATCAGTTTGTCCGTGTTCTTCATTTGCTGACTTAAATTGTTCTACCTTCTCTCTTCCTCAAGTGAGTTTTGACAGGTTCTTCAACTGCTTTCTCTTAATAGTAAGCTTAATGCATGCGTGTATAAAAAAGTCGAGATACGTCAAGTCCTCGAGGCTATATTGAGTCGGCCTCGGGACATCGTGGCCTCAGCCTTAAAGTTTTGGCCTCGGCCTCGAGTTCGGTGTGCTTTAATTACGGAACTCGGTAGAGATTATTCATGTAGTTACTGCGTCCCAGACAGTCACTTGCCAACAAACAACAATCTGAGGCTATACTAATTCCCAGCCACCGCCGAAAAGAAGACGCCTATCATACATAATTTTGATATGTCAGTCTTTGGCCTCAGCCTTGAGTATTTGGCCTTGCTTTGGCCTCGACTTTCTGATCTCCGTCTCGATCGTTTGCCCTCTTTGAATACCTCTGTTGTAAGTGCCAAAAATTGACAAGTATAACAAGATAACATTGACGAAAATAATGAACTAGTTACGATATGATATCACGAACTCGGTCTGATATGCGTGAATAATTCGTTGATATAATTTGTTGTCGCCATTTGCCGGGTTCAGGTGTTGGCTGCGCTCCTGGTTGTTAACACGTGCGCGTTGCTAAGCAACTTGTTTCGAGTCTATAAGACAGCGTGTTTTGTGCATTAAATGCGGTTCATTTACTTCTATTTTGTTCGTTATGCTATAGTCGAGGCATATTTGACCGGTCTGTATTTCTGTTTTAGTAAGACTGTTATCATGTGTATGACGAGTTAATATAACATTATTACGATTATTACGATGATCATTCGATAATATCTTGTTACCGGTACTTGTTTGCACTCTGTCTTGTATATCTTGTACACACAACCAGCACTCATCGCCTCATACAGCGGCAGGTCTACATTGTATAGGTCTACTATGTGTATGACATAGTTGTGAAGTTCAGACAATTCAAAATAAAGTTGATAAAAGTTCAAGAAAGTTCGAAGGCTATATCAGTCAGTCAGAGTTCTAATCGGACGACCTGTCAGTGTTATATTTGGAACCGATTTCTTTGCTTTGTCCACGAGATGCAGATCACATTGTACTTTAACAATGTTCTCGACTGTTGGACACGCTAGTCTGTTGCGATTCTTCGCAGTAATGAGGTGAAACGTGGATCAGTTCCGTTTACAGGATCTAGCTGAAGTAACCATCGTGGTAATACATAGGACGAAGTAACGTCACAGTAATTTGTGGTCACAGAATATCGATAATGCAAGTTTTATCAGAGGACCTTGTATCTCTTATCGCGCTTACTATCAAACTCGACAACACTATTACTTATCCTATATTCTCCCAGCAAAATATTTCTGAAATATATCATAAACTGTAATTCTTAAACATAAAACATTAATTAAGATAAACGTTAATTTATATTTCCTCAGTCAATTTTTACATCTTTCATAGTGAGCAACATAGCATTCGTCTTTGTTGCCGAACCCTTTTAAGCCTTAAACTAAAGTAAATGAAACTTGAAATGATGTTAAAATGGTATGATTAAAACAGACCTTAAATAATAAACAGAAAAAAGACAGTTACATTGACCAATTAGGGGTATACTTTCCAGCAACCATGGAGTGCCGTAGACAACGATGATTGGATCCCGGATCCCGAGACGACCAGCTAAAGGCAGGAGCTGCAGGGAAATGTGTATGGTTCCCAGCCCCGAGATCAATCACGCCGACGTTGGCGGTTTTAACCCCAAATGTGTCAACAACTCAAAACTGGACCATGAGCGTATGGCCACATGGACTGCTGCACCACTGGCTAGCCAGAGCGAATGAGACTGGACTACTCTGCTAGAAAATCGACGATCACCTGACGATAGGGCAGGAACGGATGTCGGAGGCCCCTACTTAACATGGGCAGTACATATAAACCAACAGACAGACAAACAAAGAAGTCGATCGAAACATATTTACATAGCGCCATAAATCTCGAACGAATCAGTGGCGCTTCTTGGCGTGAAGACTGTACGAGTTTCTGTTGGTAGGCTGCACGAAACCGGTCAGTTTTCAATCTGTAAGTAAGTAAAAGCAAGTAAAAGTTTACTGATTTGTTGTAGCCTTACGACTAGATTAGTTAGCTGCTTCTAAAACTACTGACAAGTTCCGCTCGTTTACGCATAGGCGCCGACAAATTTTACTGTATATCAGCCAAATCGACACCAGGAGCGGCTTTGTAAAGCCGTCGTTCCATGTTAACATAAAATTATTTTAAAGAATTTTAGGGTTGCACGGAACCACGTCTGAAATGAAATAAAATTATTTTAGCCGCTAAAATAATTTTAT
>Ga0056133_10000341_pt1 | contig 11028 bp, 5 predicted proteins | sample WorMetGr2BELIZE1_FD_67351 | JGI IMG/M metagenome (GOLD analysis project Ga0056133, IMG submission 67351) | Marine gutless worms symbiont microbial communities from Max Planck institute for Marine Microbiology, Germany - Inanidrilus... ... | reverse complement strand
GGGGACAGAGCTCCCAAATTTTCTGTCCATGTTTATTGTGGCCAAACGGTTGGATGGATCAAGATGCCACTTGGCACGAAGGTAGGTCTCAGACCAGGCCACTCTGTGTTAGATGGGGACCCAGTCCCCCTCCCCACAAAGGGGGTGGAGCCCCCTCCCGAATTTTCGGCCCATTTCTATTGTGGCCAAATGGCTGGATCCATCAAGGTGCCACTTGGTATGGAGGTAGGCCTCAGCCCAGGGGACTTTGTGTTAGATGGGGACCCAGCTCTCCCTTCCCAAAAAGGAGGCAGAGCCCCCCCAATTTTCGGCCCATCTCTATTGTGGCCAAACGGCTGGATGGATCAAGATGGCACTTGGCATGCAGGTAGGCCTTGGTCCAGTCCACATTGTGCTAGATGGGGACACAGCTCTCTCCCCTTAAAAAGGGGCAAAGTCCCCCAATTTTCGCCCCTGCTTTATTGTGGCCAAACGGCTGGATGCATCAAGATGCCACTTGGTATGAATGTAGGCCTCAGCCAGGCGACCTTGTGTTAGATGGGGACCCAGCTCCCTAGCCCAAAAGGGGTGGAGCCCCACCTCCGCCCCACCCAATTTTTGGCACACGTCTATTGTGGCCAAATGGCTGTATGGATCAAGATGCCACTTGGTATGGAGGTAGGCCTCAGCCTACGTGACACTGTTCGCTGTGGACCAAGCTACCCCCAGGAAAAAGGGCACACCCCCACCCAATATTTGGCCGATGTCTATTGTGGCCAAATGGCTGGATGGATGAAGACGCCACTTGGTACGGAAGTAGATCTCGGCCCAGGCCACATTGTACTAGACGGGGTGCCAGCTCCCGCGAAAGGGGCACAGCAGCCCCCCTCTTTTCGGCCCATGTATGTTGTGGTCGCAGTCGCCCATCTCAGCTACTGCTGAGCTTTTGTTACCTTTCTGGTGCCGGCTTCCCTTGTCCTGGGAAAGAGGCCATTCAACGGGTGTTTGTCTGTTTTTCTGTAACTGTTGTTTTGTGAATTGAGACGAAATCTACAAAAACAAAGTGTGGTGACGCTCTGCAGATGGGGAGTAAAGGCAGGTATGGCTCATTCTATTTGTGGATGCACATGTGGGTAGCAGCCTAGCAGGTAAAACTGTGTGATCTCTTGTTAACACTTGCCTGTACCTGAGTGCCTTAGTAGTGAGTTACTCAGTATAAGGCACTATACAGATGTCCTGTACTTTACTTAGCTCAGATAAGATATAAGACTAGAATGTGGGCCAATGCCCAGCGGATGGCCGCCCTGCCGAATATAGTTGGTGGCTTGGTGCCCTCTGTTCAATGCTGCAAAGTTTGGCTGATGCCCGCTACTACAGTGCCGTGTAGTAACGCTTCCAAGACGCGAAACCCGTTGAAATTTGCAGGGGTTCCTCAAACTAACGAACCGTTAGTGGGCCAAAGTTCACCATATTATGAGGACACATGGAGGAGGTATTGCTGTTTAACAAGTTGTGCGATGGTACCAAGATGGCGATTTTTTGCGTCCTCTATTTCCAGCGAGCTGCGTGCAGTGCATTTCAGACCTGCATTCTAAATTCGCACTAAGGCTACACCATGTGTGGAAGTATCGTAGACATCCAGTCTGCGACCGCTGAGATTAGGCGAGGAAATAAAAAAAGAAGAAAGAAGAAGATAGAAGAAACCACAGGACAAAAATATAATGTCCGCATCTGCTATGCAGGGCGGCCATAACTAGACTAAAACAGCCCTTAGTCTCAGAAGTTAACCATACTCGTCAAAGAGAGGCGTCTGATAGATCCTTATAGTATGGCACCAAATGTGATAACTTGCCATTAAGAGCTCTAGCATAGCATCCTGGTGTTGTGATTTCCATCCATTAACCGATGGCAAAGTAATTACTGCTGTACTTAGGTCATTTGATGCATGAAAATATCTCATTGATGTTAGGTGATATCCAACAAGCTCAAATTACGATTGATTAAAGGTATGGAGGTAGGCAGTGGCTGTGGTACTATAATTAGGACACTGACTGTCAGTCAGCACTCAGCAGTAACAAGGGATGGGGAGGAAGTGGGCTGCTTGTGAAGCTTTGGCCGTCCATTGATCTGTCGGAAAGTGTGGCAGTTAACGACATCAGACACACAAAATGTTGCTATGTTGCCTTTAATTTATTTAATTACCTCCTGCAGGTGAGCAGAGCAGTAGGCGCACAGTTAGTAAGCAACTCTTATGTCACAGTCAGTTTCTCTGATGATGTGAAGTGTTATTTTCTGTGAACAAATATACAATTGGCCCATTCACTGGAAGGCAGCTTTTTGCATTGCATGGGCACAGAACATGCCGTAACAGGTGAATGGTTGTCATATAGTCATCGATCTCGGTGGAAATCTTACTGGTCTGTGAAATACCATGTACCTAAATACAGGGTTCCCACGGGTCCTGAAAAGTCATGAAAAGTCCTGAATTTAGAGTTTTCAAAATGCAGGACCTGAAAAGTCCTGAAATTTGACAGTGGTCCTGAAAAAGTCACGAAAAAGTGCTGAATTTGACTAGTTCCCTAGTCACAGATGAAGTTTATTAGGCCTGTCTGTCGATCCAGTCAAGGCTTATAACAGAAGGTCATAGAACGTGTAAATATGTCATATATGAGTTTCTGTGACAAATGTTACTGGGTGTGCCATTTTGAGGTAAGCAGGTTAAGATCGTGAGTCCTCACAAAGTTCAAGCACATAAGATTCTGTAACTGACGAATGTTGTGCTGTGCAGTCTTCAGCCTTGATGCAGCTTTCAGTGACTGTAGGCATCTGTAACCTTTTGTATGACCTGCTTTCATTCTTGCTTGGCCACCATATGACCCAATTTGAAAATTATGGGTCGCTCAAAAATGTTGAAATCAACATCCAGTTCATTTGGTGGCACCTGTCTTAGTCACTTTCCAGTTTCACTGTATTCAGCATATGCCAGTTTATTACGTGTCTGTCTCTAAAGACTGATGGATGATGTTAGTGCTACTCCAGGTTTAAAGATCATCTGCACTATAGACTCCGCTGGGCCGCCAGCCTGCCCTTTCAGACATTTTTCGACATTTTACAAACCTGTTGGTTTTCATTTTGGTTCATTTTCAATAAGTTGACATTAATTTGCTGTCTTGGTTCCATGCAGTAGACTGAGCTGGCTGTCTGTCGGCTTTTGTGTGTAGGCTTAACGGTAACTACAGGTGTTAATAATTAGGTGCAACAGTGGCTATTTATAGCCACTGACGTCACAATGACGTCGTCTGGAGGGCGGGCGTTGACACTAGGCTGATGTTGTTGCTGACAACAGCTGAAAGGATAGTCCTCTGACATTTACTGCAAGTCACTCAGGACGGGATTAGTGTGTATAAGCTCATTAAGTGCTGAAAATGGCAGTGCTTTCTGGCGAGACGGTGGTAGACAGCAACGCTTCTAGTAGACGTCCATCTTAAGCTCTGTGACCTGCTTGTCTGCATTCCATTTCATATGCTTCATTTGTAATTTCATGCCAGTGATTGATTGACAGGCTGCCCTCATGCCTGTTACTGGTCAGCTTAACAATGTTGTTGCGGGTTCAAATCCACATGACAGAGGTTTGCCGTGACAATTTGGGTTGTGTAGTGAATCTTCCACCCTAACCGTTGTCATGACAGGCCTGTAGCCGTTATTTCCAATATATGAATAATGTTATCACATGATGTGGCTTACTCTGTCTTAGTGTCTTTTACTTTCACTTTTCCCTTTCTTGCTTTATCTGTTTCCTTACTTTTACATCCCTTGCCTTTCTACCAGAATAGGCCCACTCCCTTTCCAGGCTGGAGGTTGTAGCATGCGACTGAACCTGGGTTTAGTTTTTTGTTGATTTTGTGTTATATGTATTTTTTAATTAAGGCTGCAATGCATGCTTGTTTTTGTTGTATTTGATTTATTACATTTTGCATGATTGTAGACGACGCAAAATGTATTGTGGTCACCCGCATCTGTGTGTCTGTCTCAGACTGTCTGTCTGTGTGTTGCCTGTGGCCGCATGCCTACACTATTACATGGACCCGGATGTAACTTGGAGGAGTGGTAGGAGATGCCCCCTAGTTGTGCTCTATTGGGCGGATTTGCAATTGGTGCACGGGTTGCATTGCTATGGCAACACTATGGAAATATGCATGACAGACCCCAGCGGTAATCTGTCAGGGCCACCGCACGCACTACGCAAGCGTGCGGCATGCAGCGTGTGGCGAAGACTCCCCTCACCAGCGATAAAATCGACGCGCCTGCTACGTGCGCCGTTCCATTTCGTCCATACTGTGGGGTGTTGCAGCACGAACGCAAAATGTTAGCAAGTACATGCTTGTACTCACTCTGTGCCTAGGTTTTATCTTATAGTGAGATAGTTGTCTTCCCCTGTTGTAGTCACTAGCATAATGATTTAAATGAGCCTCTCGATCCCTTTCCCTTTTTGGGTGGCTGCTGAACAAAAAAGGCGGCCAGGTTGCGGTTAATATATCGCTAGCCTTCCTTCACTAGGTAAGGAGAACTTTCCACTCCTGATTTCTCGTCTCTGATACAGCCATATTTGTGCTGAAAAGAGATGTTATAAACTCCAACTAACTAAGATGATGTCGCTGTTAGGCATAATGGTAACAGCGTGGGGCGCATCAGTGAAGTTACTGTATATCGGGCGCGGTTAGTACTAGGATGGATGACTGTTTTTGGACGGGTAAATCACCTCAACATATAACCATCCATCAAGGCAAACTCAGCCTCCTGCCCTTAGTGGAATGGGAAATTAGTACCGGCCAAAGTGTGGTGATACTCAGTGGCTGGAGACTGAAGGCAGGCATGGCTCATTCCATTTGTGGATGCGCATATGGTGACAGGTGTAATGATCCATGAATAACACAGGGCGACCATCACGTTGGGCATTGGCCCGCATTCTACTTGGTATTGGACTTGAGGGGCGAGTGGTGCAAAGTTCTTGTCTCTTTCCTGACTCCATCTAGGGGAATCATTCACTGGTCGTTGTACTTTCTTCATCCACCAGCTGACTGCTGAAGAGAGGAACTTTGCTCACTGGGCATCAGGTTTTTGATACCAGTAAGTAAGTAAATATGATTTATAAACCCACACAGAGGTCAGCAGAAACTGAATCTGAGGTGCAACAAGGAATTCTTTAAGCGGAATGGAAAGCCTGCTGGAAGTAGTGAGTCTTGAGATTACGATGAAAAGTGTCGGGGCTGGTACACGTTTGATGCGCTGGAGGGAGAGAGTTCCAGATTTTAGGAGCTGCAACGCTGAAGCTGCGGGTGCCAGATGAAGTATGAACAAATGAAACAGAGAGCAGTACCTGAAGCCATATCACTGTGTAGTGTTGGCGTGAAATGCTGCTGAGTTAGTGATGGTGTATGATGATTGCTGATGGTGTCGTGTACAGTTGACCTGATCCAGTATGTCACCGACACCGGGTCGGTGAGTGACAGCGAGGTCCGGGAACTCATCAAGGCCGAGCCAGCTGAATATCCGTTTCCCATCATTGTCAGCGACGACCTGATCGACATGTGTCCTGTCTGCTCTGACCGCGTGTCTGGCTACCACTACGGACTTCAGACGTGTGAAAGCTGCAAAGGTCTGATTCTTCCGTGATTCTTGCCTCGACTCATTTGACAATAACCACGTAGTTGTTTTCTTTGTTGGAATGGTGAGGATGTTTTACATAGGGGCAAAGTAAAAATGTACTAGAATCTAGAATGTGGGCTGATGCCCAACGTGATGGCCACCCAGCTGAGTATAGGTGGTGCCCTCTGCAAAAGTTCCGTAATTTCATTCCTTGTACCACGCTTCAAAGTTTGGCTGACGGCCACTGCTGGAGTGCAGTGCAGTAGCACTGCCAATATTGGAGAATGCATCACCTGTACACAAAGTGAATTTTGCACCTGACAAAATTCCGTCAGGGGGAAAGAGGCCCCGAAAATGTATATATAGTGTACCAGCCCAGGAGACGGCCAAACATCGTGCAAAGTTTGGTTGGCCCTTTGGTGAGCGACGTCGCTGCAGTAATGAAGCCAAGCTGCGAAACCGGTTGAAATTTCCTGGGGTGCCCCAAACTCCCCAACAGATCTCAGCCATTAGTGGGATTGTGGGGACATGTGGAGGAGATATTGCTGTTTAGCAAGTTTTTTTTCAGATTGTCGATACATGCCTTTGTTGCAAAGACATAGCTCGACTAAGTTGTGCAATGGTGCGCAGATGGCGAATTTTTGCGTCATTTTTGCATCCTTTATTTCCAGCGAGCCACGTGCAGCACATTTCAGACCTGCATTCTAAATTGCACTAAGGCCACATCATGTGTGGAAATATGGTAGACATCCAATCTCCGACCACTGAGAATAGGGAGGAAGGAAAAAAACGAAAGAAGAAAAAACAAGAAACCATAGCTGCAAACTATAATGTCCACATCTGCTATGCAGGGCAGCCATAATTAGCAGCATTTTGCTGACAGGTTAAAATGAAAATATTTGCCCAGTTTGTGACATAGCTATAGTATGATATAACTTGGCATGGGCTGAAGCACACCATGGCAAACCTTAGCCCTCAAAAAAAATTTTTAAAGCCCTTGATGAATTTTTGGCAAGTTCACATATACAACTTCAGATGCTTCTGTGACTGTTTGCACTTGCTGTTTGCTGTGCAGGTTTTTTCAAGCGCACTGTACAGAATCATAAGAAGTACGTTTGTTTGGAGAACCAGTCGTGCATCATCGACAAGACTCAGAGGAAACGATGTCCGTACTGTCGGTTCCAGAAGTGTCTTGAAGTCGGCATGAAACTGGAAGGTATTGCTGTTGTCTGTAGTTCATTCACTGCTTGCTAGCATGATGTGTTGGTGCGGCACGACACCCAATGCATGATAGCGCAGTTTTCATTTTGCTTGCCCCAGTGAAAGGCTGTGATCTCGACCTCTGGTACGGAGATGGTGCAGGTAACACCGTTGAGGAGAACTCTAGCGTTTTCTCTGTAAGCGGAATGTGCTAGTTGCCTTCAGTGCTTCGACACTGTTGGTTTGGAGGCAGGAAGGACATCTGGCTTGTAAAAAATGGGGGATGGTGGAGGTGGGCAATGGTTAGTCCGGATGGAGTGGTACCCAGCCAGATGGTCGGTGTGTCTGCCTCTGTTAATCTTCCCTTGCACCATAAAGTCCAGAAGTTCTCTTCTGGCACCGGCTCACCTGGGTGGTCCTCGAAAAAGGGCCATAAAATGGTTGTGGTGTGCTGGTGACCTTGGACCTTTCGACTTGAAAGTCACCAGTGTTGTCAACTGTAAATTTCCACCAAATTTGAACTTTAGGGTGACTTTCTGTTCTTGAATTAGATAATCTGTGCAGGTCAGACAGACAGAATGGCTGTAGCATGTATTGGTGTCCTATGTGGGAGACGGGCTTGTAACAGCAAGTCATTATCTTCACCATCCTGAAAAATACCTCTCCAGCAGTCTTAGCAGACCCTGTGGATGGGTACCCTTTCCATACCGCAGTGGGTTCTGCTGATGACCCAATTCGTCTTTGCCAATTACAGCTGTAATGTACCAAGTCAGTCAGTGCACGCAGCCAGAATGTGCACTGCGGTTTTATAAGGGAGCAATCAATTTGTCCAAACCGGTTTCAGACTGTGTCCTAAAACCGGTTTAGGTTTGTGGATGGTTTTGATATCGCATATAAACACAAGTATTACCGTGGCAGCGCAAAGAGATCTCCATCAAAAGCGTCATATTTGTAATGATTTCAGTACTTTATTGCTATGCATTGTGCAGCGAATGCAGTTATTGCTGAAATGTGTTGTTATCTGCTGAATTTGGGTGACTTGGCAAGCCTGAGAAAGGGTTTCGGCCACGTAACATAAATGCTTCACATTGTTTTGCTCGTATACATCAACATGCTTTAAATGTGAAAGTGATATATACAACAAATATGTGATTACAGTAAGAATCTGTAACAAACATTGGAAAACAGTACCAAAAGTTCATGCAAAATACGTTAAGCTAAGTACATCTCTGTTGTCTCCGCCATCTTGGATTGCAGCAGTAAACCGTCTGCAAAACGGTTTGGGTGGTTTCATCCAACTCGTTTTAGATTCAATAAAGTGATTGCTCTAAACCGGAAAATCCTAATCCGGTTTAGGTTTGGTTTGGCAATTCGATTACGCCCTAAAGAATGTTTCTGAGATGCCATTTTTGACAAGATTTTGTGAGTAGTGGCATTGGAGAGGCAGCGTAGAGGGATTTTGACGTCGCCTTCACTCGCGAGTCGAGAAAGGATGAGCATAGTGAATGACTTTCCATGGCTGGGGTCAGTGCTTTGGTGCTGTTGGTTTGTTCCACCATGTAGGGAAGTTCATTGATTCAACTACCATCCGCTCCCATTGAAGCCGGCCGCATAATAAATATTAGCTTCAGTATTTATACTGGAACAGGCCGAGTACGATCAAACTTTTTTCTAAAAATAGAATAAATGGGGTACTAGAACGTGAACTTGAACAAACCAATAATGACTGTACAATGTTCTAACAAAATCACAATCACTATAACAATAACTGACAAAAACTACAACTACAGTAATAACTACGAGATATTTATTATATCTGACTATATTTCTGTTTACGCTGACGACGCTATAGATAAATATCGTCTGCTGATTGATCATGCCTTCTGCAATTGGTCCAAGCAATAGAATATTTAATTTCTGTGGTTCAACTTTGTAGATATTCTATGCCCTCATTTTTAGCTGGAGTCTGACAACTGTGCCAATTGGCTAAACTGGGTTTGTTCACAGGAAAGTCATCCAGCCCGTAAAAAACACCTGCACCATTTATCCCCAAAGGTGCTCTTTTGGAACAAATGGAAGAAGAAAGTCAAGGGTCAACCAACCGACCCAGATTTACCTGGCAGTGGCTGTTAACTGCAGTGTGTATGTCTTTGCAAGATCACTCTGTGTAGGTGTGTTAAGCACGGGCACTACTGTAACCAGAAGTTTTCTTTGTGACCATTTCACTGAGGAATGTTGGGTTGATGGATTGGTTACGACAGAGCAGCCAGTTCTGTCCACCTTCCAACTAAACCTGGTCTGCTGGTCAGACCTTATTATCTTCCATACTTCTTCGAAAGCTGTTCACTTCTTGGGACGAACTGAAACTTTCGTGTCCTGCTTGGCACCGTCCCATCAAGTCTCCTTTGGGAGTCCTTCTGTCTAACTCCTGCTTGTACAGCGTTTGCCAGCTCGTCTTCTCACCGCTGTAAGGATGTCGTTGGTGCGTGTGTTTGCAGCTGTGCGTGAAAACCGAACGCGGGGCGGACGCAACAAGTTCGGACCGATCTACCGCCGAGATCGCGCGCTCCGTCGTCAGCTGCAGATAAAGCGGCTTCACAACGAAGGCGCGGTGGTCGGCTCCTGTCCAAGCGACCAGCTGTTTTTCCACGACTTCGCGTCGCTGTCTCACGACGTCGACGTTAAACCGACCGCAACCGAGCTGGCTTCTCTGTCGGCACAGAGCCTGTCCTCATCGCCAGTTCACAGAGATGCCGACTTCTTGACGTATCATCGTCGAATGTGGAGGGAGGCGCAGGACGGCGGCAGTTTCTCCGTGCCGAAGGACTTTGCGCAAACGTCTTTTGCACAGTTTGGTCGTCAAACTGGCAGTGCAGCGATCGATCTACCGACTCAGCAGTCTATAGACGATTTGGCTGCAACGGCCGTGGCGGATGTGTTCGATCCGCGTTTCGTCGCGGATCAGGATCAGACTTCGCGGCCAAGTTTTTTCCCTCGCCATGCGTCGTATCAACCTTCCAGTCAGTATCCGTCGGCTCCGTCTGCGTCCAGTTATAGCCTTGTGCCACAGTCAAGTTGTGAATCCTCGGTTTCGGTCTCGGCGGACTTTTCGTCCGGGTTTTCGCAGGACGTTTCCGCCGAATTTCCGAGAATGCTGCCGGGAGAAGCGGCCCAGGTGCCTGCGCGGTGCCATTATTTGCAGCCCCCCAACACATCTGGTCATCATTCCGCCTCTAACGTGACGTTTTCGCAGTATCGGCCCGGCGCGTCGCAGAACGTGCACGCGTATCAGCACCATCGTTACCGTCCTCATCACCCGCAGTACACACATTACTGCCATCATCAGCAGCAACACAGGTCAGGCCAGCAGCAGCCGCAGCTTCCCAGCTCTCTTCCGCAGCGTCCGGAAGTGATGCAGGTACGGCCAGACGAGCCGGCTTCCGCCAATCCCGGAGGTGACGGCAACTCGCCGGAATTCATTTCGGAAGCGGACGTCGCGGCGCGGCGACTTCCCGTCGCCCTGAAACTGATCAACGACCTGCAGCGGCGCGATGCGCGATTCTGCGACTCCGTCGACCAGCTGCGTTGCTATGCCGACGAGCTGCTTGAACAATTGTGGAATGGAGTGACGGGAAACAACGACAGCGGAGCATCACTAGAACTTGACAGCACGGCCGCCACGCGACACATAGTCATCATAGCCTGCCAGCTCTGTGATCAGGCACTCTTTGTACTTGTCGAGTGGGCGAGACACGCCCACTTCTTCAGACAACTGCCGGTAAGCTGTTTGCTGACGTGTGTTCTGAATGCAGGATATTTATGTTGGATAGACGATGTTAGAAATAAGAAAATACCATCACACTGCTTCCGTTTTAATGGCCATATTCCAGGTGAACCTGAGTTAGCCTGTACCTCAGCATTCTTCCTCCTTTATTCCAGAACTGAACCTTTGGTGATAAGTGGCATCGGTTTTTACAGCCTTGATGCCCTTCCCGACACCCAGCCAGCAGTGTCACAGCACTGAAGGGAACAGGAATATTAGTAAAACAATACATTATTTATGGGGATTCGGACCATGACGAGGGTAACTACATTCTATCTCTTACCTTCCAGAATACTGGACCCGCTCCGTTTCCAGGCAGGAGGTCGTAGGAGGCGACCAAACCTGGGTTTAGTTTGTTTTGTTTTAATGTTCGCTGTATT
>Ga0056133_10000340_pt1 | contig 11030 bp, 5 predicted proteins | sample WorMetGr2BELIZE1_FD_67351 | JGI IMG/M metagenome (GOLD analysis project Ga0056133, IMG submission 67351) | Marine gutless worms symbiont microbial communities from Max Planck institute for Marine Microbiology, Germany - Inanidrilus... ... | reverse complement strand
GGGCGTGGTAGAAGCTGCCCCCTAGTTGTGCACTATTGGGCGGATTTGCAATCGGGGCACGGGTTGCGTTGCTATGGCAACATAACGCGAACCCTAGTTACAAGCTTGCGTCCATCCCGCTATATGACAACATAGTGCGAACGGCCGGCTGGGCGGGGTCTGCGCGCGCCGCCGGCCGGCGACCGGCGGGCGACGGGGGGCGCCCCCAAAACTGCGCGACACATACGGGAAGCGGGCGCGGCCGGCCCGCCGGCGACCGGCCGCCGGCGGGGGGCGTTCTCAACATTACTGCGGCAGTCTGGACTGCGGGCTTCCACTGGTGGCGTTCTGGCGACAAAAAGCGAACGCAAAATGTTAGCGAGTACATGCTGTTATGGGTGGGTTCCCAACCCACTTCCCACTGGATACCCTCCATTTATTTTTAGTTGGTTTTTCTGTGTATGAGTGTATTTGATCGCGGCTTCGATGCTACCGTGCGTGGCTATTGGCTGGGGCTTGACAGCGGCGTTCCTGTAGCTGTGCTCTCCTACCTGTGCTATGACGTCAATCGTTTTACCTGTAAAACGTTTCGCGCGCGACTGTTCTGCGCATGAGTACATGGCTTTGTTTCGTGTTGCAATTTCCCGCCGGTCATGCGTATTTGGTACGAAAAGCGACTGGATTGCGACGCGCGCGCGCATTTCCAGTCAGAGCTACTTCTGACGTCCGACAGTTCGGACGGTTCTACAGTTGACGTCTGAGAGAATGGACGTACGTGATACGAGGTCGAGTTGGACGTCCAAGCTGAGTCTCGACCACGTGTCCTGTTGACCCGTGGGCGAAATCTACGCTGAACCGACACGTCGTCGTCAGCTGTCGCCGGTCAACTGGGGAACAACGACGCCGCGTTACAGAGCTGACCAGTGACGCCGGGTGAAACTACGACGCTGCCGTGTCGTGACGGGCGTTGCCGACGCGCTCGAGGCACTGACGTGAGGTCGCTCCGGTCGCCTTCAGCCGTGCTTCGACGTCGACCGAGGCACGTCGTCCACGTCGTCGACGCTGACGAGATCGACCCGCTGGAACGACATCCGCTGCCGCTGTCGCTGCTGCTGCTGTCGCTGCCGCTCGTGCGTGCTGCTGTCGTCCATGTTGCGGTTGTATGCGTGTGTTAGTGTCTTTTATTTCTTTTTGTTGGGGACCCCCGTTCCGTGTCATCTTGCTTAGCTTGCTGTAACAGTACATTAACCTAACTTATTGCTGTTGCTATATGCTGTAATAATATATCAGTCTTTTTACCCTAGACCGAGCCTGATTACTTGAGTTTCACACGCATACATCACAACAATGCTTGTACTCGCTCTATGCCTGGTCTTAGCCTGTTGGCTAAAAATTTAGTAGAAATTGGCCTATGATGTCCTCAGTGTGTATGCGTGCGTGTGTACATGCCTGCGTACTGGTGTGCAGACATTGACGAATGTGCCGGGCCAATAGGAGACCGTTGCAGGCAGCACGGAGTGTGTGATGGATTCGACCCACCTGGCTCCTATACATGTATCTGCAATGAAGGATTCGAGCTGAATTTTGAGAAAGACGACTGCATCGGTCAGTCTCCTAATGTCGATGGTCACGCCTATGCATGTAGATTAAAGCATTCCTCATTTTTGGTGTTGCTTCAAAATTTTGTGAAATGTTAGATGAGTTAATAGATTAGACGCAAAATATAGCTACTATCAGCGTGCGTGAAACATGTCTGTCAACTGAGAGAACGTATCGCACCAATGTTGATTGGCTGTGTGGTTGGTTGTGTGGCACAGCGGTGTAACGTTGGTCTTTCGCCGGCGAACTTTTGCTATCCTGCGGTCGACCTGTAGCTGATGGGTGACCACTTATGTGGGTAAGCCATCCGCTATAGGTCAACCAACCAGGCCAACTCAGCATTTCATCCATTCAGAGTCGATAAATGAGTAGTAAGCTGCAATTTCATGTCTGCTACCTCAGGGGTTGCGCCATCTGCTGAACTCTTACAAATGAAAGGCAGGCATGGTGTAATTTGCAGGTAAAACTGTGTGATCCATGTCTGAGCGCTTTGAGAGTATGCGTGCGTACTAAAATGGCGCTATATAAATACTCTTCCTATCCTTTCCTTTCCTTTCAATGTATTCATCAACACTGCAGCCAGGCTAGACTTAAGGCTTGTGTCAACCCTTTAGATGGCTACTTGACTCTGACTGTGACTTTCTTTATCAGATTAGATATATATCAGTTCCAGTAAAACTGTAGCAATGTCGTACGATATGTGCATAAAAATTATGTCTGTTGTCATCACTATCCCAATTATTTCTCACATTTAATTTTGTTGTGATGTATATCACGTTGGTGGCGTGGTGGTGCAACGGGTAAGGCATTTGGTCTTGCGATCGGTAGGTCGTGGGTTCAAATCCTGCTCGAGGCAACGCTGCGTAACAACCTTAGGCAAGTTGATTACACCTATGTGCCTCTGTCACCAAGCAGTATAACTTGGTAGCTGCCAAAGGGTGGTGATGCTCTGCGGCTGGGGAGGTAACTGCAGGCCTGGCGGAAAGTAATGACAGCCTACCGCCGGGTGCATGACTTACGGTCACCTGCAGGTTGACTGCCTGTACATCGAGATCAGCTCCGGGCCCAACGCTCGGTGACGAGTATGGGAAGCCTTTACCTTTTTTATATCACGTTATGTTGAAAGGCAGTACAACAACAACAACAACCGTTTTATGGCCCTTGTCCGGGACTACCCGGGTACCCAGAAGAAACACTCACCCACCCACCATCCTGATCATCATCCAGTCTTTATCAGCTTCTTCCATCTACCACGATCCATAGCATCCTCCCTGTTCAAATTACGTGCTTGGCAACCTTTTTGCACAACCTCTCTCCATGTCCTCTTTGGTCTACCTCTGATCTGGAACCCTTCACCTCATATTCCATACATTTCTTCACCCAATCAGTGTCTTCTTTTCGCAGCACATGCCCATACCATCGCAACCTGTTTTGCTATAGTATCAATATTATATCATCTATTTCTAGTCTTTCTGTCAACTCCTTACTTGGAACTCTCTCTTTTCCTTAAAGATCATATGCAATGATTTTTTGGTTGTTAAAGTAAATTGCTGGTCTTACGTATTTAATATAATCAAATCTATTTGCATATTAAGAAACATCAAAAATAAGAAAATTGTAGAAATAAAGCGTCTGAAAGTGCACACGATGATTTGTTTACTTTTTGCAAGTAATGACGTCATACCAGGAAAACACAATCAAACAGCCTATTGAGTCTTGACTGTTGACAACTGATTGCGCAACAAAACATAGGCATAACGATAAACGTAGAAATAGGTTCTTAAAACATAAACGGGTAAAATAACTTCTTATCGAATCTTAATAAAACAGAAACGAAACAAGTGCATCCTGATATGACGTCACGTATTACGATGGTTTCCAAAGAATAGCTATACCAAAAAGACCACTAAACTTCTTCTTTTTAGCATTTTGCGGCGTAAGTTATCAAAATTTATTACACATATAGGTTTATATTGTATTAAGCAGCTAGAAACTACTTTTTATCAATTTTGTGAAAAACAGTTGCATATCATTTTTAACATTACACATCCATCTGACCATTCTGATCTCTGCTCACTGAAGTGCCACCTCATTTTCTTTCCTGACAGGCCAGGTCTCACTTCCGTGTAGCATACTACTTCACACACAACTGCTATACAGCCTGCCTCTCCTAATCAATGCTATATCCCTATTGGCAAGCAATGGTACCAACTGCTTGAATTTGTTCCATCCGATTCGGATTCTGGCCTCCACAGCTGCATCAGCATCTGCATCCACACTCAACATATCACCTAGGTAGCAGAACTTCTCCACTACCCCCAGATTCGCACTGGCACCAATATCCACACTTGTATGACCTGTACTGATTACAGGATTCGAGCAACCTCTACAAATAAATGACCTCATCACTTTGTATATGCCACCGTTTATACCACTACGCTTCTTGTGTACCCACTTCTGACAGCTAGTACATTGTATTGAATTACTATCAACACCTCTGCACATACACCACACGGCCGTCTTGGAGCCTTCTGCAGTTGTTTCTGACGTTACCTTGGTTTTATTCATATTTACTCTCATACCTCTATTCTCCACATTATTCTTCCATTCATTAAGCCTCTTAATTAAATCCTCCTCAGTTTCAGCTATGACAACCAAGTCATCAGCATACAACAGCTCCCAATATAAGGCAACTCTAAATTCTCTAGATATGGCTTCCATAACAATCACAAATAACAGTGGGCTCAGTGCTGGACCTTGGTGACAGAAGTTTCGCAGCCACAGGACCCCACCTGTGAAACTCTCTTCCAGTCCAACTACGCAGTCCGGACATCACATACGGACTGTTCAGACGACAGCTGAAGGGACACCTTTTTCGGGAAGCATGAACACTATGGCGCTGTGTGACTTTGATATATGGCGCCTTAGAAGAACACTTAGTTACTTACTTACTTACTGATTTACTTACTATTACCATAAGCTGTTCTGACAACTGTTTTTGCACCTGTATGCATAGACATGACTGCCAATACCAACCATTCTTCCACTCCCAACTTACGCATTGCCCATTGTATCACTTCTGTTGGAACCCTATCAAAAGCTTTTTCCAAATCCACAAAGCCAAAGTAGAGCTTTCCTTTAACTCTAAAATTCTCAGTAAAGACAGTAATTAGGGCCTAATCAATATTGGACATTACGACTTAGTTTGGAAAATTTCAACATTAATGAGTTGTCTGTTGTACATATTTTAAGGAAATTTTCTACTGAAAGGGCGTCAAAACTGTTATGCAGTTTTGTCGAGATTAGTGATTGTTGAAGAAAACATAGTGTTTCATTTTTTACTGGACTGCAATGAGTAATTGTTATGGTTGCTGGCTAGCAATTCCCATGTTTCTTCTTCCCTGTAAGAAGTGATAGTCGCCGTGGTCGTCATAGTGACGCCAAATATGAACAAATAGTAGCGGTGCAAATGAATGAATGAGTTGACGATTTCTAACAAAAAAAACATAATTTAGACATACGGCCACACCTCTAATTTTAGTCATTACAAGATGCCAGCGCGTGTTATAACAGTACATGTTGAAAAGGTTGGTAGTTCAGTTACTGCTTCATATTGGCACATTGTATTTGCAGAGATTGGTGCACTTGTCTGTTTTTCTGTCTGTATGTGCTGAAGGCACAACTAGAATATGGGACTATGCCCAACGTGATGGCCGCCCTCGGAATATAGGTTACGCCCTCTGTTGAAAATGACAAGGAGCGAAAATTCTGTAATTCCAAGCCTTGTACCATGCCGCAAAGTTTGGCTGACGCTGACTGCTCGAGTGCCGTGCAGCAACGCTGCCAATCAATATAGGATAACGCAAGACTTGGGACGCAAAGTGAATTTTGCACCTGGCAAAATTCTTTTGGGGGCAAGAGCCCCCAAAAACGTATATACACTGTCTCAAACAAACGTCCCACCTTTGACTTGCTATAATTTTGACATTTTGGCAGAAGTGTTACTGAGAAAGTATCAGATGATGCTTTGTTTTCCCACCTCACCTATCTAGTGCTCCAGCATTACCTTGCAAAAGAGGAAACCCAGAAGACATCACACTGGTGCTTTGTGCATGCAACACAGTCCAACTCCTGCAGCGCTGTCGACTTCCTTTCTTCAATACCATGCCCCAAAAAAGCCCCAACCTGACTGCATGGATTACAAGATTTAGGGAGTCGTACAGCAGCGTGAGGATGAGTCGTGAGTCAAAAAGATTAAAGAAATCAAGCAGTGATTGGTTGAATTCTGGCAGTGCACTAATAAAGCGAGTGAAAAATGCAATTTTGTGTTTCCCGTTTTGCCAGGTAGTGCAGAAGCACAAGTTATTTTTTGATTGCTTACTTTATCGGTAACATTTGTGCCAAAAATATCAATGTCAAAGTTATAGCAAAACAAATGTAGGACGTTTTTTTTCAGACACGGTGTATAGTGTACCAGCCCAGAGGAAGGCCAAAAACATCGTGCAAAGTTTGGTTGACCTCCATTGAGGGACGTCACTCAGTACAGTGACAAAGCCAAGACGCGAAACCCGTTGAAATTTGCTGGGTGTCCCAAACTTGCCAACCGATCTCAGCCGTTAGTGGGCCGAAGTTCACCATATTGTGAGGACATGTGGAGGAGATATTGCTGTTTAACAATTTTTTCAACTGTCAATACGTGCCTTAGTTGTGAAGATATAGCCCAACAACGTTGTACAATGGTGCACAGATGGCGTCTTTTGCGTAATTTTTGCGTCCTGTATATTCAGCGAGCCGCATGAAGCACATTTCAGAGATTCTAAATTCGCACGAAGGCCACATCATGTCTGGAAGTATGGTAGACATCTAATCTCTGACCACTGAGAATAGGCGAGGAAAAAAAGAAAGAGGAAGAAGAAAGAAACCACAGCTGCAAAATATAATGGCCTGCTCATTACTATGGGCGGCCATACCACCACCACCACAACCGTTTTACGGCCCTTTTTCCAGAACTACCCGGGTGAGCTGGTGCCAGAAGAGAACTTCTGGATCTGGACTTTATGGTGCAAGGGAAGATTAACAGAGGCAAACACACCGACCATCCGGCTGGGCGCTACTCCATCCGGACTAACCAGTGCCCACCTCCACCTCCACCATCTCCCATTTTTTACAAGCCGAATGCCGTTTCTGCCGCCCAACCAACAGTGTCAAAGCACTGAATGCAACTAGCGCATTCGGATTAGGGAGAAGACGCTAGAGTTCTCCTCAACGGTGTTACCTGCACCGTCTCCGTACCTCAGAGGCGGCCATAAGAAGCTGCATATGTTTTGAACTAGCATGCTGTGAGCTGTGGAAATTCCCACTACTTTTTAGCAATATATCACTTACGATGATATGATGTAGGGAACCCCTCCATCGGGAGGATTAAACGCAAGAGGGGTAGCCAAATATAGCGATTTTGGACGTATCGAAGGCTATATATCAGAAACGGTGCAATATAGGAAGTAATTTAGTATTAAATAGGAAGTCGTACATGAGGTTACGATTGGTACCACAATTGGTGACCTTGAATGACCTTGGATGGCGTAATGGCCCTTATTTTACGTTATCTACTTTTAATAGTTTGTGACCATATTAAAATGATCTGCGCAATTATTCAGTGATTATTTGGGCAAAACAAACTGATAACTCAGTTTGATGGGCGTAGGTGCATAGATGATTGATTATGTGCATAGATTAGGCCTAGCATAGATATTTATAGTAGAAATTAGGAACTCGGTTCAATGGGTGTAGGCACTGGCCTGTACATGTACGATGTCGTCATAAAAAAGTTGGCGTTCGCTATCTCATGTCCTGATGCGTTCTTGTTCTAGGTTTCGACAGCCACTGCCTTAATGTAGCAAGCTAAAGCAGGTTGTGTAGCTGTGTGGATGTGGCCGTGTGATAGACATCAACGAGTGCCATCGACAGCGAGACATCTGTGAACCAAACGGATTACAGTGCAACAATACGATTGGTAGTTATCTGTGTCTTTGCAAGCAGGGATATGAGAACAAAAATGGAAGCAACAAATGCACCGGTAAGCTCTGGCACTGATTGCCAGGTGCTGTTTTTACCAGTCACTGCACTGACGTGTGTGTGTGCGTGCGTGGTGCATGGTCATTGTTCATTGATCATTGGTGAGTTTGTGACCACGTCTCATTACGCGTACAGTTTAGTGAGGTTTCTGCGTAACTGTGATGAATCTTGATAATGAGTGAACATGTACCGGTACACAACGGACAATGACAAGTCCCAGTACTAACCAGCCAATCATTCCGCAGAAGAGCCATGTGGTTGTGGTGACTGGTGAGACCGTTGCATGTCATGTCATAGTCCAGAGATATAAATAAGACTTTTTTTCAAGACCAAGACCAAGAGTCCAAGACCTTGCACCTCAAGACCAAGACCGAGAGCAAGACATTCACACGGTGTAGGATAATTTAGCCAAAGACAGTTACAAACAGTGCACCTAACTGAACATTGAAGTAATGTAGTGAAATCAACTACAGCAGTCTATAGTCAAAAGTATCAACTAATAGGTAATTCTCTCAACAAGTACGCAAACAGGTATATGCAGTAGCATTGTCATGAATTAAATTTTAAAATGTTGCTTAAATTCAAGATATTTGTCAGTTTTAGTTGTGGATGTAATTCAACATTGGTTTCACTTTAAGATGTCAGACTTACAAAGGAGAAATCTGGCAAATTGTTGTTAGTGTGACAAATATCGATTCCATTCCATTCATTATGTAACTTTGTTATTCTTGTTCAATAATGAATAGAATGGATGTTTGTCTCATTAATAACCATTTGCCAGATTTCTCCTGTACACTACAGCTGGGATTACTTGACTGCCACCACAGCACAAGAAAATGCTGGAATATACTGAAAACGTTGCCTACAATACAAGCATTAGTTTGACATTTGACAATGAAACGCAAGTGAAAACCAAAACTTTACAGTTACAAATGTTAGCAGCATCACGTTGTGCATTAGCTATTCTGCTGGCAGTGACGACAGAGGTAACGCAAATATCACTCATGGTTTGAGTTGCACTTGGCAAGCACCAAATCGCACAACAGCTGGTCGAACATCCTTGCTCTATGAGGTTTGAGAAACAGACCTCCGTGGCTGAAAACTCGTTCGACTGCTGCTGATGTGCACGGTGTACGAAAACGCTTTCCAAAAGTGGCTTCAAGCATGCAAATTGTTTTTCATCCCTCACAAGGTGCCAAGGTATTCCGGCCTCAGTTCCATCAAGTATCAGTTCAATGAATGCAAGATATGAGGCAACGACAGTAGGCAGAGAAATGTGGATGACTTAATTATAATGCAGTTTGTATTATCATTCATCAAGGTCTTGAAAATATCCAGACTTTTTCGTCAAGACCAAGACCAAGACCATTTTTCATGTCCTCGAGGTGCCTTGAGACCAAGACCAAGGTCTCGAGACTACATCTTTGTGTCATACAGGTGATATACCTGTACTGGTGAGCTGCCATGTTGTTGCAGGTCTACCACGAGAAAACTTTATACAGCCAACTTCTTGTGCTACGGAAACAGCTGTTAATAATAGCAATAACAATAACTATACCAATGTCACTGCTTCTCGTGCTGTTGCCAGGGCATAACCATTGCAAAAGTTGACCTGTTTCATCTGATGAATGCAGACTCAGCGCCAGGTGGCCACCAACCCAACAGACCAAGGCGACTGACATAGGCTGTAACTACTGTCTGTAACTACTACTGTCTACTTTACACCCACCTTCGCTGTTTATTATTATTATTACTCGGCCAGAAAGCGTGTGACTTACAGTTTTTGGGCGCGTTACAAGTTATATATTAGATTAGATTACTCATTTTATCGTGCCACGGAGGGTTAAAAACTAAGTCGAGTCGACTTATCCCTGGCAGTAACAGTAAGGATGTAGATTACAATGAGATGACAATGGCTGTGGTGTCAAATGCCCATGGTGAAATTTAATCCTGGGCTCTTTTATATTGCAGACATGTTCACCAGACTACTGTGACCTGCTAATGAGTCACGAATGCATTCTGTACGAAAAAATACTGAAAATTCTATGCAGCTGTTACTTACTTGATGGGAGAGTGAGCTGGACTGATGTGCTGTAGATGTGGACGAGTGTTCCAGTGGACTGGGACCGTGTGGCACTAGTGTAACGTCTGTTTCATGTGATAACACTGACGGCAGTTACATCTGCATATGTCAAACTGGCTACCATTTCACTAACGGAGCATGCCAAGGTAACACGTGACTTGTAGTCCTACTCAAACTGCTTTGAGCACAATGAATGAATCAAATCGCATGTTTATTGAGTGTTACACCATATCTCAGCACCAACTAATGGAATACGGGTACATAGGATTTATGTCACTTAACATATGATATGATCTGTTCTACCTACAGATCTGTAGAGTATATACATGTACATACAACATGAATTAAACAAGAGGCTCAGCTATGGCAGAGGGACCGCGCGACGCCATAAATGAGTTGAAATGTTGTCAGCTGCTACAGAGCTGTTCAAAAAATTGCATTTGAAAAAGCTTGCAATGTATGAATGACCTTGAAAGTTACTCAAGGTCATTGGAAATGGCACTGTGTGACATTCGCAATGTTTGTCACTTGGTATTAGTGGTCTGTAGTAACAGTGTCTCTATTTTGCACCTTTTCCGAGATACTGTGACTTTCACAGTGTACGAAAATAAAGGAATATTTGTAGTACAAATAGTCCTCTATTTTCGATATGGCCATTAAAATAAAAGAATCACAAAATCAAAACAATAATACTTTATCACTGGTGTGTAGAAGAACCAAAGCACGCCACACACCAGTTGTACACCGATTGTAAACCAAAGAAAATACTTCATGGAAAAGTTGTTTTGTAAGTTTGCAACAAAACGTTTTATTGTTAAGAAAGTGTTGAAATGTTTTCTGGAATTTACTATATTACTGCTATTCGTGTTCTTCATTGTTATAGATTTTGCTGCTTTTATTTATATAAACGTAAAAACTGCAGTTTATACACACTGCTAACGGCGACGCTTCAGCCGAATATTGGAAATATTTTACGGTGCGTTTCGACGGTCTTCACGTGTTTGGCCATAACAAAAATTCGCCTCGCTCTCCCGCTCTCGCTTCTGCGCGGATCACAGCCAAAATCTGCCAGAGCCAGCTGCAGACAATGTGCTCAGAGTGCTCCAGATTTCATCCAAACCTGTTCACGTTCGGCTATAACTCCGCCGAAAGTGGACAGATTTTGATGAAATCTGGAGCAGTCTGACTACGAGGGTTGTTCCAAAAGTTTTCGGCCTCACTGGGAAATTTTAGGTATAAATTAAATTCATTGCAACAACTAAAAGACAATTCATTTACATAATTATTGATGCAG
>Ga0056133_10000336_pt1 | contig 11062 bp, 7 predicted proteins | sample WorMetGr2BELIZE1_FD_67351 | JGI IMG/M metagenome (GOLD analysis project Ga0056133, IMG submission 67351) | Marine gutless worms symbiont microbial communities from Max Planck institute for Marine Microbiology, Germany - Inanidrilus... ... | reverse complement strand
ATTTTAAAGAATTTTAGGGTTGCACGGAACCACGTCTGAAATGAAATAAAATTATTTTAGCGGCTAAAATAATTTTATTTCATTTGATACATCACGTCTTAAATGAAATAAGATTATTTTAGCTGCTAAAAATTATTTTAGTGGCTAAACTAATTTCCTTTCATTTCGGACATGGCTCCGCTCCGTGCAAACGCTGATCATCTATGCTATGTTAAGCGACGTTAACCTGCACTACCTGTACCGTGCAACCCTAAAATTCTTTAAAATAATTTTATTTTAACATGGGACCACGGCTTTACTCTGGCATTCTTGTCTGCCAACTGGTGGTTCAAATGCAGTTGTGTTTGTCATCATAGCATCTGATATACTCAGCTTTGGCATGGTCTGCAAACATTATGGAAGTGCATAGGTCGATCGAGCCTTCTGCCATATATGGGGCATAAAGGATTGTCAAATTTTGAGCCACATAATAATAATAAAGATAATAATAAATGGTGGTGATGATGGGTACTGACTGTAGCAGCATACTCACAGCCGTTGTTTTCAGTTGTCTAAGCGTAATTAGCCACCTGCTGCTGTTTTACATTCATTAAATGAGCCAGGTGAACTGTCGTGTTGAATAATTTTGTCATACCAGCCAGTTTTAGTAATCTTTTGGTACACAGCGTCCCCAGGATATGTGATGCAGAACGTTACTGTATGAATGTGGTCGCTTTATCTTGAAGTCTGAACAGTCATTTTTTGACACAACTCCTGGCTGTTTTTCAGGGTTGCCCACTTTGTCTGATGTAGTGCCAGTTGTCAGGTAAAGTTCCTCTAAAAATCTAATTTCTAGACACACAGTGTCCATTTTTGTCAGATAAAATATTTTGTTATATGTTCATCTGTCCATAGTGACGATTTGATGGTTGTGATAATGTTGGTGATGATGTGTGTAGGTTCATGAGAGAGACATTGACACTGATTTCTGTCTGCTACTCACACGTAAGCTGCTCTGGTCCAACTCTGGTGATGTCAAGGTCTGTATCCACACTGCTAGATTCTGCATCTCTAACTACATTTTGACTGCATGTGGCAGTTGTCGACTGACGTTGTTTGAGTTTTTTAATAGGTGTAAAACTGATTGTAATTGATTGTAATTAGAAAGTACTCAGAGAGCTCATAGCTTGGCAAGGCTTGAATGAAAATTCCTGCATTCAGATGAAATTATTACTTTCTACGTACATGACATTTTTGCATTTTTCTGTTGTTACGTTATATTGTTTGTTGATAAAAACTGCATAACAAGAAGCCAAAAACATTTGGCAAAATGCACTCACAGGGCAAGTTTCTAAAGGGTGAATTTATCTCGTCTTAGGGTTCAGTTCTGTATCAGTTATTTTATGTTCTGTAACTGCAATGTCATTGTCATTATTCTATTTATATAAGGTCTACTGTTTTATGGTCACTGTAAGAGCTCTTCTGATAAGGTACAGAGATCGTGCAGGAAACACCGTTGAGGAGAACTCTAGCGTCTTCTCCCTAATCCGAATGTGCTAGTTGGCTTCAATGCTTTGACACTGTTGGTTGGGCTGCAGGAAGGTCATCCGACCTGTATCTGCTATAAAAAGGCCTCAGCGTATGGGTCCAGAGTAGGCTGGAAGGATACATATATACAGCCCTGTCCGTGTAGTCCGGTGGTTAGACCACTTGGGCGCCATGTGCAGTGGAGCGTGACATGCGCTGTGTGCCGTTGGTTCGAGGTTCAATTCGAGCCGCGGCCCGTGTAAGGCACGTCTGCCTACGTAAAAGTACGTAGTATGTAAAAGTACGCACCTCTATAAAATGTGACAATTGCTGGCACCTTGATTAGCAGCATCAAGGTGTCAGTCGCGCTGACGTCGGCTGAAGTGATAGACTTGGCTGGGTCCGTTGACTGACATTGAATAACAGGCGTCAGTCAATTGGGCTTAGGCCAGACAGTAGGCCACGCCTAAAAGGCGCGCGCTATAAATACCTGACAAGCTGCTCATGTGTACTCACCCCTCCTTACACTTCAGTCACGCACACATTTGCACACATCATTAACCAGACTCCTCCCCTTCTGGGTTAACGCAATGGGCCTGCTATAAAAGGGCCTCAGCGTATGGGTCCAGAGTAGGCTGGACCCTTGCCCGAAGGATACATACATATATACATCTGGCCTGTATAAAAATGGGGGATGGTGGAGGTGGACACTGGTTAGTCCGGATGGAGTGGCGCCTAGCCAGATGGTTGGTGTGTCTGCCTCTGTAAATCTTCCCTTGTGCCATAAAGTCCAGAAGTTCTCTTCTGGCACCGGCTCACCCGGGTGGTCCCAGAAAAAGGGCCGTAAAACGGCTGTGGTGTGTGGTGGTGGTGGTGTGGTAAGTGCTCTTCTGAGCCTCGTTGGCCCTGTGCATTAACTGTTCTTACCACTTGCTGCTTGATTCTGGAAAAAATAATTTGAGATTCTGGAGAAGTCCTGGAATTTTGGGGAGCAATAGATTGGCAATGCTTATTGAAGTTGATTGTTGTTGGGCAGCGGCTGATTGTCATCAGCAAGCATTGTATGTAACTGAGAGAACATGTCATACTGATAGTGTGACATGTGATCACACCTGCTGTAGGTGGTGCTGATGTCAGCCACTATGGATGAAGACCTGTTTAAGAAGTACTTTGCTCGCCCAGTTGCTGGCAGGCCGGAGGATGCACCTGTTGTCAAGTTGGATGGCCATGCTTATGACGTGGAGGAGTATTATCTGGAGGATCTTGCCGAGCTCGGCCCGGTTAGCATGCTCCGTGCATCTTGTTAATTGCTGCACTGTATTTTGGTTAATTGTAGGGCTGTTGGGCTGTGATTTTTAGTGATCATTTTGTCAACTAACTGTTAAAAATTTTAGTAGGTTAAAATGTGTGTTCAGTTAAAATTTATGTTTTACTATGTACTGTGCTTTGACACTGTTGGATAGCATCTGGCCTGTAAATATATTGAGTGGTGAGGTGCTGGCATGATTATGTGTCTCAAGCGAGGTGCATATGGTCCAGCTGATGCCACTGCCACCCCATCATCTCTTGCTTCATTAAAATCCAGATTGGTTTCACCTTTCTGGTGCCGGCTTACCCAGGTTGTCCTGGAAAAGAGGCCGTTAAATGGGTGTCTGGACAGTGTTGCATTTTTGCTATGTTGCTTATGGTACATGACACAACTTGTCATGTCTGGCATTTCGGAACTCATATGAGTTAACATTATTTGATTTGAGGAGCATTTGAAGTCGATTCGTTTGTGCAGAGTCATCCAGTTTTAATGCAACAGTAACGTGTTACACAGAATTTTACATTTTGTCACTTCCAGTGCAGCTTGTTAGTTAGTTGGACATTTTTGTTGTGATTGAATGTTGATTATTGCATGAATAGTGGCATTAGTGTGATTTGCATATCTTGTTCTACAACATCATTGACATAATACCTGTAGCACAAACGTATGCCTCAGAAAGAACGCAGTTTTTATAGGGCTGGGTCAGTTAGGATTTTTCAATTTCGGTTCAATTCGGTTCGGTTTTCAATCTCAAGTACTCGGTTTCGGTTTTCTCGGTTTCGGTATTCACACACCACCGCATTGCAAGAGTATCCTAGTGTGTGAAAACACTAAGACGGAGTTGATAAACTTCCACAAAAAGTTTCAGTTAAAGTATATTGACCGACCACGCCTAGTGTGAAGGAGTAATTCTTCACACTTGGTGTGATCAGCTCCTTCACACTCATCATGGTGGGTCCCTCTGTCGATCTGTCACAGTTAGGAAGAATTTAAAAACTGCATCATTCAGACTGAGCCGTATCTCCTGTTAGCCTAGCACGGCCTAAAGATCGACTTGGACCCCCATCAGAACCTAGGTTTCGTTTTTGGTTCGGTTTTCACCGAAAATCGTGGTTTCGGTCTCGGTTTTAAAACCGAGTCAGCCCTAAATTTTTGAATTACTGGCTTTAGTCAGTTTTAATAACTTCTCCATCAGTTGGGGTGCAGAGTTTTCGATGGGCATGTGTCTGTCAAACCATATGTCCAAACTTCACGATATTTCTATACATTTTATCTTGAGCCGTGGCTCGGTCCTCCTCTGTCTACAGTGGCATATGTTATGTACTTGAGTTTTGTGGCTGACGTCATGTGTTCCCATAATGGGCCCTGTGGCATGTGGCATTGGCTGTATCTACATGAGCGCTATTATGGAGCAAGTAGTCAAAAATTTCCAGTATATTTCCCACGTGGCACCACACTGTTTGACTTTGTCATTGTACCCAGTGGCAGCAACTTGTGCACCGGAAGCGTTAGCAATGACAACATGGGGGACACTGCCATTGGTTTGTGACCTGCAGCATACACTATAATAAAAACAGGAGTCAAAGTTTGTTGTCTATGATTTCCTTGTTAATAATTAGCTATTACAAGTGTAGCATTAATCAATGAAAAAACTGATTAAATTTTTTTTTAAACAGTTACCACTGTCTTAAATTATTGTGCTGTTAATTTGTGTGGTTGAAGGTATGGAGATGGTGCAGGTAACACCGTTGAGGAGGAATCTAGCGTCTTCTCCCTAATCCGAATTCGCTAGTCCTTCAGTGCTTTTACACTGTTGGTTGGGCGGCAGGAAGGGCATCCGGCCTGTAAAAATGGGGGGGGGGAATGGTGAAGGTGGACACTGCTTAGTCCGGATGGAGTGGCGCCCAGCCGGGTGGTTGGTGTGTCTGCCTCTGTTAATCTTCCCTTGCACCATAAAGTCCAGAAGTTCTCTTCTGGCACCGGCTCACCCAGGTGGTCCCGGAAAAGGGGCCGTAAAATGGTTGTGTGAGTGGCAGTGGTTAATTTGTGTGGTTCTGCATGAAGGTGTGCTTGCACCAGGCTGAGTTAACTTTAACCATAGGTTAACTCAGTGTCGTTGTCATGACAACGGCCAGTCCTGTGATGCATCAGCCAATAACAGTGTTGGAAAGTGGGTTAGTTAAAGTTGACCCAGTTTGGTGCTGCTAGATGTAAGAGTTACCAGAATACGTGCGTGTGAATGCTGATGTAGATGGCACGTGAGTCGTGTGAGCTGATGTAGTGAAGTGTGTGTCCTGTTGTGTGTCTGTGTGTGTGGTGTACACAGCTGCCGCCAAATGCAGACCACCTTAATCCAGTGTTCAGCAACGAATGTGTGAATCTTGCCGTGCAACTGATTGCAAGGCTTGATGAGATTGAGAAGTATGAGTAAGTGTTGATTATGTCTGGGGTCACATATGGCATGTAAGCTATTTGATATTTTATTTAGGCTTGTTAAATGATTTTGCATATGGTGCAGCTGATGCCACTGCCACCCCATCATTTCTTGTTCCAGTAAAATCCAGATTGGTTTCACCTTTCTGGTGCCGGCTTACCCAGGTTGTCCTGGAAAAGAGGCAGTTAAATGGGTGTCTGGACAATGTTGCATTTTTGCTATGTTGCTTATAGTACATGACACAACTTGTTATGTCTGGCATTTCGGAATTCATATGAGTTACATTATTTCATTTGAGGAGCATTTGAAGTCGGTTGTAGTCGGTTGTCCTGGAAAAAAGGCAGTTAAACGAATGTAATAGTAGTACTTCCGGTGCATTTTTTAATGGTGGCACAAAAAGTAAAGTTTATTTTGGTTTAATAATTTTGTTTACATGTAGTTTTAAGACTTGAGTGTTCGTTTTCTCGTCTTCAATGTGGTGCTTATAACAATGCTATTACAAATGCTACTTGTCTGGTTATTGCACTGCTTGATTCCAGAACACATCACACACTTGACAATAACTGGAGACACAACATGGGACACGAAATTTGAAAGAAATTCTAATTGTGTTGAACGAAATTCAATTTCGCCTAAAACGAATTTAGCATCCCTAGTTTTGTCTGTGGTTCGCATACTTCTAGTTCAAGTTGAGTTATATCAAAGCTTGTAGTGGAGCTGTAGTTGGAGCACAGCTAATAAATACTAGTCAGATGTGCTTATTTTCCATCGGGTGCCACCTGTAGCTCCTGGTGATTGACCATGCCCACTGTAGATCATCATTTCAGATGATGGTAGCAAGCGTATTTGATGTTAAGTACTGCTGAATGCTAAAAGTAAGGTACAGTAAGTAAAATTTTGGTCTCGGCCTCAATGCCCAAATATAGGCCTCAACCTGAAGCTGAAGTGCCGAGCTGAGGCCACAATTTGGCATCGAGGCCTCGGCCTTGTAACATCGTCCTTGGTCTCGACATTCTGGCCTCGGCTAAGGCTGAAATACTGTCATCAAGGCCAAAAGTTTGGCCTCGAGGTGAAGGCCAGAAGGTCAAGGCCGGGGTGTAAACTGAGGCCAGTGTTATGAGGCCGGGATGTAAGCTGAGACCAGTGTTATTAGGCCAGGGTGTAAGCTGAGGCCAGTGTTATGAGGCCGGGGCCAAAATTTTGGCCTCGAGGCAGAGGCCATAAAGTTGAGGCCCAGGCCAGTGTTACAAGGCAAGGTCAAAGTTTTGGCTTCGTGGCCAAACGAAATGACAACAATGTTATGTTTGATGTTCCATGTTGCACCATCGAGTAAATGCAGATCTGGGATAAATAACTTGTTTACTTGCACTGCCTGTTGTCTCTCTGAGGGCATGTAAAAATAGACTGGCATATGGTTGTAAGTGGCAGCTGATGTTAGAGAAGTAATACTGTGGTGTGTGTTGTAGAGAGGCAAGGTCTGGTAGACCTGGTTCTGTACTTGTCTTCCTGCCTGGTGAGTTACAACATCTGCTCAGCTCCTGTGTCTAGATTGTCTGTGTGTTACAGACACATTGTAGGTGTCTCAGCATCCACAGCCTAGGTGTCTTGAACAGTCTAGGTGTCTGGTGACTTGATGTAGTAATAATTTATTACCTTGAAGGTGGAGTATGATCTTATTTGTGTTGAAAGTGCTGTTAAGGCTCAACAACCAACAAAACTTGGTGCAAGTCTCAAATAACCCGCCTCCAACAGAACTCTTTCGCACATTCTGTGTTAAAGCTCCTAAATCCTGTCACACCGCTCCCATCCTTCGCTGTCTCCACTGGCTCAAAATAACTGAATGCATCTAATACAAGCTCATGTCACTTACACACAAAGTTCTTACAGCCACCCAACCTTCATATCTGCACAATCCTGTCACTGTTCAGCTTTCTCGCAGCACTCACTCTACATCTTGGTCACTCTGGTTCGTCCAAGTACATCATTCTTATTACGCATAACTGATCGCTGCTTTCGACATGCTTCACCTTGTCTGTGGAATCAACTCCGTTTTTCTCGGACAACCCTGTACCGGTTTCTCTATCTGTGACTCACCTTTCCTATACATGTCGCTTCTTGCTCTGTTGATTTCTCAGTCTCCTCATCTTCAACTCCCTCACTGTTTCACTCCCTGCTTAAAACCTACTTGTTTCACAAATCCTTTTTATCATAGACTCTTTTCCTCCTTCAGGACTGACTCCATAGACTCTTCTTAACTAGACTGGTTTTTTCTGAGCATATGTGTTTTTGCTAGTTTTTCTGTCTCATTTTTTCTGCTTTCAACTTTCGGTTTCATGAGGCAGCTTAGTGTGGCTTATATCAGCTCGCGAGTGCATGTAAATACAGCTTATCGTATTGTGTTGTATAGTGCCTAGGTGTATGTGTTGGTGACCAGTATCCAAGTGTCCAGTGCCTAGGTGTCCACTACTTAAGTGTCCACTCCAGTTGCTAGCTGTCTAGTGTCGTGGTGTCAGTTGCCTAGGTGTCGGATGTATCAGTGACCATTGTCTAAGTGTCCAGTAGTTACTTATTGAAAACGTTGTGTCTTGTACATGTAATGTCAGTGTGAATGTTTAGTTACAGTGCAGGAAGCATTTGTTGCAGTGAACTTGAGGCTTAGAGCAGATGAGGCCAGTGGGTGATCTTCCTTGTTTTGGGTCAGTGCTTCCAGTACCCTTTGGCGTTTTGACACTGCTGGTTGGCTGACAAGAACAGCATCTGGCCGGTAAATATTTTTGCCATTTATGCTTAAAGGTTCTCATCTGGAACAGGTGGAGATAAAAATCAAAGGAAATAGCCTAACTCAGGTATGCCTGGAAACAGACTGTTAAACTGTATGAGGAGGATCTATGCTGATGTCTGTAAGTAACTGGCTGACCAAAGATGAGGAATGGATGAAAGTAGACACTGTTGATAGGTGCAGTGATGTTAGTCGTTGGGTCAGTCAGACTGCTGAGGTTCATGACAAGAATGAGACTGCACTGTCGTCTCCATCGTTAACAGTTGGCACTGCGAGCACATGTAATGTTTTACTGTAGACTAGAAGGTGTTACGTGATACTCGGCTTTGTCACATCAGTTCAACTCCCACAGCAACCAGCTGTGCATTATTCAGATGTGTCATGTGTCTGTCTGTTAGGGCTCAGTGAAATTGATCAGATGGACAGCAAACTTCAAGCATTAAGACCGAGGTATGTTTAAACACGTACGTTTCATGGTATTTAGCACGCGGTCTCCTGCAGTAAGCATTGCTTTACAAATCTGTTTCACTGTTTTGTAAGTACTAGAGTGTGTAGATTGTTGGTTGAAGTGCTGGTTTATTCTTTGTGGTGATTAGATTCTTTTTAAAAGTGATTCGTGTGTTTGCCTTCATTTAGAATGAGGTAGGATCTTGGTAGTGCTGCATGGTTGTTGCTCAGCTTGTCAGCATACAGTGGTCAGCAAGCATAAGTTACAATCAGCTGTTGAATGTGCCGTTGAGTTACATTGACTGATCTCTAGTGATCATTCCAGCTAGACTGGCCTTCAGTTGTCATAAACTGACCAGCTGCATCGTCTTGTAACGGTGCTGTTAATGGTTTGACTGACTGTGTGTGACAGATTGTCAATAAAACCTCTCCACTCAACAATCACAAGTGAAGAACAGAACCGGGTGTTTGACACGCCGCTGCCTGGCGAGAGAAAGGTGAGCTTGGCACAGGCAGTGTATGCAATTGACTGTCATCATTTTAGCACGCAGTCGATGCCAAACCCCTGTTGTGATAATGCGTGTTGTTTTTTCTAGTTGGACTAGTATTAGTACAGATGGTTTGGCTTTAAGGTAAAAGCAAAGGTTATGAGTGTAGTAGTCAGGTGTGCAAATTAGGTGACGGTGTAGAATGAAGTGAGGTAATGAGTTAAGTGAACATTGATGCCAGTTATTCTGACGAGCTGATGTCTGTGTGTGGAAATAAGACATTCACTGTTGTTCTTATAAGTTGCAGTGATAGGATCAGTGTTGACAAATCTATCATGAGCACAATTTTTCCACGAATGGCCACATGGCTGCTGCAGGCTTAAGGCTGTCAAATTCATTACATAAGTTATGCAACTTATGCTTGTTTTAAAAGTAATACCGAACAATTCAATTCAAATTCTAGCAGAATTTGAGCTTGTTAGATATTACTTGATTAAATTCAGCACTAGTCACACAACTTTCTATGCATTTTTACAAGTGGCCTCGTGGGCTGAATAAAATTCATTGGCTGACTGCTTGCATCCTGTGGGCTGTAATTTGCTGACTGTTGGTCTTATGCTGGGTTGTGTTATTTACACTTACAAACTTGTATTATATGCTGAATCTGTACTCCTAAATTATTAGCGACTTTTTGAGACAAAAAATGTTATGTTTGTAATAGACAGCTGTAAAAGTAATGCTGCAATGTTATGTGAACATTATAATGGCATATTTAACATTGTTTGGTTTATTTTGAGTTGCCACACAGGCTTTTAGTCTTTCAGTTTAATAAATCTAGATAAGTATTCTGTCTGTGAGTTTAGCAGGTGCTTGTTCAGATACTCAAACTGCAGTAATGACTGTAATGCCAGTTAGTTTATAACACCATCTTAGTATTGATACCTTCACCAGATGATGCTATGTATAGGGAGACAGCAACGTAGTGATGCAAAATTGTCAGAATAATTTCTGTTGCTAACTAAATTTGCATTATGCATTACTGAAGCTATAATTTTTATGGTAGTGTAGGGAATGCACTATAACTTTGATTTTTTCTTAGTTTTTTTGTCATAATTCACTGATTTGCCACAGCATTCCATTACTAACTAGAATGTGGGCCAATGCCCAACGTGATGGCCGCCTTGCCGAATATAGGTGGCACTCTCTGTTCAACGTCGCAAAGTTTGGCTGATGCCCACTACTAGAATGTCGTGCAGTAACGCTGCCAAGACGCGAAACCCGTTGAAATTTGCAGGGGTGCCCCAAACTCGCCAACGGATCTCAGCCGCTAATGGGGAGAAGTTCACCATATTGTGGGGACATGTGGAAGAGATATTGCTGTATAACAGGCTTTCTTTCCGATTGTTGATACATGCCTTGGTTGCGAAGATATAGCCCAATAAAGTTGTGCGATGGTGTGCAGATGGCGATTTTTTGCGTCATTTTTGCATCCTGTATTACCAGCAAGCTGCGTGCAGCACATTTCAGACCTGCATTCTAAATTCGCACTAAGGCCACACCATGTGTAGAAGTATGATAGACATCCACTCTGCGACTGCTGAGATTAGGCGAGGAAAAAAAGAAGAAAGAAAGAAGAAGAAACCACAGGGCAAAAATATGATGTCTGTGTCTGCTGCACAGGGTGGCCATAATTAGGCAGTATTTGTGGTAGATTGGTTGAAATTGCCCGTAATGCCTGCTGCCACTTCTAACTGTGAACTCCTATGAACACCATTCTGCTTAGATTACATACAGATTTGCTCCGTGTGACTGTTAACATGAGTTCTGAGTTTTTGAAGAAGTGTTTTATTGTAGGTTATTCTAGCAACCAACATTGCTGAGAGTTCTATCACGGTTCCAGATATTCGATTTGGTAATTCATTGTAATTTCTTTGAATTATTACCATTGTTTAAACGATTAAGGAGTTTTTTGTTAATCAAGTTTTATGATTTTTTCTGGTCAATGATGCCTGGGAGCCAATGTAAAGAGATTGATGGCCCTTCCCTCAGGAGTTGGTGCATGAAGAAAGGTTGACATCCAATAATTGCGCTTATTGTTT
>Ga0056133_10000335_pt1 | contig 11075 bp, 9 predicted proteins | sample WorMetGr2BELIZE1_FD_67351 | JGI IMG/M metagenome (GOLD analysis project Ga0056133, IMG submission 67351) | Marine gutless worms symbiont microbial communities from Max Planck institute for Marine Microbiology, Germany - Inanidrilus... ... | reverse complement strand
CAGGCCGACTCCGCCACGCCAGAACATTCGAACCTCTGATTACTAGGACTGTTAAATACCGCAACTCTTTCATCCCATACTCTCTATCAAATTTTGATTAAGCGTGCGTGTGTTCCTGGATATATTTTCTCCGCATCTCGTGTCTCATGTATCGTGTATAATTGTATTACCTGTTATAATCCAGCCACTGGCTGCTATATGATAATAAACAACATTACTAAATGAGTAATCTAGCAAGTGAGTAAGTAAAACTAATCTCAAGTGTACTGGACTTGGGAGTGGAGTATTTGCTGAAAAACTTTGTTGTAATGTGCTTACAAACTACTGAAATTTAAGGACTTTTGAGGCCCTAAACTGTTTTCAAGGACTTTCCAGGTCCTGGAAAAATGGACAGTTTTTTCAAGGACTTCGAAGGCCCTGTGGCCACCCTGTGTTAAAGCAGCTAATACACATATTACAATAACGTACAACTATTGCAAAATGTGCTATGTAAAATGTTCTCTATCTTTAAATAAGCTATATACATTTCCCAATTATATGTAAGACACCATTTTTATTTTATTATAAGGCACTGACAGCAGGCATGCACAATGACATATCTGCAGCGTCATCTACTGAATATTTTTTACACAAGGATAATCATTGAAAAGTCATGCACTACTTGTCATTAAGTACCTGTGTAACATTTTACAACACAAATATGAAAGTGGAAAATTATGGAAATTTTTCCGGAAAAATTGGTCGGAAATTTTCCGGAAAAATATGAAATTTTCTGGAAAATTTTCCGGACTCACAACACTATCGGATGTATCTAAAAGGACTTTCACGCTGTGACTATTTGCTGTTCCACTATGAAAAAGGTATCGCTGAGCGGCAGATGGCTGGTTTTAAGAGACGCCACATTTTGCTCCATGTTGCAGTGATTAACTGCACAGATGGAGCACATATGCTACCTGTCTGCTTATTTTAACCTGCAAACATTTAAACAATGTAACAGATTGATAATCAGGTTCATTACAACTTATGTGCTTCCATCAGCATAAAACTCTTACTGGTAATAACATAAACATTTTCAAATCCACAGTAACTGCAAGACAGCGAGTAGATTCTACTGGCTACATCACATCTCCATAAAAATGACATAGCTGCGGAAAACCGAGCCAAAAATTAAATATCAGAATAATAAATTTCTGTGGAAAGTATACTCATGCAAAATGGCCACTTGTAAAGCAGGACAATACCAAAAACAGAACCAAGAATTTATGCAATATTTGTATTTGAAGGACGATAAATGCAAAATCATTAAGAAAAAACATTAGTGATTAAAGAAATATATTCTTGGCTGCCATCCCTGTTGGAAGAATACGAGGGAAATACTGTCCATTTACGAAGGAAGGCAATAATAATGAATATGAATGACTTACAGCCCACATTCAGTTGCGGCATCTACCATTCTGACAACTGGTTCTCTGCTAGCTGGTGGTAGCAGAGTCGATGGCTGTTTGGCTGCGGCATGAACTGCTGGCACTGCAGGAGGTTCATCAAGTAACGAAGGTGAAGGTGTCCTAGGCGATGGTGTTGTTGACTTTGGCGGCGTCAGCAGTGGAGTGCTCACATCATGCCGCTCAACAAATGGAGCTGACGACTGTGCAGCCGGTTCTACATCTCTGCCAGCATCACTCAAGCCTGCCACAGTAACAAAAGGGCGTCATAATCCTTACAGGGTGTAGGCAGGGTACTCATCTTCCATCCTCGGGCCACTGAGCCTGTAGTAGAGTCTGTAAGGCACGGTCAATGTGATGCCAGGCCTACACAACCCATCAGCACTGCCACTGCCCCTCAGCTGGTACTCATTTCCCATCCTGCAGAGGGCAGGAGGCTCAGTTGGCTTCAATAAGTGTCTGGTCACATACCAAGACAGTACCTCGACATGGTCAACCATCTCAGTACTAACTGGGTTCGATGTAGAGTAACTTCGTTGATGCAACCAATGCTGTTACCACTGGGCCAAACCCAACACAGTCAAAGGTTAAAACATTAGTTTTACAAATGAATTACTTAGAGCACACAGTGTCAATAACACATACTAACTGTCATTATTCACAAGCAGTAGCTAGTACGTACACAATAGTGACGATAAAATTTCACATGTAATCACATAAAATTTGCAAAATGCAGATGTTACGGAGACAGAAATGTCGCCATAGCCAGTGCGGCAGCATGGAAAAACCTATCGGTGAACTCACTGACTTAACTTTGTCACTGTCAGCATTTAGAAAACTACTGAAAACTGTATCATTCAATCACGGACACTGACTTCTTAGTGCATTAGCTGTCATTTGCGATAATTTAGTGCTATATAGAATTTATCACTTACTTACTTAGACACTTACCCACTTACTTACAGCCCCGGGACCCACATGGGGCAATACAACGAGGAAAGGTGTTAGCATCATATTGTTACACTCCACAATGTACACAAATTAAACGTACCGTATTTCCTCAAATAGAAGCCGGGCCTTAAATACAAGCCAGGCCTCGAATACAGGCCGGGGGTCTGACGTAATTGTGCTAATAGAGGCCGGGCCTTGAATACAAGCCAGGCCTTGAATATAAGCCGGGGTCGTGGTTTACACACTGATCGAGTCTGGCAGGTATGCACTGTCTGCGCGCCATTGTGTGCATCATGGCACGATATGAAGCTAGGTCTATCAGTATTTTGGCTTCCTTATTCAGATCCCCAATCTAAACCTATCACTAACCTTTTAACAAATGTGCTTCTTCTTTCTGTGAAATACACAGAATGTTACCATCAGTTCGTCATAATGTGAATGTGCTAATAGAGGCCAGGCCGTGAATACAGGCCGGGCCTCAAATACAGGCCAGGGATCTGACATAATTGTGCTAATAGAGGCCGGGGCTTCTATTCGAGGAAATACAGTATATACCATACTATACAGTGCACAACCTAAAGTGTACTGGTGTCGGAGAGCCGGCATAAAAGCAGCAATGCCCTTCCCTTCCAACACTGGATGTGAAGAAATGGTGAAGTCAGTGCGTGAATTTTCCATGACTGGGATAAATGTTCTGAGCTTCCTTCAGTGCTCTGACACTGTTGGTTGAGTGACAGGAATGGTATCCATACCTCAAAAAGCTAGTGCCACTTATCCCCAAAGGTTCTCTTCCACAACAACTGAGGTGGAAATAGCTAACCCAGGTTCACCTGGAAAATGACTGTTACAATGGAGAAGCAGGAGACCATGCGGCCTGCATTAATAATGTCAATCAACCACACAGCGTGCATTACTAATGTCAATGACATGGATCATTCTCAACTAAAACAACAAAAAAATAATAAAGTGACATCACATGGACAGACCATCATACGACGGAAAATCGCCAGCATCATCCGTCAGACTTTCTGCTGCTTCTGCAGCAGGTAGAACTGGCTGAGTTGGTGGCACGTGAACAACATCGACGGCTTCAGAGAGCTGAGGTGTCACTGGTGGTGAGAGGTGTTGTGACACAGACTGCGTCGGTGATGTGGTGGGTGTCGGCACAGGTGTCGGAACTCGCTGTATGTGATCCTTTATGTACACACAGCAGTCACAATGATGACGACTCAGGCAAAACACAAGCATTTAACTAACTACTCTCAGCCTCGGCTGAAATGGCCGATTTCTGCGTGCTCAACATAATTTAGGCCTCTCTCTTTACTAAGGTGTCAAAACGTTTGCAAACTGCGACAGAAATAGTATTGTACAGCAGAATTAACATCACAGATTAAGGAATTACTTTATAAAATCATTTTGCAATACCCAGAGAGCAGTAAACTGTGGTAACCACAAGCAAAGTACAAACATGAAAAATGATATCATATTATTCTACACAACTCTCATCTTTCACCTTGTAGAGTCAGCAATGTCAGCCAGGATGGAGCTAAGAAGCAAGGCACTGTTGTTTTGGGCTTTGGGCCCAATGGACTTTTACCCCTTTAGTCAGGAATGTGCTTAGAAGATGTTATGTGGTCAAGCATCTTCTAAGCAGATTTCCCTGCTCAAGTAACCATCTTAATTACTACTAGGATTTGTAGTTAGATGGTGTGTATGCATGACATGAAGGTAATGCTGAATTGTGGAGGGATGTGATTGAACTAACATAGTAGTCAGCAATGCCCTTTTCTCTCAGATGACACTATGTGGTTTCTCAGGGCACCCACACAACCCCTAGGACTTCTGACCTCCAGCTTGCCTCACAAAGGCACTTATCATACCAGCTCAGAGTGTAGCAAGCCGGTGTGGCGACTTCGGTCAGTGAACTGCTATATCCGTGTTACTTTACTTTACTTTAACCTAAGCAAGTGCCAAGGTATCTTAACCCAGGCCAAGTCAGCTCTCAAATCACCCTGGGCTTCCTAGCTCAGACCAGCATGCATGACATTTTATGGCTGCAGATGTTACACAGATATGGTCTACAGCTGTGCAAAGGTAATTACACACACAAGTTAATACTGTGCAGTCAAAGTGCAAAAGTTGAACTGCGTAACATACTGTCTGTTTGGGTAACACTGCAGTTACAGTATCTGGCTGAGACGTCGGTGCAGCTGTTGGCTGCTGATGGGCTGCACGATCAAGCTCCAGTCTTTCCGCAAACATGGCAGAAATCTTTTCAGCAAGAACCTCGCGGACCAACGCAGTGACCAGTGCACTGTCCACCGGTCGTCCAGCATCGACAAACAGCTGGACTCCAGACTGACCGAGTGCATCCACTGACCAATCAGACACACAGAATACTCTGCTACAGCAGCACAGTTGATAACTATCACTGCTTTCTTCTTTAGCTAATCACAGTAATAGTTTGGCTCATACCACTGACTGGGTGAAGAAATGCACGGAGTATGAAGTGGAGGGCTCAAGACCAAGAGGTAGACCAAAGAGGACTTGGAGACAGGTTGTGCAAAAAGATTGTCAAGAACGTAAATTGAACAGGGAGGATGCTATGGATCATAGTAGATGGAAGAAGCTGATAAAGGATGGTTGATGATCAGGATGGTGGGTGGGTGAATGTTTCTTCTGGTATCGGCTCACCCGGGTAGTCCTGAACAAAAGGCTGTAAAATGGTTGTTGTATGACTTGTGTGTACCTGTAACATGTGTACCTGTAATATCGGTGTGTTGTGGCTAAACGCCTAAATGATCAAGCTGACTTTTGGTATGAGGATTACGATAGAGGACAGTTACTTTGTATTAGATGGGGTACAGATCCACCCATAGCAAAGGAGACCTCCCTCTTAGTGAAAGCCAATGCCCACAGAATTGGCAAAAAGCCTAAATCATCGAATCAACAACTGAAAGCCTACGAGTTATGTCTATAGAAAATTTTCGACTCTTGCTGAGCTATGGTCAGACATCCTAGAAGTTTGTCTAACTAACCAATTTTTCGTGTCCTCAACAGTTCAGGCCGTATCTTCTAAAGCTCTGCCTATAAAACCTTTGGGAATGCCAGAGTGAGATTTCTACTGGATTTTGAATGTATGCCCTTCCAGACCAATCAACAGTGTCAAAGCATCAAATGCAGAATGGCAACGCAATTTGTGCTAACAAATATAGCAGAAGGTTGGTGTATTGTGGCTACTGTTGTTGTTGCTGTAATAAGCAGAAGTAATATCATGTGAAACGGCGTAGCCAACACCATTGAGAACTCTGGTATCTTCTCCAGAATGTGAATGTGCTAGCTGGTGCTAGCAAGAGCCACGTGAGCAGAAAACTATGCTGCAACAAAATCCTCCAGTTCTTAACTGAGGGTGCCGGCTAAAATGGTTGTGCATGTATCACAGTAGAATTCACTACATGGGAGCAAAATTTTTTGTGAACGACTCAAACTCAAACAACCTATTTTGATTTCATTCAAGCCTGTGTGACATCAACCTATCATAGGATCGTCTGTCGTCTGCACATCAGAGGCAACTGATGACACATGTGACACATGATCCATTGATCTCTGGCCAGGATTCAGCTGCGACTGTACTGCGGGATTGTAACGCCGTCTATCGTGCATCTCGGAGACAATTCGTGCCATTATCTCTTGCTCCACCCTGCACCATTTAACACCATTCAAATTTACACTACAATGTACACAGACATACACAGATACCTATTCACATGCTCTCTCAGCTTTCATACAGCCAGCCCACTTTCCATGCTGGATGACTGCTGAAGACTAGTAGTAATAGTAGCTGATTGCTGAAGAGAGATTTTTCAGCTTAGACGCCATTATATGCCATTCCTGAGATGCCCAAACAAGAATGTCAATGCACTGAAGGTAATGCAATAAAGTATGTATGTTTGTATCCTTCGGGCAGAGGTGCAGGGGTCCAGCCTACTCTGGACCCATACGCTGAGGCCTTTTTATAGCAGGCCCATTGCGTTAACCCAGGAGGGAAGGATTCTGGTTAATGATGTGTGTTAAAGTGTGCGTGACTGAAGGGTGAGGAGGGGTGAGTAGGCATGAGCAGCTTGTCAGGTATTTATAGCGCGCCCCTTCTAGGCATGGCCTACTGTCTGGCTTAGGCCCAATTAGCTGACGCCTGTTATTCAACGTCAGTCAACGGACCCAGCCAAGTCTATCATTTCAGCCGACGTCAGCATGACTGACACCTTGACGATGCTAATCAAGGTGCCAGCAATGGTCATATTTTATAAAGGACACTGTCAAACCCTCTCCTGCGTGCCCGGGATTATCTCCCTGATCATCATGTGTGTAGGAATTATTTTCACATAATTACTTTTACTTAGGCGGACGCACCTTACCCGGGCCGCGGCTCGAATTGAACCTTGAAGCAACGGCACACAGCGTGCGTCATGCTCTACTGCACATGGCACCCAAGTGGTCTAGCCACCGGACTACACGGGCAGGGCATGCAATAAAGTAAAGTAAACATAGAATTGTATGGTGCTTTGTCATGAGAAACTCATCTCGAAAGCGCTCAGGTATGGCACTTATTAATGAGGGATCACACAGTTTTACCTGCCACCCACACATGTATCCACAAGTGGAATCAACCATACCTGCCTTTACTCCCCAGCCACAGAGCATTATCACACTTTGGCTGGTACTCAATTTCCATCTCACTGAGGGTAGAAGACCAAGTTGGCCCGAGTGGCTGGTTACAAACTGAGGTGGTTTACTGGCTCGCAGATGGTCACCCATCCCAGTACTAACTGGGCCCGGCATAGAGTAACTTCATTTATTGAGGCCAAGACACCACCACTAAGCCAACACATATACCAGTACATGTACATATACCAGTACGCATAATTATATTATTATTATAATAAATGCACGGATTATAGTAACACTGTCTCAAAAACATGCTGCAGGGGCACTGTACATGATAAGCATAACAGCCACGTGTATGCACAGAAATAGTGCATCATGCCATCTCTACTATCAGCCACAGTATACACAGTATAAATAGTATCTTTCTCAAACAATGCCATACAATTTCACATGGAAATGTCAAACCCACTGCAGTTTACCAATGCCTTGCTAAACAGGCTACTGGCAACCATGGTCCCATCAGCTGATAATTGTCATTATGCCACTGTGGCACATATCAAGAGCTAATAATATGATAAGGTGATATGTTGAGTGTGGATGGAGATTCTGATGCAGCTGTGGAGGCCAGAATCCGAATTGGATGGAATAAATTCAGGCAGTTGGTACCATTGCTTACCAATAGGGATATATCACTGATTAGGAGAAGAAGGCTGCATAGCAGTTCTGTGCGAAGTAGTATGCTACACGGAAGTGAGACATGGCCTGCCAGAAAAGAAAATGAGGTGGCAATTCAGCGAGCAGAGATGAGAATAGTCAGATGGATGTGTAATGTTAAGGCAAAAAACAGAGTTCCAGGTAAGGAGTTGAGAGAAAGACTAGGAATAGACGATATAATATTGATACTACAGCAAAACAGGTTGCGATGGTATGGGCATGTGCTGCGAAAAGAAGAAGAAAAGAAGACACTGATTGGGTGAAGAAATGTATGGAATATGAGATGGAGGGCTCCAGACCAAGAGGTAGACCAAAGAGGACATGAAGAGAGGTTGTGCAAAAAGATTGCCAAGCACATAATTTGAACAGGGAGGATGCTATGGATCGTGGTAGATGGAAGAAGCTGATAAAGACTGGATGATGATCAGGATGGTGGGTGGGTGAGTGTTTCTTCTGGTACCGGCTCACCCGGGTAGCCCCAGACAAAGGGCCGTAAAACGGTTGTTGTGTTGTTGTGGCTGTAATGCTAATCCTACTACTGACCCTAAGTATACTAACCCTAACCTGAACCAATTTTTCCCAACTTTTGCACAAACAATCCGCTATTGGCAACCAGAAGTAAATATACAGCAAATGATGTCAAATTTTTAGGATGCAAGTGATTTCGTATGATTTTGAACTACGACAGCACCAACAGGCTGATGGATCAATTAGTCACATCGTGTTAAGCCACCAATATATAAAAAGCAAAAAGTATCTCTTTCTCTGTATCCACAAAGCATTTAATACAACAAACAGAAGAACTATAATGTCACAACAGATAAAAGGAATCCACCACCACCACAACCGTTTTACGGCCCTTCTTCCGGGACCACCCGGGTGAGCCGGTGCCTGAGGAGAACTTCTGGACTTTATGGTGCAAGGGAAGATTAACAGAGACAGACACACTGACCATCCGGCTGGGCGCTACTCCATTCTGACTAACCAGTGCCAACCTCCACCATCCCCCATTTTTTACAGGCCCAACAAATAGTGTCAAAGCACTGAAGGCAACTAGTGCATTCGGATTAGGGAGAAGATGCTAGAGTTCTCCTCAACGGTGTTACCTGCACCGTCTCCATACCCCGCGCACCGTCTCCGTACCCATACTTCAGTCTGTAGTACACAGATAAAGGAATCAGAAACTGAAAATCTGCTAAAACAAATACACTGGCATTGACACAAATGATAGCTCTTAACAGAGCTAATATAATCAATATGCTGACCAGTCAATAACTTCAGTCTGTAGTAAATCAGTCTGCTTGATTTTTGATGCCATTTCATCAGAGCTTGGCTGATGCACAGGAGAGTGAGGCAAAGGCTGAACTTCCCGAAGGGGAAACTCTGGACCCTCGTAGGTGATGGGTGGCGCAGTGTGGCCAGGCAAAGAAATCGCCGGCATCTCTTCGGACACGCCACTCTTCTCGTCTAACTCTGACTCATCTTCTTTTGCCAATTCTTCCACATCATCCTCGCCGTTGTTGTTATTGTCATCCTGCCATACAGTTGCCATCATCCAACAACAACAACAGTCAATCAAAAAATCAATGAATGCATGAATCAATCAATCAATCAATTTCAATTCATACTGTGTCTCGGAAAAGACGCCACTATATTTATGCCTGTAACTTTGCCAAATGCTGACCAACTACCAAAATACTGTCACTGACAGACTTAGCAGTGAATTTCTTGCAAAACTATAATAAACTAGGCATACCGCGAGTACAAGCACTCGCTGACATTTCGTGTTCGGGCTATGTTGTTATAGCAATGAAAGCCGTGCAAATCTGTCAAATAGTGCACAACTAGGGGGCACCTCCTACCATTCCTCAAAGTTACGTCTGGGTCGTGAGTAGTGTGGGCATGTGGCAAGGGAGAGACACACAGACACACGTAACCAACATACATTTCACCTCGGTTATGCCTCGCACGAAATATAAATATCCAACCAAATCCAAAACATGTCGGCACACTACCTTGTGAAATATTAATGTCAAAAAACAGCAACAACCTGATACATGTATTGTGCTTAACAATACATCACAAGGAAATGTAGTAACATGACTAGGTGTGGTGGGACCTGTAACTATTATTTTATTACAAATTTACTGTTGAGTCTGCTTTGAAAGATTTTTTTAAACTGGTCAACATCTGGCAAAGTAATGGGTAAGATAGTTGATTGGTTCAACTTCAAGTGCCTAGTGTGCCAGGCACTGTCCTGCTGAAAGATGAAGAACTCGCTTGAGACATGATATATGGCTGGCAGGAAGTATTGCAACAGCATCATGTTACAATTAATAACCGAACCTTAACTCTGTGCTCTACAAGTATCAAACTGGTTTACTATCCACCATTTGCAACTTGCTGATTGATACCATCAGTGACTGGCTGAACAGTAATCATGTGTGCAGGCGATTTGTCATGACATCTGTCTTCCTATCTGTGGCAGGAGTATATAGTCAGTGATTATGTGGCATTTTTTGGTGTGGCCACTGTAAATTTCTTTTTCACAGTGAACAAAATGATGCTAACGTCACTGGGTGAATATTTTTCAGCAACTGCTTCAAATGGCTGTTCGCTTCACTCAGCTCCACAGCATGGCAATTTTTGAGCATAAACATTTCACAAGGTACTGTAGTGAAGCATTTGAGGTCTGGTGGGTACTGAGTTAACGCCTTGCCAGAAATTTATTGCTAAGTCTGCCAGTAAAACAATTTTGCTAATTGGTCAGCACTTAGCAAAGTTAGAGGCAACAGTAGGGTGGCATCTGTTTTCCTGGACATAGTGAATAAAAAGCCTCTTCATAAAGTTCTCAGAGACAGCTGCAATGATTAAGCATGCTCAAAAGGCCACATCTTAAGACCAGATTCAAACTATATTCAACTAAAGTTACCATCTTTCAGTTCCAATAGAAGATCACTCTACATAGTTGGTGCTCATGAACCGAAGCTGCATGCTGCAACGATGAATGAAAGCTAGTACCAGAACTACTGAAATATAAATCACCAAATGTTGCCACAGCAGATCTGGTTACTTTTGCATTAATCTTCTCTATTTACAAGGAATCCAATGCTGCTTCCTTCTTTAATTTCCACTACTCCCAAGCCCTCTCTTGGCAATTACATTCCACATTTTCACTGTTTCAGAATTTTAGTACACCTTCCACGAAGTAACAAAATCTGTCCATCCTCTGAAAACTAAACTTATGTTAGTTAATATGACAACCGGCACAATATACAGAACTGTAAAACGTTTCATCATAAT
>Ga0056133_10000334_pt1 | contig 11081 bp, 9 predicted proteins | sample WorMetGr2BELIZE1_FD_67351 | JGI IMG/M metagenome (GOLD analysis project Ga0056133, IMG submission 67351) | Marine gutless worms symbiont microbial communities from Max Planck institute for Marine Microbiology, Germany - Inanidrilus... ... | reverse complement strand
TTATCAGCTTCTTCCATCTACCACGATCCATAGCATCCTCCCTCTTCAAATTATGTGCTTGGCAATCTTTTTGCACAACCTCTCTCCATGTCCTCTTTGGTCTACCTCTTGGTCTGGAGCCCTCCACCTCATATTCCATACATTTCTTCACCCAATCAGTTTCTTCTTTTCGCAGCACATGCCCATACCATCGCAACCTGTTTTGCTGTAGTATCAATATTATATCATCTATTCCTAGTCTTTCTCTCAGCTCCTTACTTGGAACTTTGTCTTTTACCTTAACATTACACATCCATCTGGTGGTAGTTGTGATGGAAGGATAAAGCCAGGTCACTGGTTGGGGTCAATGCTTTGACTATTGATGGGGTGAGGTACGGCATCTGTCCTGTAAAAATCACTGTACCTACCACTTACCATTAATGTTTCTTTTTCAGAAGTGGAGTAAGAAAACTGAGTGGAACCAGCTGATGTGGTTCACCTGGAAAACAGTTATTAAAACGAACAACGTGGTGGATATAGCACTTTATTTTACCGTTGTGAATTTTATGTAAATGTCATTGAATCCTAGTATGTTTCCTGTGGTCGTTGCTGGCACGATAATTGAAACTTACTACAGTTAATCTAAAATATTTTTAATGCAAAGGGGGTAGTTAATATTTGTAACATGTTTTTTGATGGGTGATTCTTCAGTGCCATATTATTGATGTGTTTTTTTTGTCGTAACAGCTGGCTTGTATTTCTGCTTCAAAAAGTTGACAGATGCGAATATCTTTATCATCATGTATGGAGTCACCAGCATATATTTTGCCGTGAGTCTCTCCTTATAATGGATGCTAATTACTGGCATTGTTGAACTTGCTTGCATACAACTTGTTGACATTTTGCAACGCACTATTAACATCTTTTTATATGATTTGCTGTGTGTGAAAGCAGTAATTGGCATTTTTGCCATAAATATGTCCTGTTGAGAACACTGGCAATGAAGTACATTAGAGTTTTCCATATAGACATGGGTTAGCGATTTCTGTCTTGGTTTCTTTCCTCGACTAGTTATGGAAGAGAATGCTTGGGAATAAGTGGCACATTTTTACAGACGGATGCCATTTCCTTCATCCAACAGTGTCAAAGCTCTGAAGGGAAGTTGAAGCGCAAACCCAAAGGAAATCCAGAAAATAACCAACTGATCTCATACTTCTTTAATCCACCACTGGACTCCTATGGAAAAGAATGTTGCTGCCTTTATGTACACTGTTCAGTGCCATTATGCTAGACTTATAAATAAAGAAATAAATGCGATAAGATCATGACATTCATAGGCAGTATGTTATTTTAAAAAGTGCTGAGATAGGCCTAGCCTAATACTAGATGGTTTGAACATTATTTTGAACTTTTATTAAAATTGAATATTTTCGATCCTTGTTCTGTCTAGACTGTTATTGTGAAGCTTGTGAAGTACATCAAACAACTGACTGTAACAAACAAATGGAAACGGAAAAATGCAGAAAATAAGTGGAAGATCAATACGTGAGTGGAGTGAGTGGCATGGTTGTACTGGTGCAAGTTTTGTACTGCTGTGACGGTGCCATTTCCTTCCTCATATGAGATACAATGACCTGCATGGGACAGATGTTACACCCAAGTCCACTCATTGCTGTGGATTTTATTTCCGTCCCTACCCATCTCCATTCAGTTTCACTTCCATCTTCACACATCCCCATAGAACTTACATCACTTTTCACAGCAAAATCTGTTTGTGTCACTGGGCCTATTTCACTCTGCTTTGATTCATTTGTTTATTGTGTATCACTGTATATTGTATGCATGCGTAGGTTTGTAACATGGTGAGGTGGACCTGGTGGGATTGAAGCCTGTTCTTAAGACTACTACTTCCTTCAGTGCTTTGACACTGTTGGTTGGGTCATTTGACCTATAAAAAACCGTCCCCGAAATGACCTATAATGTGTTTAGTGGGACGTTAAACCCTGCTCAATCTCAAATCTGTTCGGATTCCAATTCCATCAGTGCCTTTAACAGCACTTACTTAACATGGACACAGCTGTGTTGTAGTGAATAAGTACATGACTTAATAGCATCAGATGGATTACCTGATAATGAAATAGATATCATGTCAGTTCAGTCAGAGAAAGTTTTTGCATTTGAAAGAAGTTGCCGGTTGATTAATTTTGTTGCTTGAGGTGCACCATGAAAGTCAACTGCAGCTACATTCCCACGATAATCCCACAAAATTTTTTTCACGTCCTGATTGGGTCTGGTAGCACTTGTGGATTCTGTGAGATTTATGTTGTCCCGTCCGTATGCGGGACTTTAGTGGAGAGTGAAATTGTATGTGAAGGGTGTGATGGTACGACTGATGCTGGTGCTGGCTCCAGTCATGTGCATCCTGTCTGGCATCGCCGTCTCCTCGACTCTCACCACCTACATGAAGAATCTGGATGTTGCACACAAAGACAAAAAGCCCAAGAAACAGGACTTCACATATCCGGCGAAGAATGAGGTACAAGTCACCACTTGTGAATTAGAGTTGTGTTTCCTCGTATCTACTACTACTCCGTGTAACGGCCTTCTATGTGTATGTATGTATGTATCCTTCGGGCAGGGGTCCAGCCTACTCTGGACCCATACGCTGAGGCCTTTATATAGCAGGCCCATTGCGCTAACCCAGGAGGGGAGGAGTCTGGTTGATGATGTGTGCGAGTGCATGCATGACTGAAGGGTAAGGAGGGGTTAGTAGGCATGAACAGCTTGTCAGGTATTTATATCGCGCTTCTTCTAGGCGTGGCCTACTGTCTGGCTTAGGCCTGGCTGACTGACACCTGTTGTTCAACGTCAGTCAACGGACCCAGCCAAGTCTGTCACTTCAGCCGACGTCAGCGCGACTGAAACCTTGACGCTGCTGATCAAGGTGCCAGTAACGGTCATATTTTATAGAGGACACCGTCGAACCCTCTGTTGCCTGCCCGGGATTATCTCCCCGATCATCATGTGCATAGGAATTATTTTCACATGATTACTTTTACGTAGGCGGACGCGCCTTACCCGGGCCGCGGCTCGAATTGAACCTCGAACCAGCAGAACACAGCGCGTGTCACGCTCTACTGCACATGGCGTCCGAGTGGTCTAGCCACCGGACTATGCGGGCAGGGCGTGTAACAGCCTTTTTTCCAGGATAGTCTGGGTAAGCCGGCACCAGAAAGGTAAACCATTCTGGATTTTAATGATCAAGAGATGATGGGTTGGCAGTGGCATCAGCTGGACCATATGCGAATCATTTGCACCTCGTTCCAGACAGATAATCATGCCAGTACCTCACCACTCGGTTTTTACAGGCCGGATGCCCTTCCTGCCGCCCAACCAACAGTGTCAAAGCACTGAAGGCAGTTTACTCATATGTATTCCCATTTTATGTGGCACATTTTGGAATTTTATTGTAAGTGTATTTGTAGAGACTACAGAACTGACTGCATCCAGTTAACGTGTCATTGCAAAAACAAAACATTTTGCCAGTCAGTTTAATGAGTGTTTGGCAGTAAATTTTGAGTTATGCATAATGTGTTAATCAGCCTTTCTTCAGTGCATCTTATAGCTGGGGTAAGTTATATAGTGTATTGCTAAACTGGTAACGCATTACAGTTTTGTATTGCATGTTAAATACAAAACTTATCGAACTGAATCGGCGTGTGTCTGTAAAAATGTGCTGAAATATCTGCATACGAGTGAAACTTTATCCACACCATTGTTGTTCTAATGAACATATATAATGCTCTTTGGTTTGGCGTTTCTGAGGGAATTAATGCATGTATATCATTCCATTGATCCTGTATGTTTCCCTAAGGAGATCTATGGCACCCAGTTTGATGATGACAGAAAACTGGCCAGGTGTTTACGTGTTACCACTTGCCAGTTAAAGTCTTGCATTAAAAGTGCGTGCAAAAATGGGATGTGGTCAGGAAAAAGTTGGAGAAATGTCAGGAGAATTATAATGTCAGGGAGAGTGGTATAATGCGTCCAGGGTGGTTTCTTTTTATCAGTTTGCTTTTCACAACCAATGAAAGATTGAAGCTGAAATGCATGATCTGTTGCTGCACTGTATCTGGCAAAGTTGCCAAGTGCTTAGGCAACTGACAGCGAAAAAGTTGGGTAATTCTGTACTGCCTGGAGAGTGAACACCATACCATGAAGGTTCTCGAGACAGTTTTGAGGAATGTGTCAGAGTTTTGTAACACAGCAGCCATACTGCCATCATGTCTGATGAAGCATCTATACTGTTAAGTTGCCAAGTGTAATGCTGGGCATGGCTTGCAACTGGGCGGAGACATGGCGACAGCCACTGGTTGGGAACTAAGGTGCAGGACTACGGCGCGAGCCATGGGCTGGAGCGAAGCTCTAATATAGTAGAAAATTGCTCTATAGCAGTTGTGTGCGAAGTAGTATGTTACACGGAAGTGATACCAGGCCTGTCAGGAAAGAAAATGAGTTGGCACTTCAGTGAGCAGAGATGAGAATGGTCAGATGGATGTGTAATGTTAAGGTAAAAGACAGAGTTCCAAGTAAGGAGTTGTGAGAAAGACTAGGAATAGATGATATAATATTGATACTACAGCAAAACAGGCTGCGATGGTATGGGCATGTGCTGCAAAAAGAAGACACTAATTGGGTGAAGAAATGTATGGAATATGAGGTGGAGGGCTCCAGACCAAGAGGTAGACCAAGGAGGACATGGAAAGAGGTTGTGCAAAAAGATTGCCAAGCACGTAACTTGAACAAGGAGGATGCTATGGATCATGGTAGATGGAAGAGGCTGATAAAGTTTGGATGATGATCAGGATGGTGGGTGGGTGAGTGTTTCTTCTGGTACCGGCTCACCCTGGTAGTCCCAGACAAAGGGCCGTAAAATGGTTGTTGTTGTGATAATAATTGCCGTATTCCATTGTGAGTTGGTGAAGTGGTTGGGTGTGTCATGTAGGTGGCAACGGCAGTGATAACGTTGATGACCGTGTTCCTGCTGACGTACTCGTTTCACTGCACGTGGGTCACGTCTGAAGCGTACTCGAGTCCGTCGATTGTGCTGTCGGCACGTGGAGGAGATGGCAGCCGAATTATATTTGATGATTTCCGAGAAGCTTACTATTGGTTGCGATACAACACACCTGAGGTTTGGAGTCTGTGTGTTGTTACATAGTCATTTGTGCTGCTGCTTCACATTGGCGCCATTTGCGCATTGGATTCTTGCAGTCAGTGGAATCTGCAATGTCATTTAACTCACTAACTATATGTACTCGTTTTCTATTCCTGCGTGGACCTTGCAATAACTTCATTATTTAGGCCACGTTAAAAATATTGATGATGATGATGATGAAGGTTGGTCACTTTCGTCGGTTGCATCATGGAGCTGTTTTTTTTTGTGAAAGTTGTATTGTAAACTCAATGGAAATAATGATGTGATCCATTATGCAGAGTTACCACTTGTCTGCAAAACCGCAAGAATTGATGAGAAATCAGACAATTGTATTGATCCTTGAAAATTGCATCATTGGACCGTCAGTGCTTAGAGCAGACTGTTGTTTAGATGGTATTTGCTGGCCACTTGATGACATGATGACATGCGTGTGACATTGCCATAACCTTGTTTTTTTCAGGCAGCAAAGAGTAGATTCATACTGCAAAAAAGTGCCATTTTTATAGTTTTAAAAACTGTAACGTGATCTTTCGTGCCATTGGCTTGCATCTGTTTCTCATGGATGTTACTGTAAGAGTGAGGGAGTTTGTGCTATGTGTACAGTGGTCATCCTTGTTACTGCGTCCATGAGGGAGGCAGCGTGTCTGTCCCGGTGTGTCATTCTGTTTATCTGTCATAGGAGAGCCAGCATGGTGGAAGCAGTGCCCCATCTCTGGGGAGTCGGACAGCATACCAATGAGGCTGATGGGTGATGTTCACTGGTTGGGATCAGTGCTTCAATGCTTTGACACTGTTGGTTGGGTAGCAGGAAGGTCTTCCGGCCTGTACGTAGAAAAACCTGTGCAACTTGTCCAGAACTGTAGAGGAAGAAAACCGTGGGGCTACCAGCTAACTCGGATTCAGCTGGTGCTGGTGGTTCACTTTGTCTGTCTGTTAGCAGGATTTCTCATAAAGCCGTGGTTGAAAGTGATATGCCTGTCAATTAGATGTCACGGTGGTCTGCAGTCTGATCTCGAAATTTTTCATGCACCTGTTTGTTACTGTTACATGTGCGCCAGTTCACTCTAGACATTCACTGGATGGTGCCTTTTTTGTATTTGTGAAGGTTTTAACTTAATAAGTGCTTTCTGATGTTATAACAGTTGAAGTTGACTGAATATGTGGATAAAAGTTACGTGAGATAAGTCCTGAGAACAGATGTTGACGGCATGGAAATTTGTTATGTTATCCGTGTCTGTTACTGTTAAGTAATAATTATCATAATACAACATAGTAACAACAATGAAGTGCACATTTGTGTGGTGCAAAATAAGAAGTTTTCAGATGTGCAATGTTTGTTGCTTATGCAAGTAATAATGTCCTCGGAACGTATATTGTTGTCATCAGGATGCCAAGGTGATGTCCTGGTGGGATTACGGCTACCAGATCACCGCAATGGCCAATCGTACAATTCTGGTTGACAACAATACGTGGAATAACACGCATATATCACGGGTTGGACAGGTAAGTTAACGTAACGTTACACCTAGTGCTTATAATAGTAGTGACATTTGAGAGTAGTCATTATTATGAGTACTGGCGTTGCAGATTCATGTCCCTTCCGTCAGGAGTTGGTGGATCAAGAAATGACTAAGGTCCGGTTGTTGATTATTGCGATGGTTGGGGTCGCTGCAAGTAGTAGCAGTAGTCGTAATTTAATAATCGTTATTAACTGACCTTACGTGGCGTTTCGACGAGATCTCAAGTCATTTTTGTTTAATGTGTCCTATCGCTGACATCGGCGACATGTTGTGCCACATCTTTACATCTTTAGTTGTATTTTGTACAGTGCCCCTGCAGCGATTTTTGTGACATTGTCAGTGTAGTCTTTGCATTTATAATAATTATTATTATCACCATTATCACTGCAGTATTGTGATTATTTCAAATGTTTATAATTGATCAGATGTTTAACCGTAATTTGCAAACATGACGAAATGTTAGCTGTGCATTGCATTTGCAGTTTAATGTGGTTTGGTTTGAGGTTGTACGTGTAGTTGCTTATCTGCTTGGTAAAGTTGTGACGTCAGTAATGTGTGATTTCACTCGTATATTTCGGCAGAACAAACTACTATAACTTGCAGTTTGAGTTTGCAGAAATCAGAAAAAAATTATTGTGAAATTGCGCACATTTATTTCTTTCAGAATATATTTAGTAAACTGCACGCGGTGAATTTTAGAGATGTTGATGGGCTGCATTGTTATGTGCATGTTGTGTTCTGGCTCATACACTTGTGGTTTTTGGCTGTGTGTTTGCCAGGCAATGTCTTCGCCTGAAGAAAGGGCATACGAGATTATGCGTGAGCTTGACGTTAGTTATGTGCTGGTGATATTTGGTGGTTTGACCGGCTACTCTTCAGATGGTAAGCTGTCGAAGCAGCGAGTTGCCCAACTGCATATTGAAAACAGATGTTGTTGTTATCGTCTGCATTTACAAACCATGTGTTGTCAGCCATTACGAGGGTTGTTCAAAAAGTTTCCGGCCAATACAGTATATCGAATTATCTCGGATGAAATGGCAATTTTTTGCATCCTTCATTTTCAGCAAGCCACATGCAGCACATTTCAGACATGTATTCTAAATTCGCATGCCATATGTGTAAGTATGGTAGACATCCAATCTCCGAACGCTGAGATTAGGCGAGGAAAAAAAGAAGAAAGATAGAAATCACAGGGCAAAAATATAATGGCCTGCCCCTATTCCATAGGGCGGCCATAAAAAATCGCCATCTGCGCACTATCGCACAACTTTGTCGGGCTATATCTTTGCAACTAAGGCATGTATTGACAATCCGAAAAAAAACTTGTTGAACAGCAATATCTCCTCCACACGTCCCCACAAAATGGTGAACTTTGGCCCACTAACGGCTGTTGGAGAGTTTGGGCACCCAGCAAATTTCAGCGGGTTTCGCGTCTTAGCAGTGTTATGGCACTCTAGTAGTGGGCGTTAGCCAAACTGCGGCATTGAACAGAGGGCGCCACCTATATTCAGCAAGGCGGCCATCACATTAGGCATTGGCCCACATTCTAGTTCTGTTTATTTTGTGTTATAGTTTCTTTGGGTTGGCTGGTGAATGAGTATCTGCTTCATTATGTTGGATTTACTTTTGTCTGTACCGAGCTAAGTGATTGGCTAGGAAGAACGTCTCCGAAATTACCTGGTTTTGTGTAGAATGGGATGTAAAAACATTCAGTCTGTCAAAAGTATGGAACCCCAATACACGCTGGCTGATGATAGTGACACGTCACTGATTGACACGTGGCTTAATGTGGCAGACATAAACAAGTTCCTGTGGATGGTGCGTATCGGAGGCAGCACGGATCGCGGCCAGCATATCAAGGAAGCCGATTACTACACACCACAAGGGGAGTTCCGTGTTGACAAGGACGGATCGCCGATACTTCTTAATTGCCTTATGTACAAGATGTGCTACTACCGCTTTGGATCTGTCTACACCGAGCAAGGTCAGTGTACTGTTTCCGCCACGTCCGTTTTAATGACCATTTTCGAGATACACCTGGATTAACCGGTCTCTCGTGATTTTCATCCTCCTCTTTGGGGCACAGGTTTTTACCAGCCGGGCGCCCTTGCTGTCACCCATCCAACAGTATCGAAACACTGAAGGAAAGTCGAAGCACTATACCCAGCCAGTGGTCTGGCCTCATCCTTTCTTTATCTGCTCCTGATGGAAAGAGCATTGCTCCTTTTACAGTGGCTCGCTGATGCCGGTACGCAACACAGGTTCTCTCTTCTGCATTATGAAAATTCCTATAAGCAGTAAATGAAACGTAGAAGCATTGCTTTTCTGGTAATAATAATGTCATTCCGGTGAAATGAGCAGGTGCTGGGGAAAACCCAGGTGAATTGAGGACAAAACGGACGACATTTACTTACTGTTTACCTACTTTTTTACTAGTTAACTGCAAAATTCTGCCTGTATCTCATGGGACACTTCACATGATGCTGTGCTTATAAAGCAAATGTAGTCCCCTCATAACCATATCTACTGCTGCCAAACGTATCTTCTTATGTCATGTGATTTTATAAAGTTTCATTTTTGTCATCAACATCAGTATGTGAAAATTGAAACCAGGATATGGTTATCGAGTGCTGATTGTTGGCTGTGTGTGACAATACACAGACGTTTTACAGCCATTATGCATTATGTGTTAATCGGCGCCCGCCAGTTAAGAACTGGGGCATTTTTTGGAGCAGAGTTTTACTGCCCTTTGTTGATGGCAACTAGCGCATTCAGTCTAGGGCGATGACAGAGTTCACAGTAGTGTTACCTGTGCAATCTCTGTACCTTTCTGTCAGTACAATACCACCACAACCATTTTATGGCCCTTTTTCCGGGACCACCCGGGTGAGCCGGTGCCAGAAGAGAACTTCTGGACTTTATGGTGCAAGGGGAGATTAACAGAGGCAGACACACCGACCATCCGGCTGGGTGCCACTCCATCCAGACTAACCAGTGCCCACCTTCACCATCCCCCCATATTTTTTTACAGACCGGATGCCCTTCCTGCCGCCCAACCAACAGCATCAAAGCACTGAAGGCAATAGTTACTTCGTAATCGTATGTCAAGAATTACGTGGGAAATGATGAACAGAGCAAATGCTACATATAAGAAATGACAGAATGGTGACGTCCGAATCCACGTGAAGCTTTGACGGGGAGTATGTGTCGATGCTACAGGAAAGCCAACGGGATACGACCGGGTGCGTAACACGGAGATCGGAAACAAGGACTTCGAACTGGACGTGCTGGAGGAGGCATACACAACGGAGCACTGGCTGGTGCGCATCTACAAGGTGAAGGACCTGACAAACCGTGGAAACTAGCGAGCCCTCATATCACTTCCATTCACTGCTGCCAAGCCTTGCGTCAGCTGCTGCCGCCACCGTTGCCGAGCATCGACTCTGATAGTAGTCCGTGACCGGCAGTGGACTGTATTATATCAAACTCACTGTAACCATCGTCACTGGCGTCGTTCTGTTTCTTCGTCCTGACGTTCAGTTTACGTTGTTGGCGTGTTTGAAGATTACGGTTGATGTATGTAGATGGTAAAGTTATTAGAAAGCATAGCTAACTGGCAAGTACGACATCTCGTGCGGCCGATTATGACAACTCTGTGATGTAAGTTTGTCGACTGTGTGGCTGTGAAACAGACGTTGAACATTTGTGTCATCTTGTTGTCTGTAATGTGCAAGAATCTGTAAATTAAATCTGTTCAACACTGGTAGTAGTGTCCGTGCTGTTAGATGTTACTGCATTGTTGTGTATTTCTGCTACAATCTTGCTAAACCGAGCAGTGAGGAGAACGTGTTTTTGCGTGCCATACGTCAGCTTGCTGGGTGTCGGTACGAAAGCATAGCAGCTTTACATGGTTCTCGCACTGTCTGACTTCTGTAGGCATAGTCACCTCTGCCACACGTTGGCCAAGGTAATATTTTGACTCAAGTTCCATGTAGATTATCGTGAAATTTGGGGAATAAACCTAGATTAAGGACAGGAGAAAAGTTGATTAAACTTAGGAGGGTTGTGATTAGGTTAGCACATCTGCTGCTCTCCAGTAATGACGCTGTGGTGATTTCAGTGCGGTGTGACAAAGATGTGGCTCTTATCAAGTGCCATCTAGTTATGGTCGCCCTATGTAATAGGGCAGACCATTATATATTTTTGCCCTGTGATTTCTATCTGCTGTCTTCTATCTTTTTTTTTCCTCGCCTAATCTCAGCGGCCGCAGGTTAGATGTCTACCATACTTTGACACATGGTGTGGCCCTAGTGCGAATTTAGAATGCAGGTCTGAAAGGCGCTGCACGCGGCTCGCTGCAAATG
>Ga0056133_10000332_pt1 | contig 11100 bp, 4 predicted proteins | sample WorMetGr2BELIZE1_FD_67351 | JGI IMG/M metagenome (GOLD analysis project Ga0056133, IMG submission 67351) | Marine gutless worms symbiont microbial communities from Max Planck institute for Marine Microbiology, Germany - Inanidrilus... ... | reverse complement strand
TATCCGACTCCAGAATCTGGCGCCAGAAAAATTTGGCACCAGATTGTATGACAGACGCTCCAGAAACCGACGCCAGTTTTCTGGCGCCGGTTTCTGGAGCGTGTGTCAGGGGTATTAGACTAGAAGTCTAGAAGTCACTGGTTTGATTCACAGCCATTATGAAACAATCCCAGACAACTCATTCACAGACACACGTGTGCCTATGTTCACCAAGCAGTATAAATTGGTGCCGGCCAAGGGCGGTGACGCTCTGAAGCTGGGAAGATAACCCGCACAACATTTCATGCATGCACGTAACCATTCTGAGGCCAATGTCTGCATTTACCGGAGTTATCCAATGATCCCAAAAAGGCCTGACAGAAAGTAATGGCAGCCTACTGCTGGTTTATGAGTAATGTCACTTGCAGGTTAGTTGGTTGGTTAGTTGGAGTTTAATGTCCCTTTTCAGCACAAATATGGCTATATCAGAGACGAAGTCACTTGCAAGCTGTTTGCCGAATAAACTGGAGACCGGCACAGGCACCTTGTGCATGAGAGACACTGGGAGTATTTTGTCTTTTTACAGCACATCATCAGGTGTGTATACCAAAGCATCAGTTGGATGGATGGCTCCAACAACGTCCACTTCGTTATCCTAAAGCCTCTGAGAAATCATCAGACAACCCACATAAACCTAAACCTGTCAAATGGCAGTAGCACGGTTGTCCACATTTCGAAAGGCTGGAGACCCTTTCCGACACCAAACCAATGGCACCATAAAACTGAAAGCAAAATATCAACTAATACGAACAGAAACAAAATGTATTTTAAAAACCCAAACAAAGAAACCTAACCAAAACAAATCCTGCGTTTTCTTGCCATTATAATATCTAACCTCAAATACATGCACATTTTACTCAGCTGACTTCAACAATGTTACTAAACACATCACAAGTTTCAGACTTAGTCGCGACATGATTCTGTAAAAATCAGACACCCTTCCACACATCAAAATGCTGATGTACAATTACTGTATACAACCAAGTATTTTTCATCAAAAATATAAAATGCCTGCCAGGGCAGCAAAATCGAAAGCTTACTACTACTACATTCCGTTTTTGGGCAACCGTTACAAGTAACGGTTCGCCCTATGCTATGGGACCATTGTCTTGTCTGTCTGTAACATTGGTGTATTGTGACCAAAGGGTTGGATGGATGAAGATGGCACTTGGTATGGAGGTAGGCCTTGGCCCAGATGGGGACCGAGCTTTCCCTCCACAGAAAGCGGCACAGAAGCCCCCCACTTTTTGGCCCATGTCTATTGTGGCCAAACGGTCGCCCATTTCAGCGACTGCTGAGCTCGTTTACTTAATAGGCATTCTTTCCAAAGCTACGACAGGATGGGCCAATTTTTTTTCAAAACGGCACTGTAGGTGATGATTGGAGAAAAGGAACGGACGCCTTTCCTATCAGCAAACCAGCAGCATCAAAGCACAGCAGGGAACTCAAAGCACTAATATCAACCAGTGAATATCAAGCACTGGATCTCACCATTTCTGAATACAACTAGAATTTGGGCCAATGCCCAACGTGATGGCCGCCCTGCCGAATATAGGTGGCGCCCTCTGTTCAACGCCGCAATGTGTGGCTAAGGCCCAATACTCGAGTGCCTTGCAGTAAGGCTGCCAAGACGCAAAACCCGTTGAAATTTGCAGGGGTGCCCCAAACTACTGGATCGATCTCAGCCGCTAGTGGGCCGTAAGTTCACCATATTGTGAGGACATATAGGGGAGATATTGATGCTTAACAAGTTTTTTTCGGATTGTCGATAAGTGCCTTAATTGCGAAGATATAGCCCGACAAAGTTGTGGGATGGTGCCCAGATGGCGACTTTTTGGCGATTTTTTGCGTGTTGTATTTTCAGCGAGCCGGCGCAGCACGTTTCAGATCTGCATTCTAAATGTACACTAAGGCCACACCATGTGTGGAAGTATGCTAGACATCCAATCTCCGACCGCTGAGATTAGGCGAGGAAAAAAAATATACAAGACAGAAACCACAGCATGAAAATATAATGGCCTGCCCTATTCCATAGGGCGGCCATAACAACTGACTCCCAAGCCTTTAGGCTGGCTCTCTGAAGCTCTACCAGCCTCCACACAAAACTACACGTACAACATGCGTAATAATCACCTGTCCAGACGTCTTGAAGTAATCTATCTTAAACTGGTCGGCCTTTGTGCCGAACGAATACAGATTGTATTCCTGAGCTGCTTCTTCAAAGCCGTAAGCTTCCTGTGGCTTGGAGCATTCCTGCAGTGCAAGATAAGAATTCCCATTCAACACTCACAAACGCCATCAAATTCCCAAATTATCTGCACACGCTGAAACGAATATAATCGACGCATGCGCTCTCTAGCTGCAACATAAGACTGCCAAACAAGTACAATACAAAAGAAATAAAACTTCAGTAAAAATGCTGACGAAAAACCACCTGAATGTGCCTTAAACCCAATACCGTCAGACTACTTTCACCAATACATATACTGCACCTCTGCATCTCCCGACCCAAAACCACTACAGAAATGTTTTATTATTACTGGGTTGCATCGCAGTACTATGTATGTAGATTCACGTGGGCCCAAGGAACCATGCATTAGATGGGGGTTCAGATCCCCACCATGGAAAGGGGCAAATTTAAGGGGGAAAAGGGACGGCCGGTTGTAAAGTATAGCGACTCCCTGCCGTCAGCTGTGCAAAATCAGCTGAACCGATGGAGATGTTGTTTGGGCTGTGGACTCGGGTTGGCCCAAGGAAACATGTATTAGGTGGTGTGCACATTGTGTCAACCTGGCGAATACCACTGAACTCTCCACATGCGACGGCGATGCAGCCAATCACTTTGACCACTTGCTCTGCTAGTTGCTAATTCTTCTTGGTTTGGGTTTGGTGATGTGTCTTTTCTTCACTGCTCCAACACTGTTTATCTGGTGACAGGAACAACATCCAGCCTGTAAAACAAGAGCTCAGCAGTTGCTGAGACGGGCGATCGTTTGGACACAATAGACACCGGCCAAAAAGTGGGGGGCTGCTGTGCCCCTTTCCGTGGGGGGAGCTGGGTCCCCACCTAACACAATGTCGCCTGGGCCAAGGCCTATCTCCGTACGAAGTGGCATCTTGATCCATTTAACCAATTGGCCACAATGCACCAACGTGACAGACAGACAGACAGACAGACAGACAGACAGACAAGACAACAGTCCCGTAGCATAGGGCAAAGCATCACTTGTAACGGTCACCTAAAAACTTATGCCACTTATCCCTTTAAGTTCTTTTCTGGAACATGCAGAGAAAGAAACTGACGGGAACCGACTGGTCATCAGCGCACCTGTAAAGCATCCATGACAAGAACTCATCAGGAGATGAGAAAGCAAACGTGAACTTTTATGCAGTGCGCCCGGAAGCTACCCGAATTTGCTGAAATAATGCAAAATAATGCCATTACGCCGTTCAAGGTCATTCAAGATCACTGATTTTGCTACCAATCGAAAGCACATACACGATTTCCTATTAGTGATTAATACTAACTTACCTCATATCTTGCACCGTTTCCGAGATACAGCCGTCGATAGGTCCGAAATCGCTATACTTGGCTACCCCTCTTGTGTTTAACTCCCCCGGCAGAGGGGTTCCCCTGGGACGATCTCCGTGAAATTTTCAGTGGATGTCAATGGATGGCCATGGTACCTAATGCCGTAGAAATATTGCGGAAAATTTCAACCGCCTGAGTAGGGCGTACCAACGTTACAGACGACAGACAGACGACAGACAGACAAACAACAGACAGATGGACGGGCGATAGCATATAGCTAGTTCACGTTCGCTAAAAACCAAGGTCGTGAATTCTTCTTATTATAACACCAAAGTTAAACTGTGTTTGTTATCTTAGATGACGACCATCAGTGAACTCGCGTTTTATTAACTGTGTATGTCAGTATGCAAGCACATATGCATGTACACGACTTAATCGACAGCCTTGGTTGACTTTGGGCCTTTTACATTTCGTATGCTCGTCATTTGCCTTTACAGTGCTTTGTCACCTGTCAGCAACATCTATGCTAAATTAAGCCTGCTGTTGGCATAATCAACAGTGCAGTTGCACTATACTGTATCAAGTTATATAGTGGCACACAAGTGGATTTCATGTCATCTGGTACCGCTGCCTTCAGTGCTTTGACGCTGTTGGTTGGGCGTCAGGAAGAGCATCCGGCCTATAAAATATTGAGTGATGAGGTGCTGGCATGGTTATCTGCCTGCAGTGAGGTGCAGATGATATGTGTATGGTCCAGCTGATGCCACTGCCACCCCATCATCTCCTGCTTCATTAAAATCCATAATGGTTTAACCTTTCCGGTGCCGGCTTACCCAGGCTGTCCCAGAAAAAGAGGTCACTAAACGGGTGTCGGTTACCTCGGCAAGGCAGCGCGGGCAACGCCAGTCGCCGGGCGGAATTTCCACCAGCGGAGGAGTGAGGCAGTACGTGTGAAACGCGTCGTCGCAGCCGTCACACAGAAGCATCAGCTCATCATTGTCACCGCCTTGGCAGACCTCACAGAAATACTGGTCAGCCTACTCCCACACACACACACACACACCTCTCGACGGCATTATATGTACAGCACGTAAGCAACGCCCCTTCCGTCAAGAGCCTGGTTTTGACAGAAGAAAGGACGACGCCAGGCTAATGCTTGGTAACGGTTGGTACATTGCATTCCCGTCAGCACTTCTGACACTGCTGGTTGAATGGCAGGAATGACCTGCAGCCTGTAATAATGCTGTTCTACTAATCCGGAGACGTTCTCTTCCAAAATAGATGAAGGATGACAAGAGAGGGAACAGACTGACCCAGGTTCACCTGGAAAAAGTGGCTGTTGAAGTAGTAGCAGTACGTGTTGTAGGGTACCTGGAGTTGGAAAGTCGGGATAAAGGCTCTTCCCACAGGAGTCTAGTAATGGATCGCGGGTTGAAGTCAGTGCTCCGCATTCCCTTCAGTACCTCGACACTGTTAGTCACTGGCTGCGTGACAGAAAGGGAACCCAGCCTGTAAAAAACCACTGCCACATATCGGCAAAGGTTCTCTTTTAGAACAAGTGGAGAAAGATGACCGACGGGGAGCTGGCTAACCCTGGTTCGCTAGGGAACTGGCCTTTAAAATGGTGGAGGAAATGTGTGTGCCAATATCTTGGAAAGACGTGCCACTTTGGTGCATATGCAACTGCTACTCCGCTTTGTTCTCCAACCTTTCTCTACACATCTATGTCCTTAGCTTATTTCAACCTGTGCAAGAACCGCATGTCCTAATTGCACGACCAAAGTTCCAAACAAGCACAGCATCACCAAATCCTCCCACGAACAGGTCCATCCAAGCACAAAATCCATACACATCAATACCCGCCCTGTTTATTTCCGGCGATCAATTTCCACTCCTTTTCGTAACCTTCTCGCTGCATTTTTGTTGGCATTTATCCGCATCACATTTTCGTCTCTGACATAGCCGTGTTTGTGCTGAAAAGGGACGTTAAACTCCAACTCACTCACTCCGCATCACATGCCTGTGTAAATCCAAACCAACCAAACCGTCCGCGACCGTGGCGTTAACTTCATGCAAGTGACAGATTTTCGAACAGGCAAGCCGAGACACAGCATGCAGACCTACTACCATACAAGTGCAGTGTGAACTGACTGACTACACAGTGCAGCGCAGCACTCACCGTCTTACTGCCTACGGCTGGTTTTGGTTTAGACGGCTCCTTCTTCGGCGTCAAAGATGAACCCATACGGCTCTGACCACAGTACCACAATCACTGTCGATATAACAGTCGTTAAAATATTTCCAGTGCACCCAATGCATGACGATAACGTATACATTTCAACAATCACTAGTACTGAAAAGTCACAGTGATCAATAAATGACAAACCTAGGCAAAACAAGAACAGCATTTTCAAACTTTTAAATAACGATATGCAGAGTTTTTAAATCCTTCAGTGTTTTAAACTGCTGGATGGGTGATGGCCTGTAAAACCCACGGTGCAAATTATCCTCAATGGTTCTTTATGGAATAAGTGAACGGAAAAAATCAAGGGCATCTGGCTAACCCAGGTTCACTGGAACAATGGCATTTAAAACCGCATGTGCATGCACGCGCTGTGTGGTCAGCTTTTGTCTCAAAGATATTTACTCTGAATATAAACCAAAGTACCTCAATTCGTGAAGTTCTGTCAACACTTCTCCAGTTAAATTGCAGAGCTGAAGTAGAGACACAACAAAACCCGTGAAAAGAACCTCTGGGATTACCCCGATGGACAATCTTCCTGTCACCAACCACCAGAGTCAAAACACTGAAGGAAACGGAGTGACTACAGTATGCCGGTGTAATAAAGCCAGCCGGTCTTACCGTTCTCGTCTCTCGGCCTGATTCCGGTTTTGATGAAGACTCCGCTGCTGGCAGCTCGGACTTCACCTTCTGCTTCAATTAACCACAACCAAACACAGCAAACTGATACCCTCATACGAAACTTGCGCATTCATCTACTTTGCTGGTACATCTCTCTCACCAGTTTAATCCGATTTCCAGGTAAATATGGGGAAGCAGGTTAACCCTTCATCCTGTGGAGTAACTGGTGACAAATTTCGTATGGCCGGATGCCATTGGCGATGCCAAAATGGGAACTCACTCACCGATCTTAACCTTTTTTAGATATCGCTCCCTGGCGCTATCTCTCCACTTACCACACCACCACAACCGTTTTACGGCCCTTTTTCCAGGACCACACACCGGGTGAGCCGGTGCCAGAAGAGAACTTCTGGACTTTGTGGTGCAAGGGAAGATTAACAGAGGCAGACACACCAACCATCCGGCTGGGTGCCACTCCATCCGGACTAAGCAGTGCCCACCTCCACCATTCCCCCATTTTTTACAGGCCGAATGCCCTTCCTGCCGCCCAACCAACAGTGTCAAAGCACTGAAAGCATGTAATGCCTCTAACTAATTTGCTCGCGACATGTTCTGACTGGCTGATGCCAGACTGATCAAGTTAAGGTTATTGACTGAGTTAAGGCTTTACGTCCCACTCGACACAAAATAGGTCACTTCGGAGATGCTCTTCCCAGCCAATCTCTTGGCTAGAACTGAGAAAACAAAAATCAAATACATGGAGAAATAACCATAAACAAGTGGTCAAAGTAATTTGACATAAGGCCGCATTGCCGCTGCACACGGACGGTTCAGTCAGATTCGCTAGGTGGTGCCAATGTGCAGCCGTATATAGAAAGCCAGAAATGGTTGCCATGGCAACGTTCCTTAGAACCTCGAAATCGGCTATGTCTTCATCGGATAGCTTGACCCCGAAAACCCACCCCTAGAATCAGACGGCGTGTCGCTAGCTATTATACAACCAAAGTTATATCCCAACGAAAGCTAAAAATTGGTTGCCATGGCAACGTCCCTCAGCATCCCTAGATCCCCATCTACCACATGATTCACTGGGCCCATCCGAGCCCACAACCTAAACGGGACCTCGATCGGTTCAACTGTTCTTGCACAGATGACCGTAGAGTATCCCTTTACTTCACAATGGCATGCCCGTTTCCCCCAAAAAAATTCCCTTCCCATTGGGGGATCTGGACCTCCATCTAACACATGGTTCCCTGGGCCCACCCAAACGGCATCTCGATAGGTTCAGCCATTTTTGCACGGCTCACTAGTGTGACAGACCGACAGACCATGCTACTCGGTCGGTAACAATAGGCCGCATCTACATACGTAGTACTGTGATGTGGCCTAAAAATATACAATAAACCTAGGCTAATCGAACACAAAAATACTATAACATAAAATAAACTAAAACAACTTTAAAAAGCCCAGGTTTGGTAACCTCTTACGACCTCTGGCCTGGAAACAAAGCGGGTCTATTCTCAAACGAAAAGACGAGCAAGGGAGTAGATAAGGAAAAAGTAAAAACATTGATAAGTGGGGAAGCAAATGACATATACAGCGCCAAAATCATAAAGTGAATCAAGGGTGCATTACTCCCCGGAGCCCACACGGGGCGTTCTTCCTCCGCCTGTTCCACAAAAGAACCTTTGGAGATAAATGGCACAAGTTTATTTATGGGCCGGAATCCCTTCGTGTTAGCCAAACAAGTGTCAAAGCATACGTCCGACAAAAGTACTAGATGGTTCGTTGGTTGGTTGGAGTTTAACGTCCCTCTTGAGCACAAATATGGCTATATCAGAGACGAGAAAAGTACTACATACAAAGAGGCAATATATATTCGAAAAGAGGGACGATAATCCTTGAACAGGGACGAGGGCAGCTACACGCTAAGCCACATGTACGACTGATTTCTTGCCACGTCGCATCACTATCATGGCAAGAACTGGAAAAGGAATTGAACAAACTTCTTCTGACATATAGACCGAAACGTCAAAAGGTAAAAATGTTGGTTGTGCTGAGGTAATAGTCTTTTTGTTTGTAAATGTCAAAGCACTTCACAACCACCGAACGTCAAACAATAACTAACAATTAACCCACCACTTTCGCGGATTTAGTCTGGTTGAAGACGTCAAACGGATACAGAATCTTCTTGTAGTGCTGCTGAAGCACAGAGCTGATGTTTTTGCTGCTCAATCCATAGCCAAGTCGCTCGGCAATTTTCGGCCACTTGCGTTCACCGTTCACCGTCTCAAATCCGCCTTCTTCTTCGACAGCCTTCGTCCATCACGCACAACGCTTACAATGCCGTACTGTGAAACACAGTTATGCTACAGTAACAAATTAACTAGCGGCTACGCTATGTGGTTCACGGCCGCCCCAAAACACCCAAAAATACAAGTTTTTTGGGGGTCACCCAGCCCCCAGGGGTCGCACAGCCCCTATATTCTAGGGGACACAACTAGACCGGACATGTAACATATGTCCTAGTTTGATCCAAATCGGATCAAAGACGGCTCAGAAAAACTCTGCACAAACAGACAGACACTACGAAAATAATGGTCGCTTGGCCGTGAACCAACTATGTAAGTCTAAGTCAATAAGTTTGGACATTTGTACGATGATGCCAAAATCACAGAAATGTCACCGTGGCACCGGACGATGTATGTCGCTGCCTCAAAAGACGTTGCCAATTTCTGCTTCAAACTGTTCAATGATAGACTGTTGTCACACATACTTCCATTAACTACAGGCCCACAGAAAGCAAAACTCAGCTGTCTGGTCGATGGCCGCATTGTTGCTAGCTGGATGCATCCAGTCCATGCAGACTGTAACTGTGAATGACACGTTCCACTGGGACGTACAGCCCCTGGTAGAGCAACAACGCAAATGCATTTCCATATAAATGCAGACAGACACCCGTTTAATGGCTTCTGTTTGAGGACAACCTGGGTAAGCAGGTACCAGATAGGTCAGACCAACTGGATGACGACTTTACAGGCTGTACACTCTTCCTGATGGCCAACCAGCAGCGTCAAAGCACTGAAGGCTATTTCCAAACAAATACAGCGGGTTGAAAATAACCCGATGCTGAACTGATAACCGACGGAGAGTGTGAAACATGGTCGCGGCATCACTCCTGACATCAAATGAGCCGCAGTATTTTGTAATAAATGCAGCCACTTCGTCGGGACATCAGTTCTTCCCATTAGTATGGCCGCGGCATTGCAGTAGACTCAACACACTGGATTTAGTCGGAAAATGAAGCAAAGCCTCGCAATCAAAGACACACTTTATCACTCATTCCACGCATGCACCTTGACAAAATAAGCACAAGAAAATGGGTGAATGTGACTACTATGTTTGTTCAGCTAATAAGCCTGCAGCTCATATATCTTGTAGATGTTAGACTGCTGCAGAGTGGAGACTCGTAAAATTATTAATTAGCACAGAATTAATATGATGTAAAACAAACCTTGTGTAACTTAAACAGATCCAGCGGTCGCTTGTCAACCAACGGAGTCTTCACCGGGATTCCCTTCAGTGACAATTAACATACGTAAGTCTAACACATTGTAAGTCAGATGAAACCACTTTATTACATTCTAACAACAAGGAAATGACTCTTAAAAACAGCAAAATACAGTGACAATGTAACCAAAAAATATACATGAAATCAACAAGACAACCTGCAAATGCCAGAATTTCAGAAGCCGATCAGCAAAGTTCATCTTCATGCGTGAGCGTGCCTACGGTACATCATGCAACTGACACTGTGAAAACCATCTGTTAATTTACTTAAAACTACACCGTGACTTGGCAGTAAATTTCTAACAAGGCAATAACTAAATGGCCCACCACCACAACTCAAATACTACCGGGTGAAATATTCATGTCAGAAACTCAGCAACACCCTGAAACAGTTAGTTGGAGTTTAACGTCCCTTTTCAGCACAAATCTGGCTATAATCTTGATCAATGATAAATCACAGGGTACACTTCACACTTTACACTGCTCTCCGAAGTACAAGGATTAAAATACTGACAGCAATCATGGAATAGTTATGACACGATTCAATTAACTAACAAAGTAATTCTGCAAATTCCTGGATATAAAAACAAGTACAAATCCACTGATGCATATAAGCATCTGTAGTAAAAGAACATCAGCCCAGTAGCACTCACCTCTAGTTCATTCAGCTTCTGCACCCTTGGCGTGAACAGAAAAGTCTCCATATCAATGGCAAACGGTGGCTGCCATGACTAAACATCATAACACACAACGTTCATTATTATGCCCTTAAAATTAGTATGCAACAACCAGAGTAAGCAAATGATTCATAAAAATAGAAAGTCACAACGGAATGACAGTGTCACAATCACCGTAAGGGTACATTCATGCACTGCACTGCAGGGTGGCCCAACAAATCCCGGGCTATTGGCAATGGTCAGTCAAAAAGGTGCTAACTATACTCTTGCCTCCAGCTTTGCCAAATGCTGACCACTCTTTATGGTCGCCCTATGTAATAGGGCAGACCATTATATTTTTGCCCTGTGATTTCTATCTATCTTCTTCTTCTTCCTTCTTTTTTTTCCTCGCCTAATCTCGGCGGTCGGAGATTGGATGT
>Ga0056133_10000330_pt1 | contig 11136 bp, 10 predicted proteins | sample WorMetGr2BELIZE1_FD_67351 | JGI IMG/M metagenome (GOLD analysis project Ga0056133, IMG submission 67351) | Marine gutless worms symbiont microbial communities from Max Planck institute for Marine Microbiology, Germany - Inanidrilus... ... | reverse complement strand
TCACGATGACAGCACCATAAACATTGTCGTTGATTATTATTATTATTATTATTATTATTATTATTATTATTATTATTATTATACTTCCACCATGATGAGGCCTTAGTGCAAATTTAGGTTGCAGGTCTGAAATGTGTGGCACGCAACTCGCTGAAAATACAGGATGCCAACAATCGCCAAAAATTTGCCATCTGCGCACCATCGCACAACTTTGTCGGGCTATATCTTTGCAGCTAAGGCATGTATCGACAATCAGAAAAAACTTGTTAAACAGCAATACCTCCTCCACATGCCTCACAGTATAGTGAACTTCAGCCCGCTAACCGCTGAGATCGGTTCGTTAGTTTGGGGCACCCCAGCAATTTTAACAGGTTTCGCGTCTTGGCATCGTTACTGCACCGATGTCGCTCAACAGAGGTCAACCAAACTGCATGATGTTTGGCCGTCTCCTGGGCTGGTACACTATATACATTAGCTGGGGCTCTTGCCCCCTAATGGATTTTGACAGGTGCAAAATTCACTTTGCATCCAAATCTTGCGTTCTCCTATATTGGCAGCATTACTGCACAGCACTCAATCAGTGGGCGTCAGCCAAACTTTGTGGCCTTCAACAGAGGGTGCCACCTATATTCGGCAGGGCGGCCATCGTGTTGGGCATCTCTCACATTTTAGTTATTTCATGTTTTGTGTATATTTTTTGGTTGAGAGTAAGTAAGTAAGTAAGTGTATTTATATAGCACAAAAAATAATAGTCACAGTGCAGTATGGAGACAGTATATGTAGTGCAGTTGAAGAGGTCTAGCGTCTTCTCCTGAATCAAAGTGCATTAATTGCCATCAGCAAGGGGTATACGTGTTGTTGTTGTGTATTTTTCATTATTTTGAGCTTCATTGTTAGTACCAATGCAGTGGATTGTCTGGAATAAGTCATTTCCGAAATGACCTGTGTTTGTGAAGTGGGATGTTACGTGCTGCTCAGTTGCTCCCTGTTGTTTCAATGCTGTTGCTGATACAGGTGATGTTCATCTACTACTGAATGTTGCTCGTCAGAATGGAAAGTGTTTGTTCTTCACATCACATGCAGCTGACAGCATTTTGGCCTGTGTGTTTCATAGTGCTGATGATGTGTGTACCATCTGCTTTAGCTCATTACTTACTCTTTGGAATGGAACATTTAAAGTTTACTTTCTGTTTAATATGCTTTATTTTTTGCCGAAATTCGCAGTGCAGCCGCTGAAGCCGAAAATTCACTGAAAATGGCATGGCTGCTTTTGGCCGAAACTGAATGTATGTCCAAAGTGCTCCAGTCTACACTTTCGGTGCCGAAAACGAAATTTGGTCGACCTTTACATCTGCCTCAAGTTCTTCGGTCATCATTGCACATGCCGATCCATCCATGGACCACTGTCGAGCTCTTAGGGCCTGTGTGGCCTCTTTGACAAGGGTCTGGAACCACCAGTTGGGCTGACCGCATCACACCTGGCTCAGACCATTGAATCCGATCTATCACCACTCGACATTTGTCTGGCAACTGTCGATCATCGAGACCAGAATCAACAAGCCTGGAGCACGCTCGCAAGAACGGCAATGTCCATCACCAGACAAGCCACATGATGATGATGATATTATAATGAGATGAGCATAGCTGCATTACAAGTGTCAGTCTGCAGATATGCTAAAAACGAATGAGTCAATAGATATCAAAAGCTGCTCTAAAATAGTGCGATTTAACAGTTTTTGGAACTCGATGCTATCAGCCACGGTGCATATGTTGTGAGGAAGTACGTTACAGGTTGAAAGACCTGCATGTGAACACGCATGCTGGCTGAGCTTTGTGCAGAGCCATGGTAAACAGTAGTCTGTTGATGAGGTGGAAGATGACTGAAGCCTGCAGCATGGTCTGATGGCATTGACTCACTGAATGGTTCCATCAGATACGTTGGGCTGCAACCGTAGTGGATAATGTGGACAAGGCAACACATAATAACAGAGTGATACAGGAATAATATACATACTTGAAAACCTAGTCATTTAGTATCATGTAGCATTTCTGACATAGAAGAATGTACTAGTTTTGGAGAGCTAGCATAAAGGTTGTGGGATTGCGGCGTCCCTTTCCTCAGGAGTTGATGGTCAACAAAGTTGGTGATTTTCCCGACTGATGTAAATGCTTTGAGTTCACTTCAGTGTTTTGACACTGAATTGTGTGACACTGGATTGTGTGACAGAAAGAGTGGCTGGCCTGTAAAAGCCTGCACCAATTATCCCCAAAGATTCCTTCCTTGGAGGCCGAGCCTAACCTGAATTAAATGCAGAAATGAAGGACAGTTAAAGAAAAACAGAAAGTAATAGTAGCAGTAGCAGTAGTAGCAGCAGCAGCAGCAGCAGCAGCAGTCAAACTGGTAATAGTGGTGATAGTTGTAATGTGTCTAGAAGTCAATTTTGAATCTGCATGTGTTTAAATATTTTACAAGTTGACACTTTGTGAAAATCGAATTAAGCTGTAGTTGTTAATGAACTGTCATTCTCGGCGTGACCTGCATGTTTCATACTCATTGTTTCTTCAGTCATTCAAGTACTTGTCTGGATTGTTTAACTGTCTGTACATGCTGAAGATACGAGAGATGGCAAGTAACATTTTAAAACTGTACTTTTCCTGGCCGCTGCCGTCAGCGTTACTGAAGGAAGAAGCTTTCAGTGGCAGTGCAGCAAGTCCTCTGTTGGACACAGCATTGAGACATTGTAACAGCACAAGGCCGAGAGAATGTGACACCGGCGCATTGCTGTGTACTGTCGTCTTTACTGGGTTAGTACGTCTCCTCCTTGCTCTCAGAAGTACTATAACATTTGCTTTGCAGATGAACAGCCAAGCTGTAGGGTATACAGTCCAGTATAACTCACTGCCTGTCCTAAGCCAGCACAAATTGCAGTAGGAAGGGCATCTGGTGTAAAAACTTATATTGGGGAGGTGGAGACACTGGCGACCCAAATGAGTTGGCATCCAGTTGGATCATCGTTGTGGATGCCTCCTTTAGCCTCACTGTCTCCAAACAAAACCAGAAATACTGCAGTATTCTAGCCGTTTTCAGGAGTGCCCGGCGTTGTTCTGGGCCGCGGTTTGCTGTCTTGCAGCTTCTGTGCCTCTGGATCTCAGCTGGGGCTCATTGACAGCATGGTGTCACTGTCAGGGTGGCTGCAGTATGTTCTGCCACATACTTTCTGTTACTGGTTCACCGAGGTTGCCCTTTATAAAGGGCTGTTAAATGGTTGATGTAGCTGTACAGGTGAATTTGAAAGTAACACTGGTAAGAATAATGTTAGCAGTATTGTGCAACCAAGGTAATCACTAAAGATGCTGACAGAAAGTAACCTGATGATATATATTGTTTTTGACTTCACATGTGTTACGTATTTTAAAAATTTTCACAACCATTTTCCAATACTGTACGATGCTTCGTACTTTTACATAAGACCGTTTCGTCTCTGATATAGCCATATTTGTGCTGCAAAAGGGACGTTAAACTCCAACTAACTAACTACATAAGACCGTCTTGTATGACTGAACCATTTTGTGTTTGTTACTGCAGTTTTGGCTGGGCACTTCAAAGTTCTTCCTACGGGAACCTTTACAGGCCAGATGCCCTTCTTGTCACCAAGCAGATAGTATAACAGTACTTACCACCTATGCCTTTCCTATCATTCGCCACGTATCTACCTCTGTTGTAAGGCCTTTTTCCAGATAAACCTGGGTTAGCTGTTGACTCAGTTTTCTTCTTCCAGTAGTTCTGGAAGAGAACGTCTGGGATATGTGGACGGGTTGTTTGTATGGGCCGGATATCCTTCATGTCACGCAACCAACAATGCCTAAGCACTGAAAGAATCTTTCCTGTCATGGTATATTTCATTTATTATGTTCTTTTAGTATTGGTCATGATGTGTGATATTGTCATGTGATTTTTGACATATGTATTGATAGCCACAAGTGTTTGATGACTGGTCTGCATTGCCAGTGTGTTTGCCATGTAGATCTGTTGTGGGTCAGTGTACCAGCTATGGCGTATCTTATGATGCCATCAGTAATCAGTGGTTGGTCTCTCCTGTTGCTGTGCCTTCTCACCAGTCTCCTGGTTTCCACTTTATGTCTCAGTTGCTCGATCAGATTGACATCGGACTTAAGATGGCCTCTGTTGACATTCATTCGGTGGCCACACAGTTTCCCCTTCATGGTATGTCTTACACTGCACTGTGCACATATTGCAGTTGTGAAGATTGTAATAAGAAATTGCAGTATTCCTACTACAGACTAATGGAAGCCTTTCACAAAACTTATGAAACTTTATACTATTTTTTCTTTTTCTACAAAATCATAAAGCGTAAAGGTGACTTCTGATTTTATTATGCTATTCTTTTCCACCCATCAGTGCGTTTCACACTGCTGTTTGGGCTACAGGAAGGGCATCTCATGTGTAGAAATTTCCTGCAGTGCTTTGGATGCTGCTGTTGAGTTACACAAAGAAAATCTGGCAGCAAAAAGCTGTTCATTTGTCTCTTTTGTGGTACCAGGCCCATCAGGAGTATTTTGAAAAAGGAAGGCTTGTTAAGCACAAACTAAAAGTAACATTATGCCATTTTATGTGTATTACATTACAGCACAACAACAACCATTTTACGGCCCTTTGTCGGGGACTACCCAGGTGAGCCGGTACCAGAAGAAACATTCACCCACCCACCATCCTGATTATCATCCAGTCTTTATCAGCTTGTTCCATCAACTACAATCCATAGCATCCTCCATGTTCAAACTGCATGCTTGGCAATCTTTTTGCACAACCTGTTTCAACGTCCTCTTTGGTCTACCTCTTGGTCTGGAGCCCTCCACCTCATATTCCATACATTTCTTCACCCAATCAGTGTCTTCTTTTCGCAACACATGCCCATACATCGTACCATCGCAACCTGTTTTGCTGTAGTATTAAGATTATATCATCTATTCCTAGTCTTTCTCTCTACTGCTTACTTGGAACTCTATCTTTTACTTTAACATTACACATCCATCTGACGATTCTCATCTCTGCTCGCTGAAGTGCCACCTCATTTTCTTTCCATTAGTGAAAAAAAACTTTATAGGTCATTGATTTGTAGATGTTTGAAATTGGCAGTTGTGTTTAGAAGAATTGTAGGAAAATGTTACAAGTAAGTGGATGATGTTAACTGTATTTGCTGCTGTTACACATCTAACTGTTGTGGATGTCTGTCACCGTCAATGTGTAGGAATTGTGTTGGCAGTTCGACGCTGCATGATGCCGAAGATGCAGTCAGTTTCTGTATATGAGTTTGCATTGCTGCTTGCTCGCATTAAACGACAATCGTCATCTATCATTGATCTTGTGCTCAGTGTGTTTGGTGGGAAGTTGCATTCTGATGGTAAACTCTGCTTGATATATAGTATACTGATTGTGAATCTTTGTCGCATATCACTTGTTTATGCCGCTTTTCCTTGTGACCGCTATCAACATTTTAAACTGCTAAGTGGACATTGTTGTGCTGTTTACATCATCACTCAAGTTGTATGTTATGGTATGCGGAAAGTCTATGTCTGTCTGTGATGCGCGTTCAACCAGCTTTCTTCTCTGTGTGTCGTTGTGAAATCAGTAGCATGAAATGACACTGGTGGGTGTGTGTGCTTGCTGGTGACATGTAGACTGAAAATCCAGCTCAGTATGTTTGATATGAGAGATGTAAGCCAACAACTACTGACTGCAGGGTGCACAAAATATAATTATATCTTAGGAAATCATACTTTTGTGAAGAAAACTGATAATTTTATTATGGCTACCCTATGGAATAGGGCAGGCCATTATATTTTTGCCCTGTGGTTTCTTCTTTCTTTTAATCTTTCTTCTTTTTTTCCTCGCCTATTCTCAGCTGTCGCAGATTGGATGTCTACCATACTTCTACACATGGTGTGGCCCTAGCGCGAATTTAGAATGCAGGTCTGAAATGTGCTGCACATGACTCGCTGGAAATGCATGAACCCAAAAAATCGCCAAAAAATTCGCCATCTGAGCACCATCGGACAACTTTGTCGGGCTATATCTTCACAACTAAGGCATGTATCAACAATCAGGAAAAAAAACTTGTTAAGCAGCAATATCTCCTCCACATGTCCTCACAATATGGCGAACATCGACCCACTAACGGCTGAGATCGGTTCGGTTGTTTGGGGCACCCGAGCTAATTTCAACAGGTTTCGCATCTTGGCAGCGTTATTGCACGGCACTCTAGCAGTGAGCGTCAGCCAAACTTTCGGCATTGAACAGAGGGCGCCACCTATATTCGGCAGGGCGGCCATCACGTTGGGCATTGGCCCACATTCTAGTTTTATTTTATTTTATTGATATTACTCATTGCAATGCCAGATTTTTTATATCTGAACAGCAGACAGCTCAGTTAATTACTAGTAAACTGGAGGCAGCTGAATTTCTTAAACTGATCCATGGAAATAATTGGCAAAATTGGCTGAAGAAAACTGTGGCTCCCACTTTTGGGTGTTCACTTGTTGCTTAAACACTGTTATCACAGTGACATCATTATGGCCAGTTGTCAAGCATCTTTTAACCAGAAAACTGTGTAAATTTGTTTTGCCTTTTAGAAACAGCACCATCGTTTGAGCAGATCAGTCAGTCAATAACTGATCTTCTGATGGACTCCAATGCTGCTGCTGCTGATGCAGCTGCTGCTGAATGTTCTGATGATCTGTTGTCTAGTGCGGCATTGTCGGCAGAGTATCAGCAGATCAGCACTTGGTGCTGGGTCAACATACGAGTGAGTTGTGATGAACTGTTGTGTGTAGTTAATTCATCACGTATAGTTGTATGATGATACTAGAAAGCTCTTAGTCGAGGTCACACCGACCACTTTAGTGCAGAGAACTCAACAAACAACCAAAAAACGTGTCACATCGTAACATGCAGCCATAGAAATACGTTATCTCCCAATGTGCATCCAGGGCTGAAGAAGAAAATTTATTTATTTGACGTATGATCTTGACCGTCATACTGTACTTAGATGGGGTTAAGGTTAGCCAGCTTGCCAGATGTGTAGGTCAGAGTTTAGTTAGTTCAAAAGTTTTTTTTCACACACACACACACCAGACTGATTGCTCTACCTGGACAATTGAACTGGTTGGTAAAAGTCAACAGTGCAAGGCAGACATATCGCAAGTGACAAATGCTGTTCAGTAATTAAAGTTTGATGTCCGTACAATACTGTTTGAGTGCGTGATTAAGTGATTGATACAGTGCAACAGAGTGATAAATTGTTTCCATCAAATGGCCAGAGATCAAGTTTAAGATGTCCTGTTGACATAATATGGAAACTTTGTGGAAAGCTATGTATGTTTTGTCAGCTATTGTGGTCATCATCTTTCTGTTTGCATTCAGTTTATTGTAATTGTTGTTCGTCTTTGCTGTGAAAGTGAAAACACAGAAATTTTGTAGGAGACAAGTTTGTTACTGGGACAGCTAATTAGCATTGCTTCACAGCCTGACAGTGGATATGATTCAGCACTCGACCGTGTTGATGCATGTGATATTGGTGATGTGTTTCTCCGGGTTCTTACTGGTTGCAGACACAGGGTAGATTTTGTCTGGTTTTTATTTTTCATTGATTGTTGAAGATTGACACCTTATGCAGCAAGGCAGTATGAGTTAGACAGTTGTGCATTGTTCTGTGATATATACATATAACACATATGCTGGTGATTACAGCATGCGTAGCTAAACTTCATTGTATAACAAAATGCATTTACCATTTCTCTATAGCTATTATTGCTTAACATATAACTGATTAATTGAGAGACTTGGCCTATAGCTGATAATCCATTGATTAAAATAAGGTTATATTTAGATCTTTAGTCAGAATTACATGTTTGATTATAATTGCAACGAAAATGTATCTGTTCACTTGCTGATAATTGCCTTTTAGTGCATTTATGACCTTGATTACCTTATCTTTGCATAAGATAATCATGCTAAGGCCATAGCAGTTTTGCAGTTCTTCCTTCTACAGTGCAGAGAATCAATGACAAAATGTGGAATTATCTTTCAGGGTGCAATTGAAGGCTGCAACTTGGGATTTTCTCTGTTCTGTTCGGCTCTCTTCCATTCATTAAATCCACGTCTGTGTGAAATACCTGGCTTACTGATGAATAAGGTAAACCGTGATAAACATTAGCTGTTTGAGTTGGTGATGCTGACAATAAAATAGCATTTCATCTGCTTTACCTGCCATAAACTAATTATTAACTTGAAATTATGTCTGTCTTACGAAATATAAATATGCATTTTCGTTAGTTGTGATTATGTTAGTGAAATCGTTGGGGACTATTTTTAAGATATAAGATGTTTGGAAAGTGACGTTGATATTTCAGGTAGAGAGCAGACCTAACAGAATTTGTTAGATACACTGTTATTATTACTAGTAGGGATAAATAATAATGGCAGAAAAATTACAGTAACATTTTTAAATCTAGAGAGTAATGTTACCCCGGGATTGTTAATATTTGTATTGTTACTAACATATGTGTATTGTATTGTATTGTAAATGTTTGCATTTGTTCTCTATGAAGGTTTTGTACAAACTTAGTTCACTGTCTGAGGGCTCAGTTACACGTCGATCAGCTGGACTGCCGCTTATCATTAACACAATCTTGGCCAGTGAAGCTCGTATTAAACAGGTATCTTACGTCTTTGTCAGTGCTTTTATAGTACACACTTTGATTCTGATATCATGTTTTAGTGGTAGCTGTTGCTTGGAATTATGTGTATGTTATGTTTGCAATTTGTGGGCTGATTTTGTGTTCATATTTTGGTTTTATGTTTATCAGGCTGTGTAGATTTATTAACTGTGCTGATTTAAAATTCTGTGTAGGTTGTGTTACTTGAATCAACGGTAGCACATTTGCTCAAAGTATCGTCCAATCCACTGGCTCTGAGTGAACCTGTCTGCCAGTCTCAAGACATTGCTCAAGTGCATGCTGTTAACATCTTGCGTATTCTGGTGCAAGACTCTAGCTTAGTGACTGCCATTAGCCAATTCTATGCCACGCTGACCATGCAGGCTTTGAATGGATTCATGTCACCTGTCTGGGCCATGCGCAATGCTTCTCTGCAACTGTTAGGTTATATTTGTCTACATTTCTTAATTCACCTTTATTCATGTTGCCATTATTGCCTTCAGTGCTTTGACACTGTTGGTTGGGAGTCAGGAAGAGCATCCGGCCTGTACAGAATTGAGTGATGAGGTGCTGGCGTGGTTGTCTGTATGGAGCAAGGTGCAAATGATTTGCATATGGTCCAGTTGATGCCATTGCCATCCCTTCGTCTCTTGCTTCATTAGAATCCGGAATGGTTTAACCTTTCTGGTGCCAGCTTAACCAGGTTGTCCTAGAAAAGAGGCCATTAAACGGGTGTCTGTTGGTCGTGTTGCCTTAGTGCTTTCACACTGTTGGTTGGCCATTGGGAGAGCATTGGCTTGTGAAGGACACCAGTTCAGTGATCTGTGCTTATAGATTTCTTGGAGATCTTTGGTGACCACCAGCCAACACACCACCACTACTGGAATGGGCTTCCTTTGTGCCGGCTCTTCAATGCTAGTACTGGCCAACACAGGTGAATGTTGAAAATGACTGCTAAGACACTTGTGTGTTATTTTCTTAATTACTGCTCGATAATTACTTGCAGGAACATATTTTTCTTGGTGTTTGCGAGTTTCTGTACATTATTTCTCAGTATTGTCGATGCAAGTGATACCGTGTTGTTTGTTCTTGCAGGTTCTCTTGTGCCTAAGTTGGTGGGTGAGAAGAAGACTCAGAATGATGGCATTGAGTCAATGTCAGCCAGTGTGTTTTTTGTGCTGTACCCAAGACTTGCCAACTTTATTATCTCTGTGCTGAAAGATGTAAATCTGTGCTTTAACAGTTCTGATTCAGAACACTGCATATCCCAAGCATTGCCGTCACCCATTGTGAGTGAGGTGACCAAAGGTAGTGATGGATGTCAGACAGTTGATGTTACTGACACACAGTCAGAGGTGCGGAATGCGGTTCCGGTTGACACAAGCTCATTGCTGTTTCCCATCTTGTCACTGCTCTGTCGACTTAGTCCTGGTCTTGAGGTCACAGGTGAAGGCAAGAAGTAAGTAGCGGCAAATTCAGCAAACTTTTGTTGAGAGAATGCGTGTCAATAATAGCTGTTTACACTCCATTCTCTCAGCTCAACATAACCTAAAACTTAATTTATAAATTATGCAGTCTAGTACTTTTTATATTATGTTCTTTTTTGTCCCATGTGGTGGGCACAGGGGCTGTATAAATAGGCTTGATCAGTTTCCACTGCAGACGTTGTACAAGGCTAACAAACCTGACTAGTCTTTTAATGTTTGTTTTGTGTTATACTATCTTTCAGTTTACTAGTGCATGTCTTCCTTTGTTGTGTTCAAACACACACACACAACCATTTTACGGCCCTTTTTCCAGGACTACCCGGGTGAGCCAGTGCCAGAAGAAAACTTCTTCTTGACTTTATGGTGCAAGGGAAGATACCATAGGCAGACACACCGACAATCCAGCTGGGCACCACTCCATTGACATCAGCAACCCATGTCCAATATGGTGAACTTCAGCCCATTAACTGCCGAGACCGGTTGGTGGGTTTGGGCACTCCGGCAAATTTCAACGGGGTTCATGTCTTGGCTTCGTTACTGCAGCGACGTCGCTCAACGAAAGTCAACCAAACTTTGCGCGATGTTTGGTCATCTGCTGGGCTAGTATATTATATATACATTTTCGGGAGCTCTTTCCCCCTAACGGACTTCTGCCAGGTGCAAAATTCACTTTGCATCGAAGTCATACGTTCTCCTGTTTTGGCAGCGTTACTGCACAGCACTTTCCAGACATCCGCATTAGCTTTATGCTACTCTGCAGGCGAGTACTGTGCCCCAGTGTGGTGCCGTTCAGCCCACACTGGACTGGTCGACGTACAGTTGAACTCCACGATGTGCCTCATTTCTGGCACTCTCCGCCCAACCCCGCTTCCGTGGCTACCAGTCCTAGCCAACATCGAACCACCAGCTCTAC